>JGI24158J21664_10005261_pt1 | contig 16869 bp, 8 predicted proteins | sample Ectturendosymbi3_FD_21664 | JGI IMG/M metagenome (IMG submission 21664)
TCGGCCTCCAACGCCGTTACAAAACGTTCTGTTAAGTAAGTTTCTGTAGCCCGGTGTCAAGCGAAATTTCTGACCTATTATTTTTTGTCAGTTCTTTTGCTTCTCAGAGTAAAGAAATAAAGTTTGGCGATTACCTTTTTGATGTGTGTTGTGTAAATTAAAACTTTTTGGTTAAATGTCCGATACCCACAACAAGCTACAGTACGGGAATAAGTAAAATCAGTGAAAAATATTGGACTTAATCTTAGACTTCAATTATTTTGTTTTTCTAACTGTAACATAAACCCTAACCCGACACACTTACCTAAACACCAAATCTTAAGCCCTAATCATCCGTTTTCTCAGCGTATTTAATATGTTGAATGTTACTCTGTGCATGCGCATATGGCGTGAAGTCAGAAATTTCGCTTGACGCCGGTAATTCAGCCTCCAACGCTATTGTGAAACGTTCTGTTTTGTCTGTTGTTATTAACCAGCGTTGTGCAGAATGTGTGTGTTTGTAATATGGACTTCGTGTCTGAGGACAAAACTAGATTGTTATTATATGTGACCGTTTGCGAAAAAGTTGTACCACGGTTGAATAAGCACGATGACGTCATCGAATGAAATTTCATGAAAATTCCCACCCCCCGAAATGGAGAGCTGTTTGCGCCCCTGACAACAACTAAGTTACCTGGGAGGAGTCTGGTGGATTTCAATGCAATGGCGTCAGTTTTCCTTTACTGAGTTGTAATTAGTGGTGTCGCCGAAAGAAACACTGAAGTGGCGCAACGCTCTCTTGGAAGAAAAGATACAGTTTGCCACAGCCAAGAGAGTAGAGAACGTTTTTATTTGTATTTCACAAAATTAACACAAAAGCATCAAGTCTTTGGTGCCACATCAAAGGTATGGGAGCGCAGTTGTTGTTTCCAAGAAAGTGGGAGACGATATTACCCCACCTTCCCCAGGACTATACATGAACGGCAGTAATGCTTAAAATAACAATTTTGGCATTTTCGAAAAGCTTAACCATTACGTTACAGCGTTTCAGCTGGTGCTTTGTGGCCGGCGAAAAATGGTTGACATGTACGCACATGCAATGTTTTTTAAGGCGTTTTGAGAGACTGAAACGGTCTCTCAAATTTTTCCAAACGTCTCTCAAAATACAGTAGAACCTCTGCATAACCACCGCCAAAGTATACAAAAACCTCGATTTATGATCATTTCGGTATTCAGGTGAAATACTTGCTGTCTCTCAAAATGCCTTAACGGTCACCAAGGTCAAACGTTAAAAAAACTGCGAACATGCATTAATTTGCTTTAACAAAGCTGAAAAAATTACATTTGTAAGTTTTGACAAATTGGAAAGTTTTAACACGGAATGTTGCGAAATTTATATTGCTTTCTTATCGGTAAATTGATGCCTTGCAAAAGTTCCGTTGACACTTATTACCTTCACATTTTTTTTCACTTTTGTTTTCCAGATTCACAAAAATACATCTTTTACCTGCGCACTCTTTTAGCTGTGTGAAAGTAAGTGAAACAGAAGTGATTTGTCATCAAAGGAACTTCACGGTTAGCACATTCAGAGAAATCAGCTAAATGCAGCATGTTTTAATCAGAGGTGCTGGCTCATTCTTTGGGTGGAAGCGCTCGGAGAACTTATATTAAAAAATGCTTAACTCAATTGTTGGTGACCTGTAGTTTCTCAGTATATCGTTGTTGGCGCAGTGGATACAAAAGATGTAATCCGAAATGTAACCACAAGGATCGGTAGCAGCTTTTCCAGCAAAGCGACGGTGTTTAAAAGCTGAATGAAAGTTAAGGATTAAGGTGGTATTGGTGTAGACACAAGTGCAAAGGGTTACTGATGTTGTGTTGGAACTTGGGACGTCATTTGCTTGCAATTGACAGTCTCGGCAATTTCTTCGAAACTATTGTTTGCTTGCCATATTTTTGTGGAACTATTTTAACGATGTTTCAGTTTCTTAGAGCTTGCGGCCGAGGATGCACCGGTGACAATTTAAACTTCGCTAGTTTGCAGAAAGCTGTTGAGTGATTTTGCTCGATGGTTGTAAGCAGAGCTTCGCTAATCAGCGTGTTATTGAGTGAAATCATGAGCAAGGCCGACTAGAGTTTGTCACGGTGGTCTCGGTACGAGACAGACATCTGGTAAATGGTGCGCCATCATTTAAATGTCAAGAGGAAAATATTATAGACGTTCGCTTACAACGGGTCAAGCCCATCATTCTTTTCTGTTACGTGAATTTTCGCTTTTGATGCCTTTGGACATCCTCTAAAAACTTTCGTAACTGATATAGTTTTTAAATTTTGTAGCACTCATCAAACGTTTAATTTTGTCAACAAAAAATGAACAAATATGGCCAAAGACTGTTTTGATCAACAGCCTCATAACCAAGAGGCCTTAATCGAAACAACAACAATGAAGTACTTGCAGGTGGCAATTGGAATTTTTGGTAAACCATCTTCGTTTCAAAAGAGCATCAGTGACGTGGTATAGTGATCACAATTTTTTCTTGCATTCAGAACGAGCATTATTTTTGCCACGACGGCAACGGTATTCACGGATGACTGGAGCTTTAAGGTTTTCACGGCCTCGATTTTTCCGTTTCACCAAAAATTGTTATTATCAGTTGAAAGGAGACTTGCGTCATTCGGTTACGGAACAATGAACACCGTACAAACAGCACCTCCTGTATTTTGCTTTGCTTCAAAGCTGATATAGCATTCCAATTCAGGATATTTGACCCAAACATAAAATCGACTCTGGCAATCGGTGGCTTTGCAACACGACATGATTTTTAAAGTGAGCCTACATCGATAGCGCGCGTGTGCGTGACATAGCAGAAATGAATGAAAACGAAAGCTATTGGCACAGGTGAATTTTTAGTTACGTTTTTCCAAAATGAAAAGCGACACGAAAAACGACTGAATTAAAAAAATCCAAAGTAAATGCAACAGGAATGTTTTGACTTTTCACGTAAATGTTGGCAGAAACTTGGGCTCAGTGTGCCTCAGCAAACCTCGAAATTTTTTTGGTGACACGTACTACGATCTACAGATATATTTCATTTTCTCCTTTTATCTATACTACTCAGGGAAATCTTGGCAGATCGCCGTCTACCCCGTGACGAACCGCTCCCAAACAATCGTAACGTAACTTCATGCATCGTTTGATTTTTTAAAAAAGCAAGAGTGTACCTAGCTTCAATAGCAAAATTGGTTTCACCAAACCCATTTCGGGTCCTAAAACTACTAGAAGGATTTTCCTTGACTAGAGATGAAGGTTTGTATACTTGAAATAACGCCGCATAACTTACGGCGTTAGAACTTTGCTATAAAATATTTTTTATGTTGGAGAAAAAAGCTTAGTTTCACTTGGTATTCTGACCAGCTGAGTTTTTGTCTATCAAAAAGGTCTTTGTTAAAACTGAAGGTATGAGGTATTTTCTGACAGTCTATCTTTTTTTCATCATTGGCAGAAGCGTGCTAGGAAGATATCCAATATGTAAATCAGGTTTGTATGATAATTCTATTTTGATTTCGTTTATGTCAGATTCTGGCGTTCAGGGATATGACGCTGTATATACAAGGCTCGGCCTGATCACTGAAAAATTAACTGAACTTTCAGTTTGCTTTCTTGAAAAGTTTTCTTTCTTTGGTGTCAGTCTTTATGAGTACTTTTGAGCCCTTTTGTAAAAAACTGATTTACCTGTGATTTGATATGATTTCGGTCATTGATTAAGAAGTTTGGTACTTTTGTAGGAACGGTCGTCAGTTAGATTATATAAGCAAGTTTGTTTTCCTTTATTATCAAGTGATTTTCGACAGCTATTTACAGTATAATATACCAGTAAATTTATATATTAAAGGAAATTTGAAGAAGATAAACAGTGTGAAGCATTTCTACTGGACTAATTTCTCACACGTTGATAAACAGCTTCGCATCTTTGTTACAGTCAACTGGACCGAAAGTGCTAAGCAAGGTGAGTAACCTACCGCTTGTTAACAACGTTTGTTGTCATTAACACTCCGCAAACATCTCGTTGCAATTGTTTCGCATTTTTTTGGCTTAGAACTGGACGGTATTTTCGTTCTACTCCGCAATTTAAACGGAGAATCAATAATTCCGGATGCATGCAACCCAGGAAGGTTAGTCGTTGTGGTGTATTGACTACATTGTGATAGCATTTAAGTCATCAAAAGGTTTAACAAGTCAAACCAGGCGCTTCCACCTGGCTTTCACTGATGGGGCCATCAGTTAAAGCCTAACTGATGAAAAATCAATATATAGGACAGTGGTTCTTAACCTGGGGTAAATTTACCCCCAGGAGTAAGTTTCAGCTTCCGAGGGGGTAAATTTACTGGATTATAACCTATAACAAACATGAGCTTTTAGAAAATTACAAAATGTTATAAATTAGATTATCAGGCTGGTTAGTTGCAGGACAAAACCCAAAAGTACACCTGACATTGTTCTGTTCGTAGCTTGGTGAGAGAGGCTCCATGTCCGGCGTCACATAACATTGTTATAAAATAGGTTTACGGATATAGCACACAAATTGGAGATGTTGCACTTTGGCTTATGGTTCAGAGTTATGCATACTTATAAGTTTTCTGTTATAGTTCATCTTTAAATATGTAGGCTACCAGATTCAATTGATCTGCTCGTGGGCACAACATTGTTCCTGTTCACAACTTCATTTGGACTTTTTACGTAACGGGAGATTGTAACTCTGTCAGAATTGAAAAATCCTCTATTGTGCAATAAATTTCACTGGTTTCACAAACAATGGTCAGAGTGCAATGCTATTTTTCTCTTTCTTTTCACAGCATGCTGCAGACCGCAGCAGGGGCGAATCCAGACAGTAAGTTTAGGGGGGACAATTTCGCTAATATTTGGTAGTCAAGTCTCATTCGTGGGTTCACTACTGCAAGAGAGATGAAGTAGCCTGTAGTTCACCACTATGACAAAATAATGGACGGCAAAATGGCTTTATATCGCAAATGCTTTTTTCGGAATGGTATGAAATCATGGTGAATAAAGTTACTTTTGTAGGTTTTAGGGGGAGGCGATCGCCCCATTTGCCCCCGCTGGACCGCAGACAGCCAGCACAGTGGAGGTATTTTTAGTGAATGAGTTATTCATGAGTTAACAATTAAAGATTTCAACATGCTTAATTACAGTGATACGCCAAAGAAAATATCTTAACAAGAACCATACGTGGACTTCGGGTGGAATTTATAATAAAACAGATGATATTCAAAAACCTCAAGGTATCTTTTGTTCCAAAGCGCTTCGTGATGGTTCCACGAAGCCGTCAATTTTATAGGCTCATTTTGCTCAACGCCGTCCCACACATGTACATGAAAATCACATGTCTTTGCAGACCAACTGCTCTCGATTTCGTGCTGTAGAAACTCTGCCTATATTCGGGTATGTTTCTGAAGACACAATAGGATTAGAAGTATCCTCGTGCTTTGCTTTTGCAATAGAAAAACAAAAGAAACCGCATGCAATTTGGGAATGACTTATCAAACAGTACGTTATTAATATGGTGGAATTGGTTTGTGGAAAAGAACAAAAAAAGAAACTTTAGAAAGATTATTTACCAAAACGTATGTTGTCGTCATGTGTTATGTTTTGTGATATTTCTGATCACGTAGCAGATGAAGTTTGAAATAATAAAGCAAGAGGCCCTTTTCGCTAGGTGGGTCAACTAACGTGTCGAACTGCATGTATTTCTTGGTTTACCGTCGATACATACTGTACATGCAGTTGAAAGAAGATTTCTTGATGTGCGTAAGTCTAGAGACGACTAGCGAAGTGACTGATGATCAGGAAGAAATGAATAACTTCTATCAACAAAATAAACTCGTGCAATCACGTTTTCTCGCTGTGCACAGACGGCGCTCTTATGCTCCATGAAGTCAGGTTTTACAAGTCTAGTGAAGAAACGGGCACTGCACGTCATTTCCACTCCTTGTATTTTTTAGCGACACGCACTGCCAAGTAGCCTTTCCAGAATACTCGAAAATAGTTTTGAAACACGTAACTGAACGTGTGAATTTTATCAGGCCACTGCAGGCCCGTAACCAGCTTGAGACACCAGGGGTGTCGAAGAGTTTCTGAGAGGTACCCAATTTTTTCAATCTATGCCAATATCAACTATGCCCAACACATTTTTTCCAGGGGGGGAAATTTTGCAGGGATGCTTCGACCACTTGCGTCCCCATTTGTTAAGGGCCTCGGCCACGGGCTTGTCTTTTCAAACAGCTTTTGAAGATAAATTGAATGATCTTCACTGTTAATCAATGCTTTATTACAAATTCATATCTTGCAACTGTGACTTTTCTAAATTTTGATGTGGATCGGGCAAAAGTTTTCTACGCTGTCGAAGCATGCATTTGAAGTCATTATAACTTTTCAAGATACTTATCTGTGTGAGACAGAGTTCTCCTCAAAAACGATAACACGAAATAGCGATCTCGATTGATTCCCAAAGATGACATGAGAGTAGCCTATCACTTTCAACCACTGTTCCCAGAATGTCAGATATTGTGTGTAGAAAACTAGCACAAAAATATCACTGAGTAACTGACTGGTTGAAATTGTTTGTCATTTTTCAATAGAAGAAAAATTAAACATGGCTGGCTGTATATTCCTTTTTCCTAACGTTTTTCCCCTTGACTCAGCGATATGGCGGTTCGAATGAAATTGTTTTTAGAATTTCAACAACCTCAACAAAACACTTCTTAAAAGTAATCATACTTGCTTGTGAGAGCATTTTATTAAAGTTTTATCTCAGATACTGACAATGTTTCGTGCAGGCTTTACCCTAAAGTTGGGTATGACTTGACGCACCAAATGTTGTAGGGGGTAAAATCAATTTTTTGATTTTCTTAGAGGGTAAATGAGACAAAAAAGGTTAAGAACCACTGATATAGGATCATCACCTGTTGTCAGTGGAGGGCACCACCTGCAAATTGTGGGCCCGTAACCACAGACCCCCTTCATGCGCGCGAAAAACAACCTTTCAAAACCTTTTCTCTTTAAAATGACTGGAAAAAGTCAATTCACACTGATGCAATGACCATTGTTATATGACACAATGACCACTGTCATAGGTCGCTTAGTTGCCCCATGATTTTCTGTCGCAAGGTACTTTTCCTTATTGCCAAACTTTGTTGCTAAAGTGCGCATGAATTGCATAGTTAAGAAACGCAATGAAGGAAATATTTCATTTTCAAAATTATTTCTTTGAATGGTGAAATGCCTATTTTTATTCAAAACTTTAATTCGCTACCATGAAAATGCTGTCCTGTTTTTCTGTATTCAAACATTTTCAAACCCATAAAGAAGGGTTGTCGAAACAGTTTGATTAGAAGTTTGTCTCATAAAAACATCACGTTTAACTGAAAAGTTCTTCAAATTTTTGAGCCATAAATTTAATATTATAACCTGCTTTTTGTCCGTGTCCCTTTGGTGTTTCCACAAAATCGAAAACTAATATGAAGTTTAAACTTACGTATGCGTTATACATCTGGCTCTAATGCTAATTTTTAGTTGACCTCTGACCTCTAATTCTATAGACGTTCTTGTGCTTCTTGGCATGCTTCTGTTATGACAATTGTTTGAGCAAAAATTTTTAACTTTCAACAACCTCAACGCAAAAAAGGGGAGGGAAGGAACAAAGTGTGTTGCAAAAGTGATACCTGCTCTCGAAAAAAACTTGTTTTATTTTCCTTGGATGTCCTTCATAGCAGTGACATCATTGTGAAAACACGTTCCCGTAGGAACAAGTCCATATAATAAAACAAATAGGCTACCGATACTAGAATTTGGGTCAATCTCGATTTACTAAATATAACCTAAACCAGGTCGTCGTTTTGGGTGCAACGGACCACTCGTACAAACTGCGTAAACTTCACACTTACCAGAGATGAAAACTGCAAGCAAGCACTGGACACAAACTCAGGAGCATGTTTATGCGACGTGTTTTCCTGCCCAGTTATACCTGAAGGTTCCAGACAATGTCGAGGCATCAATGACACCCTAAGTGAAGATTTTGTTTCACTTCCTCCGGTAAGAAAGCTCTGCATGAAACGTCTTCAACTGTTTACATCTTCGACTTTCTATTTTAGCTCTTTAGCTTGTGTTGTCGAGTTTCAGAAAAAATTGTCAATTGATTTTTGCTGCAAGTAATTCAAAAAGGTTTGAAGTAATCATTTATCGAATGTGGTAATCTGAGGTAGCCTGCTTTTTTCATAGCCACTGATAAAAGCACAGATAAGTGTGGAGAGGTTTAGAAAGTTTAACTCTTCGTTAAGAAAAAGTTGTATGTTCCTAAGTATGTTCAATGCAAAATTAAAAAGACTTAATATCAAACAAAGAAGCGAAAGTTCATCAAACTTGGTCACGCAAACAGGCGGAAAAAACAAAACATCAGCTCTTCAAATTCAGTTTCATCTTAACACACCATAATCCTCAAAATTAAGTCCACACAATGAAAGTTAAGCGACAAGGACTGTTTGTAATAGCTTACTTTGCTGATGCCACTTGCAGTTGTTATAATAAAATGCTGACACTTGATCTTTGCAGACTCAAAAAAGTTTAACTTTCCCTGCAACTTTTGGGGAGATTTATACTGTTGCCTTTCGTCCATACCACAAGTAAGGACGATGACATATTTTTTACAAAAAAATGATTTTTCACGCCTAAAATATTTCCCAGTAACTTGAGCTTACNCGCAGGTCTTTCATCAAATTCGATTTTGGTCCACCATATGAAGTTGACCCTCCTCTCTTAGACTGTCCGGCGAAAGTTGTCGAAGACCACAAAACGTCGCGGGAGGAAGCCGTCAAAATTTGTTGCGGTCTGTATCAGATAATTCGCTATTTGCGCTTAGTATGGCAGCCAATCAGCCGAGCAACGAAAAGTAGTACTTCTTTTGTTTTTTACGTTGCACAAACCCAATTCAAAACAATTCGAACTCGATGATTGGCAATAAGCCTTCGTCACAGAGGTGATGCAGTCGGATCAATCAGCAAACTGTTTTGATGAGAAATCATTTTCACGTAATTTTACTCATCTTCAATTCTGAAAATTGCAAGCAAAAGCTTACGAGTGATACGCTGGTCTCATTGAGAGGAAAAGCAGAACTGACGCCAATTACAGTAAAACGACTAACTTCAAACAACGCGACGATGAGTCAAACCACAGAGCGTAGCCCATAAAACATTGTTTCGGCGTCTTTGTCATCAGGTTTAGTGTTTGCTTAGTACTGGTAACTCGTTGAGAATGCGTTTAAATATTCTACATCAAGAGAAATAGATTTTCTTGCAGGTATGTATTTGAAGTCGTTTAAACCGGTGGAAATAATTTTTTCATTATTTTTCTGCGCTTAAATTCTAATCACCACAAATTTGCAATTCAAACAAAACATTTTTTAACATACCGCGTCACTTGCATGAACGGAAACAACCGATTACTTTTAACATCAACATTTAACTTAAACGGATGATATGTGGTTACATTCCGTTTTTGTCCTGAGTGAGCCACTTTGCAGATGCATTTCTTCATCTCGGCCACGCTTTAGTTTACTTAGGACTCTGTGCAGACTCTGACACTTCCTTCAAACTAAGGTAGGCGATTACATAAGCGTACGACTTGGAGATTCAGGAGATGCGGTCGCATCCCCAACGCTGGAATAGTCATGTGGGCAAAAAAATTCAACATTTGGGCAAATTAAGACAGCTCCATTCACATTTGAGTAAACTGGAATCATTTGGTAGTTCCAACAGCCTTAATCAAACTTGGGCAAATTAGAAAGCTTAAATTAAATTTGGACAAATTACAAAGCTCCATTCGAGCTATGGATAAATTAAAAACAAGTTTCCCTGTTAATAAACTGTGACCGATTTACTTGCCGCCATCTTTGTGGCCTATAACTATGAAGAAAAGATATGCCTGCAAGTTTTAATTTTCGCAGAAGAANGAAAGAAGAAAGCAGNCAGATTACTCAGAAGCTTGTCGCCAGGCTAAAGTTTGTTTGTTGTTTTCAATCACTTGAGAAGTTACAAGAGNATCGACTGTGATAGAACGGTGGCTTTGCTGCTGCTTCAAGCATTTTTTGAAGAGAAAACTAAGACTCAAATACTTCAGCTCATATGTTTTTGGTGAAAGCAGTCTTCAATGCCAAGTGAGCCAACAATATTTCTTGGCGAGTTGTGAATGGTTGTTTGCACGTTTCTAGCAGAATATAAGGTGAATCCTTGAAAAAATTCACGTAAGGCTGTTTTCGGCATAAAGCAAAGACATTGTTCTCTTTAGTTCTTCTTCTTCTGTCGTTTGAGCGAGTTCTTTTATCCACTGCTAGCATGCCTAGATATCGGGGCAGGTGTTGAGCAGCCATTCGGTTGTCCCATCGTCCTGAACCGTCAGGTCGTGTAGCCCGTGGGGGGTAGATGGATTGGATGGTGGAGGACGACATGGTCGACGGTTTGTTCTGCGCCACACTCACAGGCCACAGAAGAGGCCATACCCCATTTGTACAGGCAGCAGCGGAAACGTCCAACACCGGTGCGGAGTTCTTTTTACTTGATTAATGATTACCTTAAAATCTGTTTGAGAGGAATTTAACACCCAAGAAAAGTTAAGAATATTATTCGTTCAAACAGTAGAGACCAGGCCCGTAACCAGGGGAGGCACAAGGGGGGCGAAGCTCCCCTAGAAAAAAATTCGCCACCCTGGAAAAATGTGTTGGATATAGTTTGAAACTATTGCAACTAGTTTAAAAAATGTGGGCCCCTCTCAGAAAATTCTTCGCCCCTCCTGGTGTCCCAAGCTGGTTACGGGCCTGGTAGAGACTCGTTTATGAAAAAAAAAAACGCAGTGCAGTACAGTATGCGCGATCATAGGAAGCAGCAAATTTAGGATTTCAAGCGGTAAAGACTTGCTGTCAAATTTAAAAGAACATATATCATTCCCGACACAGAAAAATAAAACGCCGATGAAATCCAGCAATGAGTTCCTTTGAACGACGTGTGAGAAATGTGTGAGATGCTGCGTGTTTCAAAACAAGATCAAAGTCCGATAGCGCGATTCATAAATCTACTCAAAGTAACACAGGTGATGTAAGCAAACCGAATAATATTGTCATGAATCAGAATTGATTTGGAAAATGTCACGTTTAATGTTGAAACTATTTTAAAACTGATGAACGGCGTTGACGATTTTGACTGCGAAAAGGAGATAAACGCGCTTCAACCACGAGCACACATTTTCCATAATGAAGAATGGAAACAAAACTGAAGAGGAAACATTGGAAGATTTTGATTGAAGCCACTATTTATTAGGTTCCTTATTTCTGCAACAGTTAACCAAAGGACTAAGTGAATTTTAGGTTAGCTTATCCAGATCTCAAAAGTGCAGCGGGACTCACCCTTTCATCATAGGCACACCGTAACGTAAAGTAATGCATTTCGGTTTTCTGATACCCCAGCCAACACTATACTAACGTTTTTTAAGATAATAAATTTTTTCTAATAATTTTTTACAGCTATTGTCCTTAACCTGGGGCCTCTATCACAGAAATGTTGCGGTGCTCTCTTGTAACTCATGCCTTGCCATTGAGGCAAGATGTGTTTTTGCCCTCTGTTCTGAGCGAAATTTGTACGATTCGAAAAACAATCCACGCTCTCGCGCGAAGCACGCCATTTAAAATGAAAAAATAACACCAAAAACCTTCCGAACGTTATGAGAAAATGCGCATCGTAACGGTGAATAGAAATCAAAAGGGCTGCAACACGATTTGTGCAAAGCCGAACGTTTGTTGATATTTGTTCTTCTTACTTGGCGAAGACCAAAGGGCTTCGCGCGGCTCAGACACAGAACGCATCGAGCGAAACTTCATGTAAATACTGTGCTTCTTGCCAGGGTGACGACAGGAAAAGTCAAAACAGGAGTTATGACACGTTCACCGTTCTGCAGACCGCGTCGCTCCACTGGGCAATTTTCTGTCATCGTCGTCTTATTTAAATCGTCTTCATCGAAAAGTTCCGCTCAAAAAACTGAAACGACGGGTTCTGCGAATGTTCCGAGCGCTGCTCTGCTCATAGGACTGTAGAACTGAAGATGCGTATAATGTTACATGAAATCGATTTCCTATGAAAAGAATGCTGATGGATTCAATCCCTCCACTTTTTGGGAGGCTAGTTATTTGAATATAGATATGTGCAAGCTTGACTCATCACAAGAAGATGAAAGCAGAGCCCAGTCGGCTGATTTCTCAAAAGCTTACAGCAACCTTAACCCAAAGCAGGGGTGGGCAATTAACTTGGCTTAGGGGCCACTTTTGGAAGGCCGTTTTCAGCGGAGGGCCGTCCTTCTAATGGAAATAAAAGCAAGTCATTGACAAGTTAGCCTCAGCACTACGCTAAAGGAAATTTCAGATTTAAGGATTTTTTCTGAATGCTCTCGCGGGCCACTGAAAACGATGTGGCGGGCCACATATGGCCCGCGGACCGCTAATTGCCCACCCCTGACCTAAAGGACCGATTCAACACTATTATGCTCACACTCAATTGCGTCATTTTTCTACCTGCTGAATATAAATGGAAATCGTTGCAAGTGTAAAAAACAGCGATTCGCTAGCGACATTTCCAATGGTAGCGACATTTCCAATGGAAACGACATTTTCAATGGAAAAGCGATATTTCCACTGGTAGCTATAAGACAAGTGCAGTTAATGGCTATCACTGTCAAAAGAAAGTATAGTTAGGATTTTTCATCTTGTTGATCCGTTCATAGAGCAGTCGCTTTTGCTGCAGTTCACATTTACCTGAACCCCTCAAGGCCTCAGATGAAGTGGGCTCGCCTGTGTATGAGAATGCTTTGCCTCGTACGAGTGTTTCCTTGTGATTTCGATTTCCATTCATAACCTGTTTGATAAAGAGTGAGTTGACACCAAATATTGGTGAAAAACTAAAATAACTTTCCTTTTCGGTAAAAAATCTCTAAAAATAAATGACAAAAATTGTGGAATCCTGTGAAACATTGACCTTCTGCATCAACAGACATTAGTGCAAAAAATGCAAAACGCTTAAGTTACTACTTGGTGATCTATGTATGATTTTTCTTTCTATTAATTTTACGCAGGATAGGTTGTCGCGACGTTAAAACCGTGACTTTCTAAACACACAAAACATTTGTGATAAATAAGTCTAAGTAAAACCACCACAGTCACTAAGCCGACTTGACTATGGTGCCGAGCCCATTTCATAAACGTGTTGGCGCAGTGACGAATTAGTCAAATGCTGATTCTGCTCATAGAATGATGCAAGAACCCCGCAGCAAATTCAAGAGTGATCAAAAGTGTTTTGAATTTTAGGACTTCCCAATTATAGTGTTGTATGTGAAACACGTTAAAAATTGTTTACATTGTTTGCAGGCACGGAAAAAGCCATTCTTGCGGTCTAAAAATGTTAGGACTGAAAGAATTGTCCTGATTGGCGCGGATTTAGATTCGGTTTTGAAATTAAACAAAAAAAGTAACAACCGCAGTTCTGAAAGTGCGTAGTGATTCACAGTCGTATAAAAACAATAAAATGCTGTTTAGAGGTTAACCGTGAATACCTCAAGAGACTCTTCCCTTTGTCAAAGTAATAACAACAGAAAAAACTAAATCCAACATGATTCAAAAGTTGAATGCAAAAAATTCTGAAAAAGCTTTGCATGGAATGTAGTGCTGATAAGTTGCAAAAAGATTAATAGCAGATAGTTTGCTCTGAAGACGGATATTTACGTCATAAGGGTGCAGTCAATTTTGCCGAATCATTGCTTTAACAAAAGCTCAACTTTTACTTACTGGCGATAATGGAAACAAGTAAGGCCACTTTTATGTTACCATCAGATCTAACAGAACAGAATTTGTTTCAGAGACTACGATGGCAAATGAATGCCATCAATTCCATACTTTGTTTTTGGTCATGTGGTATATTCCCAAACAACGACTGATAGTTTTTAAACCTGCCCTTAGATTTGAAGTTGATGATGTAGAAACCTTTGCATTTTTCGTAATTTTGTTTCATAGATTTGGGAATCCAACAGGTTTTTCCTTTAAACCTCGCCGTTGACAACTTTGTTCCTGATCTGGAAACGAGAACAATCAACGCAACTGTCAACTGGATTCCACCGTTTACAAGCAGCGGTCCGGTGGAAACAGAAATTGTTATTTATACTAATGAAAACGTCCCGCAGCCGCGCGTAGGAAATAAGGTGAGCACTGCGTTGGAAGGCTCACAAAATTTGCTGATTAAAAGCGAGTTAAAACTTTAAAGTCTGCAGTTTCAAGTTTTTACCCACTTGACCAATTTTGAAATCCATTTGACCCGAGCTGCTGAAGATTAATCGTATCAAAATTGTAAGCAAAGTTTTAAAATGTGTCAATGATCCATAGTCATTTTGTTTATGAATGTTTGGTTTTCACGCACTCAGTAATGCTATACCTTGCTTCAACCAATCACGTCCAGAAATCTTGATTCCCAAATGCAGGTCTTAGACCGTCTGATTACTATTGCTTTTCCGTTTTAGTGGTTTTGAGCTTCGTAATACCTAAGTATTGTGCTTAAACTCTAGTTTTCCATTGTCTTGCAAAAACAAAGATAACCAGAACAAGAAAAAGTGCACTTACTGGTCGAAGTTTACAATGATATTCTGCGGCTCACACGCAAAAAACTTTGGCCTGTAGTCCCTGCGCGCCAACACGTTTTTTATACGTGCTGCTTATTTTTTCAAAGATAATTTCTCGTATAGTAAAGATCTTGCCGACTAATCACTGGAATATCCACAGCTGTTTTACGTTACAAGGAAATTTTTAGAAAATGCGTGACAGCACCACGTGGAAGAAAGCTTACATTTAAATTTTCAGGCATTCGCGTGGTGTATTTTTATCTTTTTGCACGTAGTAGCCTATTTTTTCTGAAAATGCGAAATCTACGAACTATGAAACTGCAATTGACCAATTCGCAATTAGTTTGCAGACAATCAATTATACTTTCTAATAGCATTTCGTGGAAATAGAATGCTGCTGTAATTAATCTGCCCACTCAACAACAGAGACTTAAATATGTCGTTTTTCGTTGGTGATGTCTGCATATGCAAACAAGAACGCTTTCCGCATGTGTAAACAAATAACTTCACGATCGAATTGACTGAAATGTGTAAGCAAAACGTTTTCTTGAGGAGGTAAAAGCTTTTTCGCACTTTCAGAAAAAACTGGCAATTCGTTCGTCTGTTTCCTGTCTTGATACGAGTCACCAGTATCAAGCAACTGTGTCTGGCTTGAAACGAAACGTCACTTACGTTTTTGAAGTTACCCCCAAACACACCAGTGGCTTTTGCGCTCGTCCAGAAATCTCCAACCGCTTGTGCTCCAGCAAGATTAAATTTGTTGCAGGTGAGTTTCTATGTAAAAATCTATGAGTGTTTTTATAAAAAATCTGCTTTTCATAAACATTCGACTTTTTAGAAAAAAATGCGAGTTTCTATTAAAAAATGTGAGTTTTTGTAAGAAAATGTGAGTTTCTATAAAAAAAGTTTTAATGAAAAGTTTGAAATTGGCTTTATAAAACTTTAAAGCTTTACAAAACATTTTATTCCAGAATAACAGTGACAAGTGGGTTTGAACCCAAGAGAACAAGAATACACGAGCAACAGTTTTAAACCTTAAGCACGATCAAAGTTAAAATGTAAAGCATGTGCATACTTCGGCTTTAGCAGTTTTTTTTTAAGGAAAATGTTAGGAACCCGGTTTGGATCTGTAGGGACGCGATTTCTCTGATTCTAGGGACCCGATTTGAAATTCTAGGGACCCGAATCGGGTCCCTAAAGAGCCTTAAAAAAAACCTGGCTTTAGCGAGCAAGTTTTTTAATTGGAGTGTAGTCAAAATACACACGGCTAGGAGGACGTTGCAGAAGATGTGATGTTCCTTTTCTTCATAAACACGATCTACCTCTGTTTCTCATGTGTTTCCCAATGCGATTGGTGTTCCGTTCCCATGAAGCACAACTGGTGGCCCGCGGGACAAATGTGGCCAGCCACGTATTTTTATGTGGCCAGCGAAGCCTAATTTTAAGCCTCAGTCTGCTTATTTCTTTGGAACTGTAGTGGTTTATACCTGTTTACAAAGGCGAACGACGTTCTTTGCCATGTTATAACTTTGCTATTTTAGTCATCTTGCTGACCTAAAGTGTCTCTTTAAAAAAGTTATTCGGTTTTAAGGCTCCTGTCACTGCTAATCACCGTTATTACGTCACAGAGACGCTCTTTCAGCATTAGCGTAGATGATTGTGGTTAATTCTGTTACAACTGGGCCTTTGAGGGCAACCATACAGTTGCAATTGCCCTTTGAGGGCAACCATAATGCTGAAATTGCCCCCAGTGAAAATGAGCTTGACACCCCTGCCATAAAGGTTTGCATTTCGCTATCCCATCCATTGTTCAAGATTCATGCCAACTGTTCTGAGCGCGTGTTTAATCGACCTTCTCAGAAGTATTTCGAATAGATTACGGCGATAAATTTCTCATTTCCTTTAAAGTCCCGACTTTTGTCTAAGATCGGCAAGTCATACCTTGCCAGGCGATTGAGCTAGAGAGCTGTTCAAACAAACCTTCTAAAGATGTGACTAGCCTAGTAGACAGTAAGCAAAGTTTAGCCTTTCGGCAAGCTTCTGAGGAATCTGCCTACTTTCAGCTTTCATTCTTCTGCGACGATTAAGCGTATCTATTTTTCATAGTTAAAGGCCACAAAGATGGCGGCAAGTAAATCAGTCACAGTTTATTGACGGGGAAACTAGTTTCGCGTTTT
>JGI24158J21664_10005262_pt1 | contig 16869 bp, 10 predicted proteins | sample Ectturendosymbi3_FD_21664 | JGI IMG/M metagenome (IMG submission 21664)
TTTAACAGCACTAAATTTTAGTGCAATGGCAAGGGTGTACAGGTTTTCTGACAAGTTTGAAAGGGTGTACCAATACAAAAAAGGTTGACAACCACTGTTCTAGATATCCCTGACTCATGTAAAACAAACGAGAGTGACAAAAGTGCAAAAAATTTGAAAATAATGACATTTTTTAAGATAACCAATCAACATGAAACAAACAACTGATTTTCAATTTTCATTGAGGGTGGTACAATACAACAGGGGCCCGGGGCAATTAACTCATTTATCCTCTCCCCATAATTCGGCTCTGGTTATGTACCTGGTCTGTCATATGCTGGTCTGTTATGAATGTGATCTGTCATGAACGTGGTCTGTTATGAATGTGTATGTTAAGAACGTGGTGTGTTTCGAGTGGTTTGTTATGAACAGGTCTTTTTTCAACTGGCGCCTGCTAGAATAAGATACAGAAACTCCTGCTACTGCTGATAAAGTTAATGCAAAGGAAGACAGGGGCAATAGCGTTATGTACGAGCAGTTTGAAATAATAGGGTATGCAATAAGCAAATCAGGCGAGGAATGTAAGTTTCATATTAACTGTGATTTTTCAAGTAGCCTGAGTGCCTACTTCTGTTAAAAGAGCCACTCAAAATCTTTGTCTCGTTCCCCCAAATTTCTGCATCTACCAGCGCATGCTTGAAGCAAACTAAAATGCTATCAACAATTTTATACAGTGAATCCGCAGGTTAGCCACGTATTGTAGGTCATTTTGTCGATTAGGCCTTCACCCAACTAATTTAAAATCATAGAAAATAGGAAAAAGGTACTGTTGCATCGGAATGGTTTGGGTGCTTATAATTGATCGAAGCCTAAAGTAACCTGTAAAAACCAAGCCTGACTGAAATTAAGTTTAGCAATAAATGCTACTTCTCCAACTATGGTGAGCGATAGAAAATCGCTGTACGAGTCGAACCGCACAAAGTACTCGATGACATGCAACAGTTACATCAAAACGTTTACAATATTCTGTAACTGAATGTGACAGGGTTTAAAGTTTTCGCAAAAAAGTAAAGGGTTTGCTTCCACGTCATACTGTCAGGCAAGTGTGGCGAAGACTCAAAACTAACATGTCACGTGGACAGAGCGAGATGACAAAATCAGTGTGGCTGTGTGGTAGATATTAAACCACCTTGCGTTTTCTCGCGATTGACCGTAACTGCAAAGTGTTAAAACATTGGCAATTTTCGCAGTTAACAGCGAACGCACGAGATCAACCGTGAATGCACGTCACGTGGTGTGAGTGTTCCTTCCCATAAATCCGTTAACAAACTAGGTTAGGTTTAAGGGTTAGTTGGAGTTATTTAGCTCTCTTACGGCAAAGGCAGTAGGAGAGAGACAGTTGAACTACATCAAAGGGTTGAAGGCGCGACGTACATTCACGGTTGATCACGTGCGTTTGCGGTACGTCACCCAAACTGACAGTGATTTAAGATCTACCTGCCTGCTAAGCTTTTTCATAATAACAGGATGCAAACCCGTGTTTCCGTTTTCCTTGTTATGGATGTAGTGAAAGCTGATCTATTAACGGCACATACTGCGGATATTCGTGTTCACAACAAGCCGAGGAGCATATGGAGCAAACGCATAAGAGTAAAAGATTAGTGCCTACATGACCTTAGATTGCCAGTGCATTTGGGGCAGAAAGTTGCTCATCCATCATTCTTTCAATTAATTGATTCTGCAGTAACTGCCGAACAACAAAAACAACAACAACCGTATTTGTTGAAGGCGGTGATACAAAATCCCCTTTGAGCAAAGCATCATTACTTTGAAAGCACAATGGTTATGCAAGTAAACTGCATTGTTTCTCGAAGAACGTTAACGCAATTAACAGACCGGGGTAAGCTTATTGCAGTCAGCAAGTATAAATCACGCTATTAGGCTCCCCTAATGCACATATCCCCATGCTTTCTCGTTAATGTGATCAATATGCCTTTCCGTTCAAGTGAAAATGCCATTGTAATATTACGGTGCTATTTCTCGATACAGAGGTTTTGGCGCAACACATTACGTATTTACTAAATTTTCAGAACTGATTGAGGTTGACGCACACAAAGCCAGCAATGGGTTCAAGTCACCTTGTTCGAATCACAAGTCATGCCACAGGTCAAGTCACAAGACAATTCTTAAAATCTTGTGGGTTAGGAGAATCATTGATATAAATCTAAGTGGACTCACACAACCCCTCGAATCACTTCGAATCGAGAAAGTGTTTGTCTCGAGTCACTTTCGACTCAGATAAAATCAATTGTGTGCGAAATTTTTTAACTAAAACTGAAAATTCATCAACCACAGTATAGCGCAAGTCGATTTACATGTCAGAAAATTCCGACTCGAATTGGCATGCTTAGATCAACATGGCTCAAGTCGAATCAAGTCCTACAGCAAAAAAGCTGATGAAAGTCGAGTATATCGTATCCTTTCTATAACATTTGTCTAGTCATATGTATTCAACTTGATTGAAAAAGTATGGTGGTTCGACCTCGAGTAGAGTCAAATCGAGCCAATGACTCTATAGTTGCGCAATCACTGCACAAAACCCATAACCTAATAATCGGGTCATAGCTGAAGTCTCAACCACCCAGCTTTCAGAACAAGACGACAACTTTCCTGAAGAAGTGAATCTGTTGAAGTTGTGCTGAGGAGCACCTAAAAATTAGTTTTTGTGATTGTTGGAGTTTACATCATTTTACACTGAATACCAAGGCTACCATGTTTTCATTACACAAAACCAGGACACTTTTCGACCGCTACCGCTTAGTACACCATTGCTTTTGTGTAGCGCCGTAATGCAGGGCTTACTAACGTAACGGAGAAAGAAAGGCTTAAGATCATTTATCATAAAAAACAACGACGCTTATAATCCAAGCAATCGTAAAATCATATTCACATCAGAACAATGCCAAAAGACGTTAGAAACAATTATCCAACAAGGGTTTCTAATCACCGCACCAAGTATCTTCTTGAATACAGCCTGCTATAGAATATCCGCCCCTCCAAATCGCACCAAAAGAATAATAAGCCGTATCTTCTTTATTTTGTATAAGTATTTGCTTCAGGCACGTAGTCCACATTAGTGAGGTTGGAAAAAGATAAGAAGAAAACAGAAATCACGGGACGTAGCACGTTACAGGATAGGTCTTACAGTAGTTGGCAGAAAGCGCTAGGTAGTGGGAGAACATGGAGATTTTTAGAAATCATCAGACATTTGGAGCGGATAAAAGAGACAGATGAAGGTGCACGTCCTTGAACTATTTTATATTTATTTTATATAAAAATCGTTTCTGATCAAGGGATTAAATGTCATGACGAAATAGATAGATTGATGTGGGCTAACAGATACATTTCCAGGGATGTAATGACAAATTCGATAGGCGTATTTCAGGAAACGCGGAGGCGTTTAATACAAAACTGTGTGTCTTTGTTAATTTGTTCCACAATTGGCAGACATACATGGACTTGAAATAGGTATGAAACAAAATATTTTAACTGCAGTTAAACACTGAGTAAAGGTGCTGCTAAGCTTGTTTACTGCACAATAAAATCATTTCACTTGAATGTTATTGTCATCGGTTAGTGAGGCAAGGATATGTGGTATTGCAGGATGTTTATACATTTTCTGTTTATACATTCACAACCATAATTTGCACAGTGCATCCTGCTCTGGTTACTACCAGAGTCCTGCGCGGGTTAACCCACGCGGGCTGTGGGTCGCGGGTGAGGGGCGGGCGCGGGTTAAAAAATTATTTGTACGGGTTGCTGAATGTTAAAGGTTTCACTTTCTTCTTTTATAAATTTTTTTAAAGATTTCCGTTGGTTTTGAAATGAACCACTGAATAAATTAGCGATGAAAACGCATTGCATGAGTTTGCGATGAAACACTAGCGTTGAAACACATTGTACGAGTTATTAGTGTTTATCCGTGACAGGTTCAGATTTGGGACGGAAACAATGCGGGGCGGGTGCGGGCTGGGAGGGCCTGCGGGGCGGGTGCAGGTTAGAAGTTTGCGGGTGCGGGCCGGGAGCGGGCAAAAATTTTCAAATTCCTGCGGGTGTGGGGCGGGTTTAAAATTTGCGGGTGCAGGGCGGGAGCGGACAAAAAATGTCAACCCATGCAGGCGAGCACATATGGACTCAGAACTCTTCCTTGCCTTACCCCTTTGGCTAGAGCGAAGGGTTCCAGACAAGTGCCGCGCGTCACTTGTACGCTCAGATTCTTACACCATGTCACCAGCAATCTTACCATGCACATAGGTCCATTTCGCTTAGCTTTGTGAATAACAAGCTGTGGTAAGTTCAGTCAAACGCATTAAACGCATCTGAAAACGTTGTAAAGCCATGTGTGCTTTTTTTACTCAAACGCAGTCTCATTGCATACCAGCCAGGTTTTTGAGGTTTTAGGGAGGCAAAGTTCTTGTTTTTATTATATGTTTAAAGCAAATTCTTCCAGGCACAACAAAATTTTGGCAGCACAGAAATACTGAAGTCACGAATGCCCCCCTGTGGCTACGGGCGTGATACCAGCAGTGGTCCCTCTAAGAAAATTTTACACCGAGCAAATGTTTGTTTTAGTGAGCATGCAATTGCCCGACCTTCGCAGACACACAATCAGTGAAGCGTTTCAAGCGGTGAAAAACCTATGCGATATATACACGATATTAAATTTGAAATGTTGCAAGTGCGCGAGATTGCGAAATGATCTGGTTATACGACGTAGTTGCGCACTTTAGAGGGAATACTGCATACCAGTACCAAGCTGTGGCTTAAAGATTGTAAATGTTGGCAACAAATGGTGAAACATAAAATAAAATGTAATGCTCAAATAGTTCGGAACAATGCTTTTAAAGGTGTTTTGAGGGACAGAAACGGTCTGTTAAATTTTTCTAAAGGTGTCTCAAATTACAGTAAAATCTCGCTTTTTGGCCAAAAGCTTATTTCGTAAAATCGGCATTGTTGATAATAATAATTCCTTTTAGCAACTCTTGTTATATAACTATATATTTATATAAAATAGTTGCGGTCTCTTAAAATTTCTTAGCCGTCACCAAACCAAGCCGCAATAAAACCTGGTTTAGAGGTAACCGTTGCAAGAAAAACTGGTCTGTCGTCACTTATGTCACCGTTTATGTCATCATTCTGGTCTTTCATCACTTCTGTCTGGTCTGTCATCACTTATGTGACTATCTATGTCAGAACCACTTATGTCACCATTCTTACTTTTGCCAAATACTATAGGTGCAATAACAGCACTTGTGCAAGCTTGTGGTCTTTTTCCATGTATACATGTGACTTTCTTCAGAGCTTAATGTAACTCAAGAATGGTTCCTAAGCTTTTTAAGAAAACAATGCAAAAAGTAAGTGCGAAACTCTCTAAGGCGGGCCCACGATATCTCTGAAAAAGGGAGGTTCGCCTCCTCTTTGCCTTGCCAACAAGGTTTTTCTGCTTTGGTTGGAATTACTGCAAATCGATGAAGAGAAAATCAACCAAGGGTGTTGATATTCACGTGAGGCGATGCTTGAAACAAGGTTAAAACCTCGTTTTTCATAAGTGGCTGACAAATTTCGGCTGCAAACGTTGCATTAAATAATGTTTGTTTTTGTGTTAATTTCAATTGTGCAATTCAAAAACTTTTGTAGTTGTAACAATTCGTGGGCTCGAACATTGACTTTACTTCAAAAAAGTTTGATGAAAGATGTAGTTACACTCATTAAATTTCTTGCATGACTGAGCTGCATATATTTTTCAAAAATCAAAATGGGGTATACCACTCAAAAGAAATGTTGGCAAGCACTGATCTGCAACACAAGTGGTGTCACTTACCTTTGAAAAGTGGAGCCACTTTCCAAATTGAAATAGGACCAAGGCCACCAAATTGGCCTAAACTCAACTCAAGGAAAAACAGTGGCATTCCGCATATGATCAAGAAAGTAAGATATGGAATCAAGAATGCACCTGTGGACATAACCAAGGTCATATTTTATTAATCTATTTATTCTACATATTCTGCACTGTATGATGCGAAATGAAAACGCAAGCCTTAATGTGTTGCATTTCTAACGCTTCTACGTTAACTGCTGCAAAAGATATACCTCGTACATACAGTATAACTATAATCGTAGCGTGATTTTGGCCAAGGCCCTGCCCTGTTCGAGTTTCGGCTTCTACAAAGCTAATACTGCATGGGTGTCTTAAAGCTAGGCTATGTTTAGCGCTAAGGCCAAAGGTAAAGAAAAAGCCAGTGAACGCGGCGAAAAATTAGATAATGATCAGTTAGAGGGGCATTTGGTGCGTTACTTTAGCTGAACAAAACTCTTTGCGCCACAATGGTACAGTGACTGGTTATCACAGATGAAGAAATTGCTAACATTTCCCTTGTGATTTACCTGACAAGCACAGATGTTAGCACAGATTCCTTCTGCGAACTTATTTGTTTTTGCGTAACTTAGAAGAAAATGCTCAGCTCTGATCCTTAAAAGATGTTTGATGTGGATCAAGTAATTTTTGATATAATTTCGAAAATTTATAAATTACAACTTCTGCGTGCTTATATCCCTATCATTGCCGATCAAGTTTGTTCCTTTCAACTTCCCTATTGTTATCGCTGTTGCTTCATGGCAACATGTGTTTATAAATTTCCCTAAGAATGATTGAAAGCATTTTTACACTTAGAGTTCTAACGGACTTCACCACACATGACACAGTTTGTCGCACAAACGATTTCCTATAATATCTCCAAGAAGTCGTCATGAAAAGTGAAGAGATCTTAAGTTGCGTACTGTATTAAGAAACCCATTAATACAGCTGCCATTTCCAAAAGGTCTCGAAACGTTAAAGTTGGCTCCAGGATACAGCTGATGGCAAAAAGGTATATAAAATGCAATTGGAACGTCAGTGAATTCGTTACTTTGCTAATGTACTTTACAAAGCAACTTTGAATTCAGACTCTTCTGGTAAATTTGAAGTAAGCCGAACAAGTGGCATTAGATGAAACAGCATAAATGGTTTTTATCATGATTTCCAGTAAACTATGTTTTAACGATTGCACAAATCTCCATTAGAGCAACTGTGCAAAATGATTTGCAGCAGCAAATTTTTTCCAAACGCGTTTGTATAACGCTTAGTTACAGTTGGCTGAAAAATTTTTTGAAAAGACGTAACCATCTTTGTTGTTTGCTGACAACTGTACGTTAGCTGGTGATACTTCAGTTTACTTTTCCTTTCCAATGAAGATTAGTTTTACGCTGTGCCACATTAGCTGTATATCGAATTCTATTCTCCAAGAAAAATCCTTAGTCAACATATATACAGTGCGCAGGGTATGGAAGAAACATTGATAAATGTTGAAGTTTCGACTTTTTTCGTGGTAGAGGTATAAGCACGATTCAGATTCAATCCAGTGGAGCCAACACAGCAGAATCGGAAAAAGAAGTTTCAGCAAATATTGTTTCATTTTTTAAAGCCCTTCAACTGTGACCTAATGTCAGGAAGATTTGATTTTCAGGGTGAACCTTCAGAAGAATCAAATTTTCAGAAATCACACGTAACCGACTCTGCAGTGTGAAAAAACTAGAGCAATCATAATGGTTGCCACTCTAACATAACCACTTAAATAAGTTCACGTTTGAACTTTCAGCTTACCTCCCCCGTTTTTGTAGCACAGATAAGGAAACCGCCAAATGTTTCCCAGGCCGACGGCGTAGCCAATGCATGATAAGGTGAAATCGAGTTTCTTGTCCCACGCTTCCCGCTCGGGTTCCTTGTTATTAAAAACAATTCATAAACTCCCAAAGCATGTTTCAGCTTGGTGCAGACTTCATTGCATATGCAATGCACGAGTGATATTCCCCGAGAATGCATGAAAACAGTTGTTGTTTCTAATTGCACAAACAAAAATGGTGACGTAACCATTGTTGGCAACTGCTTAATCTTTTTCAACATCTATATTTTTTTCAAAACTGTTTAAACGTCTGTTTTTGCTTTGCATTCCGTTGGATAGCTCTGAGTTAAATGTTTTTGTTTGGAACAAAAAGTGCATACATCACCACACGCATGGGTGGCGGATCCTTTTTCAAAGTGGGGTGCACAAACGGAAACCCAAAAACTATAGAAAATTGTCGTGGTTTGAATTGGCAACTGTGACGTCACAAGCGTTGGAATATGACGTCATTAACGTTTGTCAGCATGTTCAAGCAATTTTATGCAATATTTTATATGCCTTCAACGACCCCCAACTATAGGAGCGCAGCCAGAAATTTTCATAGGGGTGAAAACAACAACCAAGTATCAACATTTAAATATTTAATGCCCCTTGTATTTGAAGCATCATCCATACAACGTGCATTTGTCTGGGTTTTTTTTCCTGAACAATTGTGTTAACAATTCAGATTTCACCGGAAAATAAAAATTCTGTTTTAAATTGAATTGACAAGTTTAAAAGTTTGTATTCAGTGAAGTTCCATGTTTTATTTTGGATGAAAGCCACCATTTGCTCGTAAAAATTTTTTTGCAAAAGCCCTTGTGAAACTCTTGTTGCTATAAGTGCAAGATCTGCTGTATTCTTTTTTAAGCCTACATTGCAGCTGAGCAAGAAGTCATCGTGCCCGCCACTATGACTGCAATTTTTATATTTACATGCTTCTGATAGACACCAACACAATTTCAATCGAAGCCGAGTATAGACTTTGCTCTAAGACACCGACTTCCAAAGGAAGTCTTCTAAAAATTGTACGCGCATATAGGACATGGACCTTGTTGTCAACCAATTTTTGAGCGAATAATTGACGTATGTAGTTGATAAACGTAAACGGTAGGTAGTCTCTCCATACGGTTTGAACAATGTTTGGATTTTGTCATTACACGCTATGAAATGCGACTGCGGCAGCATGTTTGTACACTACTTAGCCCTAAGCTGTAAGCTTGCTTCCCTGAAACGACTAGGCGTTTAGCTAGCTATTTAGAGTTTCAAAAATGATTCACAAATATGCTAAACACACTTTTGTATATTGGGGTAAGTTACACATGTCCTCTAAGGTTTAAACAAACTTGTGCATGTTTGACTCACTCAGTCTACACAAAGTATGAAAATAGTTGTGCAGTTGCGAAAACGAAGCAACAATCGGTTATTGCCACGGCTCTGCATTAAAGTTTGGTAACACTTGTCGCCACAGATTGACACAATGGTTGGTTGGTTGATTTATACAAAATTTTTTCTAACATAACAGCTTTTACCTCACGTAGCAGAATCGGAAAAAAATGATTAGAAATCGGTACAAGCACAGATGCCGTTTTATGAGTTATTCTCGATCAACATTCCTATGGCTGCCTTTGCTCTACATTGTTAGCTTTTTAGTTTGGGTATGCAAATGCTTTTCGTATTCTTTTTTTTAGTGTTCTGTGGACCATATGAGCAACGTAACCTTTTGAAATGTTGCTTTCATTGAAAATATGCAGTATGCAAAAATTAAGTTTGTCCTGAGCACACGTAACCCGACTTCATTTGCGTAAGTCACCATTTTACATACCATGCATCCGAAACAACGATAGAGGGAAGGAAAAACCTTTGATGCATGGCCCTTATTGTGGCACATTTTTCGTCTATGCTCTTTTCAAGGGCCTTGATGTCAAAAATAAACAACGACAGTAGTGCTCCTGCAAACTATTTCAGATATATTTCATAGTTTAGAAAAGGTAAAACTGTGATTTATTCGCAGTAGACTCAGAGAAAAGTTCTAAACGTAACGAGTTGAGCGATTTCATGAATCGCAATAGAACATCGATAATTTACACGTATTTAAAATCAAATTTTTCGGCAAACTGCTAAATTGTGGAAGGAACTTTCTTTAACTCACATTGGACGTTTTCTTTGGAGCTGACGTTTTCGATGGAAGTGCTTTCGCCATCAATTTTTGCTAAAAACAAATAACAGAGTTTTTGCCGGTGGCGTGAAAAAGCAACTAAAATTTAACAGCAGTATATTGTGTTTATATCTTATATGTTTAGCAGCTTTTTTACATCTTCAAAAATGTTCAAACTGCCAGACGAAACCTAATGCTAAGAAAGAAGGCACAGCAACAGAATTCGCAACAATGGAACCAATTGCGAACCTGTCAAAGTTATCAGTTTACATCAGCACTTTTACTGTGGCAAACCTAGTGTATTCACTTCCTGTAGTTTTTTAATCACTGTATATTTGCGAATACAACGTCCATACACAAAACAAACTAGAACTCATGAGGGAGTTGCCTAACTGAAAAGGTAACCCACGTTTACACATGCAACACCAGCGGTCTATGCGGTGCAAATACCGCGACACATGGGGCCACTTTCATGATTGTGGTCCAGGGCCAACTAACAGCTTTTGTGATCTAAGTATGAAGTTGTTTTCATCTAACAATCGCCTCCGTTACTTAGGGTATGTGGAGGTTCAGGTTTTAAAGGAACCGTGGAAAGTGCTGCTCTTGCTTAAACTTAATTTTACCTTTCAACTAAAATGCTATGCAGTGGCAATTTTCGAACGACTTTCTCTGGTCAACAACACATCCACTTTTAGCTCCATTTTATTTTTCCCTGGCCAGTGAAAGATGTTTCGGCAGAGGCAGATCACCAGCTCGCGGTATGGGACAGACACACAACATACTTAATGATTGAATAATGGTAACGTTTTCAGCAAGGCAACAGTGGCGTAGCCAGCCCAAAAATTTGGGGGGCAAAATGTTCGATTTTAGGCGAATAACACTATTTTCTTTGGAAAAACGCTTCTCAAAGCACAAAATGACTATATTTTCTAAACATTTGGGAAGGGGCATGGCCCCTTTGGCCCCCTCTGGCTACACCTATGCAAGGCAAACGCCATGGAACGTTACTCTGCACATCAACCACGAAAGCAGCAGGTAGTCAAAACCAGTCAATTCACGATAGAGGAATGAGTAACTGCATCTGATTTAAACATGGTTTTCTTTGCAATAAAAAAACATTTAAAAGGACATAAAAATAATGAAAACACTGAAACAATATTTTTAACAAAACGTAACCAATACACAAATTCGGGCAAACTATTTAAATACAAGCAGCAGAATGTTTACCGAAGCAAAGGAATGTGTCTGAATATACGCGAGTATTTAAAGTAATCATCCTAAATTATCGTATTTTAAATTTTCTGCTGGTTTGCACGATGAGAGCTAGAACACAAGAATGAAATTTGCACAACGCTTAGGAGCATCACCCGTCAACATATTGCTTTGTAATTTTACAAATATTTTGCTCTAAATTCAATAAATCTTTTTTGTTTTCAGGAGAAATATTTTAATCATTACTTCACTTAATCCAGAAAGCCATCATACTGAAGACAGGTATTTTTGGGACAATTTACCTTTTTTATCTTATCGTAGCTATGACGTGTACATTGGCAGAGAAACAAACTAACAAAATCTGCCGCTATATCAAATTTTCCTGGTGAAAAACTGGCTCTGCAAGCACTCAGCCTGATGATCTGCTGTTCGCAAAACCTCTGCACTGCGATTGAACGTAACGCGTTCAAAAGAGAACTGGCGATATCTTGCAGTGTACCGATGTAGACGGCAACTGTGTTTTCGTGGTTGCAGTGGGGGTAACGCTCGCTAGGCTTGGTTAAGACTGGGTTTTTTAAAGCACTACTGAATAAATCAGTGTACTGACTTTCCGGAAAGCAATTAGCAACTCTCAAAAGCAAATAAAGCTAAAAGAGGTAACACCCGTAAATAAACCCCCGAGTACAACCTCAAAACAAAAGGGCTGAAATGTAAAGAGAGATCCTTAGTCGATGAAAAAGGCCACAAAAGAAAAGTGACACTAAGGTTTTGTTAACACAACTTTACCAACAAAGAGTGACTTTATGTCACGTGCATTGACTTCTGCAGCGGTACAGTAAGGTCATCCAGACGGCAAACAACTCGTCCAGTGAGGAAACTTCGCGGATGGCTTGCCCTTGCCCTCGGCCAACCACGGTTTTGAAAATCTCCAACAGACGTTTTTGCGGTTCTGACACAAACGTGAGCAGCTCAGGTTTTAAGCCTATTTGACCAATTTTGTCGAAATGGAACCCGCGTCTTGTAGAGGCCTGCCACAGTGGCGACAGTGCTTACGTTTGCAGCCCTTTCTGTATTATGAAGTAACAGGATTAAACCACTTCCGAAAACGTGAAATGAAGAATGAAAAATTCTTATTCCTCACGTGATTGATTTATTAATCTGACGATAATAACTGAAAATTGTCGTCATGTTATATCAACAACCAAAAAGCTATGTTTTCAACCATTAGTGTAATAAAAGATAGGGTTTGTCTATGTTGAGTCACTCTACAATAAAAACACGTGTTCCCTCATTCTCTATAAACGCCATGCTTTCATGTTCTTGTATATTGTATAAAGACTGTTTCCGTCACGTGAATATCCTTGCTTTTTCAATATATCGTGTTTTTTACGTATCTAAGAATTAATTTTGGTGCAACAACATAACTTTCCAAATCGTAGTGTACAGAAAGAAACGAAAAGGAAAGAGTGGGCTAAGTAGCCAGATAAATGACATACAATGCGAATATTTTGCGTTCCCGAAAACGAAACAATGTTTTGGTGAGTGATCAGTTGGTTCAGAATACACCGGTTATTATTATTGGTCGTGTTCCATTGATATTTAAAACATATTTCGTGCATCATGATAATCGTGCATTAGCGCATCATGGGCCTTGAGACTCAGGAACTGGAGTTGGATTTCCAGCAAGTTGGGATTGCTGCCGTGTTACGCATTGGAGCCTCAAATAAAACTATTGTGGAGCGGTGCAAGTAGCTTTCAGTTGTTTAATTACACCGCTGGGGATTCACCGCTTGTGAATGCGTGAGTGTGTCACTGTCAGGCAACAGCTGCTTGAACCAAGGATATTTCATCAGGTCACGTTCAATAGGTGAGGTTTCTGACGACTGTGCTGGTATTTGGCAATAACCAGAGTCCTGACGCATATAGAAGTGACTTTGTATAAGGAAACTCCACAAACAGGTGCTCGCCAGCAGCGATAGGCCGTCTGATTTCGCATCTTCAATTTTTTGAGAAAGAACAGTGCATTGACAGCAAACTATTTACGTAGAATCAACACAAATGGACAAACATGCGGCAACGTACAATTCTCACTAATTGAAGAACAGCACTCGGTGTTTTCATCACCATTTTCAAAATTTTAAGTGCGTCTTCGGAGTTACTTTTTATCTATTTTTTCCAACCTCGGTAACAAATTAAGAGCAAAATAACCACAACACAGTATGGACTCCATGCAATGACAAGCATGGAGCAGGAAAAGCAATAGGGACCGATACCTGAGCAGCTCGAATTTGAAAAACACGTTTCAAGGTCTACAAGGATTCAAATGAATGTTGGTGGAGATAAAAAACATTATTTTCTGTTCGAAAAACTGTTCGTATTCTTTGAATCAAGCGTTATTGGTACACCCCAACGTAGTACACCCCAACTCACATGCTCTAATCTTGAACGTTGATGCATATTGGGACGATGTCATGCTACAGAAGCGTATATTATTTTACCATTTTGATTACAATTATGGCATTAAAGTGCAGGGACGTCGAAAGTGGAGACATGGCGGGAGCACTGCACTCCCTGCCCTTACAAAAGGGACAATGGGGGTGGATGTGCCTTTTACATAACATAGGTGTTTTCACGATTTTTCAAGATCGAATCGAAAAAAATTTATTACAGCTATTCGCCCACCCATAAATTCGGAATGGTTTTCTATAATTTCTGTTGTTCATTTTAGGTCAACAGTGTTGCTGAACAGAAACAAGCGTATTGGTAAGAATTTTTTTGCTTTGTATAAGTTTCCATTGCCCTCAACTTTTTAATTACCTCCGCCCTATTGCTGCTGGGGGCCCCTGTTCAAGTGTGTACGGCCAAGTAATTAACGGAAGCAGGGACAAGCCTTTGTGACTGGTACGTTTATGCACACTAGGTGAAGATTTGCATAAACTTCAATCTTAGCAAAGAACCACCTGGTAATCTCATCTGAAAGTTTTTCTGATGTGCATATCCACTGCTTAACTCATCCAATACAAATGCTTTCTGTTGATTCGTGAAAACACCTGTGCAGTTGTTTAGCTGTGCTGCAGTTTTTAGCTGCGGTAACGTAGTCAACGTGTTAGCGATATACGATGGTCCCAGGCGGTAGGGATATATAAAACTTTTGTTACTTAATGGCAGCACAGAAAGCTGAATAGGTATTAGCAAGTTGGACCGTTTCTATCTAGAGACAGATGTAGCGAATCATCTTCATGCTTGTAAGTACTTTACACAAGAGGATGGTCGAACTCCAAACCATGTTTAGTTTTGTAAACAGCGTGCTTGTGAACACGAAAAAAAAGCAAAAATTTTACATATAGGGTGATTAATCTGGCAACTGAAAACATTTAAAGAATCTAACCAACTTGATAATTCTTTTTTCGTCATCAATAGAAATTTAAGCGAAGCAACCACAGGGCTATTGTGACGTTATGTTCTGCCAAATTTTTTAAATACGACCTTATTTTTTCTAAAATACAAAACTAAATAAAGAAGCTAGTTGATTTACTGATTTGAAAAGTTTGAATCGTTGTGATAGTTACAAGAAAACAAGTTTAAAATCAGGCAGAGACCAGACCACTCGTTTTTTGCAGCCAGTAAATCAACAGTGTCGAAAATAATGCCCGAATACATGCGCTACAGCTTGAGCGTGAGCTGGCAAATTGCAAATGAGCAAATGAAAGTGTGCCGCTGTCCTGATGGTTGCAACGCGTAGTTCATTTCTTCTTTGGTATACTAAAAGACGATTTGTAATCTAAAGCTTTGCATCACGTAGAGTGTAGCGAAAGTTGAAAAGAAATTTTTCTGATATTGGTCAAACTGGCAAACGTCGACTGGAAGTTGGTGAACGCTGTACAGTCACACATAATTTTTGTCCAGCACGCCCACACACCAAAGTCTATTTCTTTCTTAATGGGATCATAGAAATTGCATATGCAAGCAAGATATATATTTGGAAGCTTTTTCCTGAATACTTGCTCTGACTCAGAGCAAATTCACAGGCCCTTGCAATGCGACGGTTAGGCTGCAGCGGTTTGCTTGAAAATGCGATGGCTGTGATAAGCCAAGTGGAGTAGCTGTTGAAAAACATGCCGCGCTGTTTTAAGTAGTTGACTTGGACACAGATCACAGAAGGGTCGTTGAAGTGGTCTATTGGATTTGGACAGTTCTGCAGGCGATCTGCATAGCATTCGACACTGCTGCCTGACAATGATTTGCCCCCCGTCATTTCCATATTCACTGTTCTAACATCGCACAGGCAATATATTTAATGTTATGCAAATTTTTAATCATACTTTTTGTGGCAGACTAGTGAAAACTTTGCGGAAACAATTAATTAAAATTTTAAATGTGTGTATGCTACAGTTGTTGAGTTTGCCAGAAAATGCTTAAAAGATATGTCTTTAGCAGGACGGCAACCAGTTGATTGTTTCGCGGGGGGCGAGGCAAAATTTGTTGTAACTTGTTGTATCTAACAAATAAACACATTTTCGAAAATTACGGGAGGAATTGACCGGTTGCCCCGACCCTAGTTGCGGGCCGTGGTCCTTAGGCAAAGTGCTTCAAGTTTTACCGCAAGTGTCCAGAATATTATGACAACATCAGTTTCAAGGTAAAGTAGTCGTGACCTATATCGCAACGTTCCTTTGGAAAGGCGCTCCTTCCCGCAGAACACTTGAATCTCGATGCACAAGTATTGTTTCCGATAAGTTGTAATGTCAATAACAAACGCAAAATGGTTAAGAGGCTCTGGGCTCCAGAATACATTTGTTTTCTTTCCTTAACACGAAATGCTTGGGTATCAGGCTGCAGGCGAAGCCCTTTCAGTGCAGTGGTGGCCTAAGTTTGTTCTTTTCATCTTCAATAAATTTCGCAGAAACTATGTCTACCTGTGCGTTTGTGTAATCTCCATGTTGACTTTGCTGCAAGACAAGTCACTGAAGACGCGACATTCACCCATGCCGCAGTGCAACATGAATTTGAGGTGCTAGCTTTTTCTTTGTCATATGTTCTCAAATTTCTGTGACAATCGAAATTGTGACTGTTATTTGGCGTTATTATGACAGATAGGCTAGAAAGTAATGTGTCTCCTGCTGAGTCTCGTAAAGACCTTGAAAAGCGAAGCATTCACAACTAGGACAGAATTCCGCGTTCTGAAAAAATATTTTAACCGAGTCACTTTTTGAGTCAACGACACGCAGAATTTGTGTCTGTGGCCTGAGGTTGCTGAGGAAGGAAGCATTTATGGTAACAGTTTGCAACAAGACCTGCTTTGTGATTACCTCACGACATTTAAAATAAGTAAAATGCGCAATGCTTTGAAAGTCCACTGATTTTCTACAAAATGATCACTTTAAGTGCTGTTCTGTCTGCATGCCAATTTTACTCCATTTTGCTATTTCCTTCTGCGGCAATGGCCTTTGTTTACGTTGCCTCTGTGGGAGGAGTGAACGGCAAGGAAAATAATTCCTCGAACAAAAAGGTTGCTAAAATAGGGAGCAATACTGAAATTCATACCACATTTTTAGTGTCTTTCTTAGAATGTTTTAAAAAGCTTGATAGTTTTATTTTTCTGCTGTAACATGAACCAAAACGTCTGTTTGATTGTTTTTTCGTTATTGTTTGATAATTCACAGATCTGCAGGCAGGGGCGCAGCCAGGATTTTTCTAAGGGGGGGGCGGAAGCTATGGAAGCAAAAGCCTTGAAAAGGAAAAATTGCTTGTGATTAGAATAGT
>JGI24158J21664_10005263_pt1 | contig 16868 bp, 14 predicted proteins | sample Ectturendosymbi3_FD_21664 | JGI IMG/M metagenome (IMG submission 21664)
CCTTTGAAAGGTCAGGGAGGCAATACCACCGCTCTCCGACGTCCCTGCTTGCCGCTATCAGCAGTCACAGCCTCGCTACATAACCTACCAAGATGTCTGCGTTCAAGAGTGACATGCGACAAAACGCCTAATATCGTAACTTGAAGTGAACATTTGTTTCCATGTTATTATTACACGATAAAGACCAAAAGTAAACAATCCGCTCGCAAGTTTGGCAACTTGCCCCTGCAGGCAGTAGCGTAGCCAGCCCAAAAGTTTGAGGGGGCCAAAGATTTGCTGGGGGAACAAAATGTTTCATTTTAGGCGAATAACACTATTTTGTTTGTGATACCGCCTCTCAAAGCACAAATATGTTCTAAAAATTTGGGGCGGCATGCCCCGCTGGCTACGGCTATGCCTACAGGCAAAGGAGCGGACATGAGTGAACTGCATGCTCAGCACTGCATGACACCAGAACAGTGAACCTGGCTCTTGCGCCGTGTGAGTGTCATACCGGCAGATAAACTGTTATTGCAAGAAATAAACCAATTAATCGGAATTGAGCTGCTGACGTCAAATTTTCTAGAAAGTTTTAGTTCTTAGTCCCAATTTCCAGAGAGGGGCAAATGCCCGTATTGACCCCGGGGCAGATCCAGCCCAAAAGGTTAGGGGGGCGATTTCGGTAATATTTGTTTGTCAAGTCTCATTACGGGTTCACTACTTCAAGAGAGACGAAGTATACTTTACAGCACTTCTGTGACAAAACAATGGATGACAAAATAACCTTGTATTGCGAATGCTGTTTGTCGAATTGTACAAAACCATGGTAAATAAGGTTAACTCGTAGGTTTTAGGGGGAGCGATCGCCTCTGCGCACGCCCATGACTTTGCCGTACCACGAGTTCAAACTGTTTGCTTGAGTTCAGTGTAAAAGCACACTTAAGGGCGTAACGAGGTTAGATGGCGCCCTGGTGGTCGAACCGCGCCCCCATGGTCGAAGTTTGGCGCCACCATGGTCGAACCTGAGTTCTTTCGAAAGCAAATTTACTGTATTGAAGAAAGTACTTGTGACATTGTTGGGACTTTTCGGCGCCCCCGCAGTGATTCAGCACCCCCATAGTGAATTGGCACCTGGGGAATTGTGCCCCTTTTGCCCCTCCTCGTTACGCCACTGAGCACACCCATAGCCATAATAGTCATTCTTTTCGCATTTACATGTTTAGCAACAATGTTGACCTCAAAACTAATAACAGCAATTATAGAAAACCATTCTGCATTTTAGATGTGCGGGAATAGCTGCAATAAATTTGCTTCAAACTATTCGTGATAAATCATGAAATTACTTATGATACTAGTATGTAAGGGCACCTGTGCTCCTGTTGCCCCCCCTTTCAAAGGACAGGAGGCAGTGGCCCCGTAATGCACCACCGTTCCGGCGTCCCTGATTATGACCGAATTGACTTAATTTTTTTCGGTCATTTAAAAAAAAATTCGGTCCATGACCGAAAAAATAACCCGACTAACCAGGTATTGCGATCCTGCTTTTGTTGCTCAGCGCTTGTATTTATTTTATATTCTTGTCCGGTTATCATATTTTCAGTTTTTGCTTCGCTTTATTGTCTATAGTGTGTTTTCGCCTAGTGGCTTGGTTTGTGTTAAACTTACGTGGATAAATGTTGAAAGACAAACGTTTTTTATAGACAAATAAACTTTATTCGTAAAAAATATTATAAGAAGCTAGTAGGTACTGTTAATGCGAATCTTTTCACAATGCATATTGCTACTAGCACCAACAAGATTAAAATGAAATTGCACTTTCGTCACTAAGCATTGAAACTAGGTTGAAAACAGGGCACGATGCTGCCTGATGCATTCCCGAGCTTCTTCCAGAGACGCGTACTGATAATCCGCAACAAGAGAGTTACGAGCTGCTTTGTGCATTCGCTCGGACCGACCGACGAAATCACTGCAAAAATACGATGGTATCAGCTTTGAAATCAGCTCACGTGGCTATCGACTTGAAACATCATTTTGTGATTCTCGGTCTGCGGCATATGGTGGACTTTTAGATGACAACTAAAAACGGGTTGAACAAGTTTCAATGGCCAACTAATTGGGCGGATGGGAGTGCCTCCGGAACAGTTTGAGAGGCTAGACATCTTATGTGCACATGATATAATTTAGGTCGTATTACTAGTTTCGTGGGAATGCCATGGGATGGGACAGAAAAAAGTGTCCCAGGGACCAGCAGCCTGGATATAATCAAATACTTTTTTTGCACACTGTGCTTTTACGCTGCCAGAATATATAAAGCTAATTTTTTTCTGCGTTGCTACATCAACAAATATGTTTTTGTTCACTTAAATTGCTGAATGTTGTACTCAACGAAACATATTTCATCTTCGTACTCAACAATCTTCTGAACCTTCTAACATGTACTTGCAGTCTTTAATGTTAAACAGCACAGCTGCAGCGTTTTCTAGTGGGTTGAAGCCTGACTTCACTGGTCAGGATTTAAGCCCGCAGTCAAACATTTCTGTTGAAATCACCCTATACTGTCATTTAGCATCAGCTGTTTCAGTGGTAATTAGGGATGTGAATTATGAAACATTTAGAGGTTCTGGAATCTTTATTTGGAGTTCAGAATATCGAATCCTATTTCCGAATAACTTGTTAGCAGCAAAATGAGTTGATTGCGCAGAGGCTTAGAACGCCGATCACACAACCTGTTAATTAGCTCGTTACGTCACTATGCAGTGCCGCGAACTTGTTGAGTGTTTCTTTCTCTTACTCAGGAGCGCATAGTGCCACTGCAAATTTAGTGAAATTATTTGTTTTGCTAACTTCGCAATTTTTCACGTTTTTTTATCCAGATTTATTTCGATTCTAAATATTGGAAAAAACTCTGATTTTTGGATTCGAATACTGAAGGATTGTTGCTCAGCGCTTGGATTCGATATTCCATTATATGCATCCCTAGTGGTAATGTATGCAAAAATCAACTGTTTATGCAGCTACCCACGCGTAACATGTAGCTCATGGAAGTGGATAAGACAACAAATGAAGGAAGTCACATATTTTCCCAAAAGTGAGCCAAAAACACATTGCACACCGGTGAATCCCATGCAAAACACGTAATATATTCTCAAGCATTATTTCGAAGTTCGTATTCCAGCCAAGCCCTGAAATTTTCCAATCTAGCGACCTATCAACAAACTTTCCCAAATTCAATGACTTCCAACGATAACTTTTTTCGTGACGTTCAAATGACTGTATACACTCTGACTTTGCTGGTCTTGTCTCAGAAAATGTTGAAAAGCCCGGCGTTATTAAGAAAAAATAAATCAACATTTGTTCCACGACAGCAAGAAGCGCAGAACTTTCGCTAAGTTTATTCGCTCCTATCCCGAACATGACGGTTCTATTATTAGTTAGTTCGAGTTCGATTTTAAAAACGCAGAACCGAGTTACATGCAAAGTCCGCGGTATGTTTTGAAACGTTAAGTCTACAGAACTGACATATCCTCGTGATTATCCGGCGCACACACTGGTGTGCCGTATACCCGGTTGAAGGCACTGATTTAGACACATGTATAAATCGCTTATTATAGAGTGTAGACATCCTAAACTCTTTTGTTTAAACAGAACAAAACTTGACTTCAGACCAGGGTTGTTAAAAAACTAACACAACCCGTTTTATATATATTTTTAAAAATATTAACTTGAATACAGAAAGTATTTTCATGGCAATTGATGAAATACTACATTGTATGGTATACATACGTAAACAATAATCAAAGACGGAGTCTCAAAACTTTAAGTATAGTTAGCTTGAGGTTTCTTTTATTGAAATTGACGTATACTTACCGAATTTTCAACCGATTTTTTTATTTAGCGGTTATACGTTTGGATAGCTTTTGTTGTAGATAATTTACCACACCAAAAATCATGTTTTTCCTGATTTATACACACTAAAATGTTTTTATGGCATCTCAAACTAGGTTTAACATTGGAAAAAGGTGTGTGGATTGCTGACATCATGCCAAGACTGGCATATTGAACATTTGCAATAGTTGTTGTCTGATCTTTCCAACTAATCAAACGAGACTGCTGGGTGATGTAGCCATCATTTTTTGGCTTAAATGTAAGAGGTGCACGATTCAAAGAAGTATCTTTCACAAAAAACCTTGTGTACTCCTGTATAGTTCACTGCACTCATTACTTATTTGTCCGTGACCGACCACAGCTAACAATCTGAGTAAGCGTAAAGGTTATACATGATTTCCATGACTAAACACAAAAATCGTCTTACTACTTAAAAAGACTAATAATATTAGTCTTTGGTCTAAATTGCTACACATTTAAGTAGCTGCTAAGATCAGGGTTCCTGCGCAATTTTTAATAAAATTCCCAGACTTTTTCAAGACCTTTTCCAGACTCTTGCCGGACTTTTTCAAGACTTGTCTTTTCCGAATGGCCTACCCAGGTTAAATACAGGCACTATAATCTTTACCACCATATACATAAAATTATATCAACCTTGAATAAAATATTATGAAAGTGTGAAAAGAACAAGTCTGGAAAATTATAGCTTTTCCATACTAACCAACAGGCCAAAAAAATCTTTCCAGACCGTAGGAACCCTGTAAGACTGTCTTTAACACTGCAAAGTGTGAATTTTGACACACAAGTACACAAAGACACGTTTTACAAGTCCTTTTCAATACGGAATAACATGTTTCTTTCTGGGAACTAGAGAATTACCTATTTTTTATTTTCAAATACTGGGCCTGGTAAATATGTCTAATGCAAAGCATTAGTCATAGCAAAGGGCTTGGTGGACTCTAACAGAAAATAATAATTAAAAAGTTGAGCAAAATCTGCCTTACGCACATCTATATTTGTCAAGGTTGGTCTCAGCGTAGAGGTCAAGAAGTATGAGAATCGTTTCTCCCATTACCTACAGACAGACTCAGAACGTACCGAGTAAACTGCAACTGCTGTTTTACGATGTCTTGGACAGCCAGAACAGCTGGAGAGTACGTTGTCATCGCTGATAAAACTTCACTTTTCAGGAGTTGCGAAGGATGAAATATGGGCATGTCTGAAGCTGCAATATCTGAAAAAAGCGAAAATCATTAGAGGTTGGCGGTACTTAAGCGTATCCTAACAAAGCCAGTATAACAACTATGGGTTTGACGCTGTCCATTTCATAAACATAATTTCGCCTGCGTGTTAGAAACGCGATGTTGTCAAGAAAAATCACGCAAGCAACAAAGTAGATCGTGTCGATTAGTGGGTTTTTCAAGACCACGATTGTATCGGGGTTGAAAGAGACAAAAACCAGCATCAGTGTGTTTGGTTCATCAAAGCAAAATACGCAACACACAAAGCACCGTAAGTTTTACAAAATCTTGCAACGAAACGGCACTCCCTTGAAAACGAACAAATTTTCGAAGTTCGAAACTCAATAGGTGGATGCGTTTCACACATACAGCCCAGCAAGGTACTGCTCATGTATATCAACTTGACCATTACAGTTACACTTCCTTTTGGCACTGATACGTCTTTTTTATTATCCTACAGCAATTCGCACTCGGCCATTAATAAGGCTTGTAAGTTAACACTGTCCGTGGTCTTTCAATAAAATCTAAGACTCTGAGTAGAAAGTGAAGAGTTCTAGGAAATATAACGACACAGAACAGCGTTCCCCAAAGTCCGGCCCGCGAGCTTTCCTAGAAATGTTTAGTATTTTAACAATCTCGTGTAAATGAATTATTGTATGATGTATTTACACAAAACGGCTAAAAAGTAAAAAGCTTTTGCTGTAATTGAGAATTTTATCCCGATAAGCTTTAAGCTACAAACCAAACTTATCTCTTGGATCAAAAGATTAACTACAAACGTTTTGGAGTTTACTTGCATTTTGTGTAACAGAAATGATTTACTGAGGACCTAGGCCATACTTTTAATGTTACGCTTTGCGCACAACTCACACAAGCAAAAATAAACATTGAAAATTGTTACATTTTAGTTGCTTTTTACGTTGGGAGTTACTGCGCACCAACCCCCTAATATTGTACTTGAGCTTGGCGCCTAGACTGCTGTAGAATCTACGTTAGTGTGCATAAAAAAATTGTAAATTGTAGCAGGCGTTTCGCGTTTGAAGTATAAGCGTTATTTGGCAGTTTTTGGATGTTTTGACAGGAGTACTGCATGCTAATTTTGAGCAAGTTTGTTGGGTACCGGTATTTAATACCATGAACAGCAGTGATGTAGTCTCGATACTTGATCTCGAGGCCAGGTATGCACGGGGGTACAAGCGCCACCCCAAAAGCTTTGATTTGTCAAAAATCCGGGCAAAATCTCTGAAAATACTGAAAAAAATCCCGCAAAATTTGGGCACAGATGTTTCGACAACTTTCTTCTCATTGTGTGATGATGAGACTGACTGTCGAAATACGTCTGAATTTGACTTTTTTCTTCTCCATAATACACATGAAGACCTTTTTTGTGTGACTTCCACAATAACGTCCTAATCATTTTTGAGACACAAATTTTTCGGGTAAGTTTCAGTAAATTCGGACAAAAATCCTTCGCGCCTCCAAAAATTTGCCTGCCTCTACACCTAGTAGTCTCGAGACCTATTTTTGCGAGTCTCAGTCTGGAAGGATTCAGGTCTCGTCTCTGTCTCGAAGGATACATGCCGGCCTATAGTTAAGACCGGGCGCAAAATATCGTGTCTCAAACTATGTAAAATTTTGGATATTATTGTGACAGTTTTACCGATTTTGCGTATATCAATATAATCGATTGTTACCCCAACACTTGTGATTTTTGTTGTTTTTAAATCAAATTTAAGCGTTATCCATCTTTAAATCGCCAAGATCAGCAACGTTAAGTTCCAAAATTTTGCCACAAAAGGTCAAAATTATGAAATGTTACACATTTGGATCGGTCTCAAACCTACTGTCTTGAGAGTTTGACTACTGCAACAATATGGCTAAGTGAAACTTCTTTAATTCAACGTACTTTTTGTTTTTTTGTATCTGCAGGTGAGAAATAACACAAGCAAATATGAAAAATGTCAAAAATTCGCAAAAATTTCAACTTCGAAGTGATGATGACACTTTTTTGAAAATTTGCAGAAACATTTCGGCATAATCTGCAAATTTTCGAGTCTCGGACTTTTTGAAGAAGTCTCGGTCTCGAAGTTTAGGTCTCGACTACGTCTTTGCTGTGATTGGTGAGGTATACAGGGTTCTTCAAAAATCGTAGGAGCAATTAACGTATAGCAGCAGCAAGCGTGAAACCAAATATTACAACTATCATCAACAAAAGAAGCTGTTGCACATTGCCAGCATGTTACCAAACACAGAAAAAAAATGCAATGTACAAACGTGTCTAATGTTATGCGTGTGTTTTGTGTTTTGTTTTTTTCAATGCACAAAACAGTCCGGCCCGCCGACACTGATGAGGTCGCGAATTTGGCCCAGCGTCCAGCAAGTTTGGGGACCACTGGCATAGAACATTGCACATGAGAAAAGTAAACAGCTTGGTCCTACATACCAAGGTAGGCCCACAACACATGCTGTTCAAAATCACGACTTGTCGCTAAGAAACGGTTGACGCGCGGTGAAATCTTATTTATTTTGCCTGTTTTGCTGACCGGCACAATGATCACTTCCAGCATGGAGAGTTAGACATGGTTGAAAAAATGTTTAACAGACCAGAATATGCATTTGGCAATCCCAGTGAGACAACAGCGTAAAGAAGTAATGTCATGCTGATGCCAACCTTGGCAATATTTTAGTAAACCACGCTTAGTGAGCAACCAACCTTCGAATCTGTTTTTGCGCTGCTCGGTGTAGGACGGATCGGTCTGTATTCCGATTTCAATGCGCGACAGCTGCTCAGGTTTGAAGGATTCGGTTCTGTCAGTTGCTTCCTCGGATTCGAAGGATTCGGTGTAGGATACATCTTCAACAGTTCTTTCCGATGAAACGCTACTAGCTGGCGAACTGGTATACGACGATTTCGTGAAACTGGCTGCAACAAGACCAGGATCGCCAAGTGCAAGAAAAATCTACAAGGAGAACTTAGGCACGGTTGCGTAGATGCAGCAACACGGTGAATTAACAACCGCAGCACGCACCACAAAAAGCAGTTTCGGAACAATCGTTCTGAAACCGAACAGATAGTGCTCAACTCATTTGTATTTTTTGTCTGTTAATTTCTGCACAAAAGGAATACTTTGAATCACTTGACAATATGGTGCATGTACCATGTTACTTCAAATGACCTACAGCACGCACCTGTCCGAACGTCTTGGGCAATACTTTCCTCTTGTACTGTGTGATCGCTGCTTGAATCGAAGTCAGTTGTGTATTCATCTAATTCCGGAACTTCTTCCAACGAAGCACGGACTGGTTCTTCATCACAAAATTTATGAAACAAAACATCGCAATTTAACTGGCATAATAAAATAAGTTTCAAATGTTTCAAGCACAACATGCATATATGCAGAGTTCTTTACCTACTTTAGGGCCGGAATAATTTGTGTGCGGTGTNCTTTCCGTAGTAAGGTTGCTACGTACTCAGTGCTACCACGANAGGTATTTTTTTCAAAAGAGTTATTGAATTGCAACGAGAAACGTGAGTAAGCAGCATGTCATTAGTNTGATGGTTTTTATGAAGCCCCAAGAAAGTTTCGAACCAAAATGCAGAAACAATCATTCCACACAGCAATTACTTGGCGTCACTGCTCACGAAAATACGCACTACCAATAACCGTTTCTGCTTGCCTTAAGATACATGATCGTTAAAGAAATGTCGTAAACGCTTCAAAGCGGTATGTCTGCACGGAAGTTGTACCTTGAAAGCAGCACATGCGTCAGGCCTGCAGCAATGCTATCAAAGTGGATGCTGGTCAATAACATAGCACCGCGTAAATGCAACTCCACCCGGAGCCGTTCGGGAAATACCTTCCGGTGCCTTAAAGGATTTGAACGCTGCGGCTGGAATTTCATTCTTGGAGCGATGCGGACTCGGCAAAGAACTAGGCACTTGTCCAGCTTTCCCTGACTTCAATAGTTGATCCTTCGAAAGCTGTTCAGGAGAACTGTTTGATTTCGCTTCGTCCAGTTCATCGATAGAATGCACATTGAAAAGGTTTGGACCCGAATCAGAAGATGAGCTGTACGAAAATGAAAATTAACTTCCTATTAATGCGTCAATATCGCATCCCCATTCTTAACACGGCGGGAATGTACGCGGTCGATAACAGGAAGAACGAATGACTATTAATTACTATTATTAGTTTTGCTGTTACCTATTAATAGAAGGGGTTTTCGATAGAGATTTTACGGGTGATCAGGAGGGTTTGCCCAAATCCCATACGTTTTTTTCATATTTTATGTTTTCAATAATTTTCAAGCTTTTGCGCATGGGCATCGTGTGGGGGGTAGAGGGGGCCAAGCCCCTCCTGGAATTTGGAAATTTCAGCAAAAAAGGTTGTTTTAGTTTCGACTGGGAAAAACGATCTTTCAACACTTTTGGTGTCCCACCCTACAAAAATTTTGAAAAAATCCCCTAGTGCCCCCCTGGAAAAAATCCTTCCGACGCCCATGCTTTTGCGTTGTGGCAATATTTTAACAATTTTTGCAATATTTTCGTGTTTTTGAGATTTACCTTTTTATATTTCCGGATTGTTCAATATTTTTTCGAGTTTTTGATAATTTTCATATTTTTATGAATATTTTCAACATTTTCAATATTTTCGAGTTTACGCAGCTAATTGTGACTTCTAATGTTGTTTCGAATTTCTGTATCTTGTTGTGACTTCACTACGCAGCGAAAGGCGTGACCGGGCATGTTAGGTTTCCGATTAAGACCTTTTGTGCCATCAACATCGACTGTAATCTCGTCACAGATCGTAATGCCGCAACATTTTAGTGACACAAGGTCAAACCTATCTACTGCAGAAAATTGTGAGGAAGAAGTGTAGGAAGAAAAAGGTTTACGTCACAAAGCTTGCCCAACCGCATATCGGTCGTTGCTCGACACATCCAACCACGACAAACATGGGCGCAATTATTTTTTCGTGCTTCTGTAATCAAGAGAGTGAACCGTTTTCCTGTCTGCATCCGATTCACCCTCACCTAAGCGATGAAGATTACAAACGTTTGGTTCGAACTGAGATTTGAGGTCAGACAGGAACACGTCTAAAAATCACGCCTCTCAACAAACGACAGTTGTGCAGAAGCCAACATTCCGAAGTTGCTCAAAACTGCCTCAATCTGACAGCAGGTAACAACGTCACAAGCCGGTGCATGCTGCTGGACACTCACGTGGTTGCAATTTGCAAAGAACACACCATTTCTAGCATTCAAACATACAGCCCGTTGAAAGCAGTGTTCAAAACCGAACACGTGACCGATAGACCTAAAATCAAACAGCCAGATTACAGAGTGAGCGCGCTGAAAACGACCAACCGAAAATTAGTTGCTCGGAGCTTCATGTTTACAATGGCACGCAGAAATTTCACAGATTATACGCCGCATGGGAAGCGCTACACACCAATAGACCAGAATAGCAAGCGTTCGAATTTCTTGTCTGGGCTTGTCTCACCTGCCATCGGAACCTGTCAGTTGACGAGGCTCCTCTGCGACTTCCAACTCCTCAGCTGAGTGAAGATTAAGCAACTCAGAAGTGGATTTCTGTAACAAGATAAAACTTAAGTTCTAACTACGCAACTACACGGTAGCAGGGTTCCCACACATTTTCAAAAACCATTTTCCATACCATTTCAATACCTTTTCAATACTAAATGAAAAAATTTGTCATTTTTCCCAAATTTTATTCATGGAATACAATGCAAACAAGATTTGGCAAAACTGCCGTCAGCGGTGAAGAACAAAATTTATATAAACAAATGGCTGAATTTGGAATTTCTATTCTTTTTCAATACTTTGCGTAGATTTCGGCCAAATTCAATACTTCTTCAAGGTCTTGAAAGTTGAAAACCTATTTCGTAATTCAATACTTTCAATACCGCGTGGGAATCCTGCGATAGGAAAAATGAGACACATTTTTTTCGGGAAGCATAAAAGCATTGGAATTAATTTTCTCAAAACAACAGCTGCAACCCCGCACAAAGCACAAATTTTTCCGTAAACTGTTACACTGAGTTTTCAGTTAAAAAACTTGCAAAGGATTGTGATTCGCTTTACTCGCCGCCGAAGCAAGGACGTTTTTGAAGCTCTGTCGAACGATACAATGATCAAAATTTTTCCGACCGTCGCGATGAAAAAATGGCCACGAACAAACTCCGCGGTTCTTTCAATCACGAAATCGCGCCGCACAAATCAAAATCGGCACAATTCAAAAAGTCGACGAGCTGATCGAAACTCTCCACACTACACTTGGCAGAGTTTCATCACATAAAACCTCTGTTGGCTTGTTGTTTTTCATATTTTAGTGACGAATGCATGAAAATTAATACGTCAATAAACCTAAGACGCACAGCTTTTAATGCAAGATCACTGGTAAATGGACGGACTGAGACGGGTGGAGGAAATGTGCCTGACACTCAAAGGTTCTATACTTTATCTTAGCACCAGGGATCGTAAATGAGGTAAGAGCGAAAATCATAGTTTATGACGTTATGGGCAGCTGACGCAGCAACAAATGCCAGTTTGTAAAATACACAACACATCTATTTCTAGAAGATAAGATACTTTGTGAAGTAGTTTGCGCTCTGATGACCAACGTAATGGTATTGTTAACGTGAAAAACCTTCACCGTTTTGTATCCAAAGCCTTTGCAGGTCCCGTTATTAGTGTTCCCTCNTAGAAAATTTTACACTGAGCAAATGTTTGTTTCAGTGAGTGTGCATATTTTATGGCTGAGTTAGCAGAGTTCTAAATGAATTACAAACTTTGTGAAANTAAATCTTATCAAAATACGAACAAAGTACGCATTTTATTCGAATAGCTTCAAAAAGGGCTACGCGACATGCTCAGAAGCGTTGTGCTTCTACCCAAAAAATGTTAGTGATTTTTAGTTTTAAATTTGGAATGTTCAAATGCGCGAGAATGAGATTTTACTGCGCATTTGCACACCTTAGAGGGAACATTGCCCGCTATTCAAGAAAAATTATGAAACTTTAATTCACGAACACCTAATCATGTTACAATAAAGGAAACACCTAATCATTCTTCATACTGGCTGTTTTCAAATAAAAGTGTTCAAAATTTTATCGCACAACATACACCAGCGTTGACCAGTTTCCTCAGAGCAATTAACACAATGCAGAAAAATATGGGAGTATGTGTAAATGAGCACCTTGTTCTAAAAATAACACAAGTGGTTATACACACTTTATGCTAAATGAATGCTGCAAATAACTGGACATAATTACGTTTCCTTTATTGTGACACTTAAACGTAGCTATGAGACAAATGGATTCTCAGTGTCGCCGCCAAACACAAATGAAACAGTGACATCTTGACCTTAAGCCAGCTGGGTCTTTTGAAACTGAATGCATGTTGAAATACCTCCCGCTCGCACAATGTATCTACGAAAATCCGACTATGGCGATATTTTTGATTGCATAAAAAGCTTTGACTCCACAACACCCTTGGTATATTTGTTGCAACACAAAACAAAGACAAGCCCTTTTCTGATAAATCGGCAAGTTGTTGTTTCATTGCAGACGCATTGACGTCGCGTTTGTTTCAAGTTTTTCACAAACATTTTCTGAGAATCTTTACTGTCAATGCCAGTCTCACACCTCCATTATTTGACGTCACTTTTCGGACGCTGTGCAGACAGCAAACGTCACAAAAGGTCATGACCTGCCATGCTATTTTCGTTGTCGCCGTCGAGAGAGAATGCTTGCAACCGAGAACACGCAAGGGCAAATCTTAACCAATTACTCCCCATGCGTACGTACACCCGAGCACGGCGTTTATGAACGCGCATGTAGGGTCGCGAATTTCATGTGCGCAGAGTCTGCTGCCGATACCTCACATGCATACGTTTCACCCTTCATGAAGTCATTTCGATGGCGAGGCAAAGGACCAAGGCCACCGGATCTCTCATCTACCTCACTTACTGCAGCACTACATGCACATGCACCGAGCAAACACGCCGCACGTCTCTGCTGCAACGTTGCGATCGAATGCAATCGACTTTTGCTCACAATGGCCGCCCGAACAGAGGATCGAGAATCATACTTCCGGGTAGTTTATGCAGCGCTCTTCCGGCGAGTAGTTTATAATTTGCAATGATATAATGACCAACTACTTTCAAGATGACCAGTAGTGATTAAGTTGGGCTTTAAATTAGAGATAGACCGATATATCGGCCTGGCCAATATTTGGGTTTTACCGATATATCGGTATCGGCCAAAACGGCCGATATTATCGGCCTCAGTAGATGTTGACAAAACGCTGCTATATTCCTCACGCATGCAGACAACTTGTGCAAGGAAGCACAACGAACTAATTCAAGACAGTTATCTTGCAGCAACGCTAGCAGGTGCGTTTTCACCAGCGTTGCCATATTGGCGAATTTATGGCCAGATTCAGGAAACCTGGCGAATTTTGAAAGCGCTTGCCTACAAATATTTGGTTTGGTGATTTGGCGAATTTCTGGCGATTTTTTTGAAAGCATTTGGCTTCAAATATTTTGGTTTGGCGAAATGTACGAGCTGTATATTTGCACGTATTTGCTTACATATTCATATGTAGATTAGATTCACTATTAGCTGGCTGATGGTTTGAAAATTCATGACATCAAATGAAAGTAGAAGCATAGCATTGAACACTTCTTATCATATATGCATGCAAAATGTTGAAACTGATTATTTAGAAATATTTGCAAAATGTGGAAAACCTATACGCTTTCTACGCAAAATTCACAGCGAAAGATGAAAGAACTTTAGACTGATTTCCAGTGAAAAAATTAATGTTTTGGCAAAGATGCAACAATTTCAAGAAGTTTGGCGAATTTTTGTTGAGTTTGGCTATATTTTGAAGAGAATTTGCCGACAGTTTTTTATTTCCATCTGGCAACTCTGGTTTTCATAAACAAACAGACAAGATGAAGCATGGAGCACGCGTCGGCCGTCGCAGCCAAAACAAAAGCATCACTATTATCAGATTAATTAAATATCATAGCAATATATTGAAATTGCTACAATTTCAAAGATTTTAGCTCATAAATCCTGATTTTTGAAGTTTTTTAAAAAAAGGTAAGGCATAAAATACAAAGTTTTGACAATGAAGCAGAAAACAAGATTCAAAAATTTTGGAAATATCGGTTATCGGTGCATGAATGGCCGATATATCGGTATCGGCCCCCAAAAATCCATATCAGTCGATCCCTATTTTAAATAGCAGGCCTCCCTTGGTGGTCAATGTCACTTGAGTTACTGTTACTGAACTAAACCAAAAAAGCAAGAGGTCTTTTTTACCAGGTCTTCATCTTCGTACGGAGATAGGTCATCGAACGATTTCAAGTTCATTAAGTTCTTCGACGGAAGGACGTCATCCAAACTACTACTGTCATTGTCACTATGTTGACTTGGCAAGAATTCATCTAGAGTTGTCTCGTGGCGGCTGGGTGGGTCTTGCACAAGGTTTGAGGCAAACGACTGATCAAACAAAAAGGGGCAAGATCAGAATGGGTCAAGGGATAAAGCACTCGCGCTACATACAACAGTATGCTAGCAAAAGCGCACCCACATTTGAGGTAAATAGTACAGGGATCCCACGCATTTTTAAATATCATTTTCCATACTTTTTCAATACCTTTTCAACACTAAATTTAAGAAGTTCAATACCAGTACTTGTCTTCATTTTTCGAAATTCCTAGTCATGAAACTCAATTTCACACATTGCATTACACTGCATAAATAATGAAGTGCTTTGCCTTCAGTAAAAATCTGCTCAGATACTTGAGACTTCTTTTCCATTTAGAATTTCCATACTTTTTCAATACCTAATGTACATTTTGGCAAAATTCAATAGTTTTTCAAGGTCTTGAAAACCAATTTTGAAATTCAATACTTTCAATACCGCGTGGAAACCCTGATAGTACAAAAATACCACTTAAAAGTGGTTCGACCGACAAGCACTAAGACCACAAAGTTGGCAACCTTCCGTTTGTTCAAAGCGCTGCTTAACCACGAGCAACTACAGCAAATAAGGGCTACAGAACTGGCTCGCTAGTCCCTACCAGGCCGTAAGTGCGTGCTCTTGATCGATGCAAGCAAGTGCATCAATGCGCAAGAAACACTTGGCAATCTTAACTAGAAACAGTAGTAGCGTAGGTCACCAAATATAAACGTTAATCCCGCGTAGGTAAGCGGGATCAATGCAAATTCCCCAGAAAAATTCTAATACCACAGTCTTCTTTGAATGATGCGCTTTTGCGAGAGGCTGCGAGGTAGGTGCTTGTGGCTTGTTCAACTTGGACTTGTCTTCAGTCACCTACACACAAACAAAAAGCAGCACTATAGCAATTTAAAGTCCAAATCAGATGAGGCTTTGTACCACAAAGGCACAGAACGATGGCTACGATTACTCTTACTTTACCCAAGTTGTGGAGCAAGAGATTTGTTACTCTTTTGATCGAGTTGTAACTATAGTGGTGGGTCGATATCACCGTTTGAACCGAAATAGACATTTTTTAAATACCGACACTACAACGCAGCACAGCAGCGTTGAAGTCTGTATCAATAATAAGTCTAGCAAGCTCATTTATGTGTTGAGACCGATGTTCTGCAGCACTTCAAGCTTTTCTTCTGGTGTTGACGTCTATTTCGTTTATTCGCCGACGTTTCGCCCACCTATTCAGGCAGGCTTCCTCAAGGCAATGTTTTTAACAACCTTGCAAGCAATTTATCACTAACGCAAAACATTCTACACGTATTTGAATAAGAGCTGATGATGCCTACCTAGTAGGCGAAATGTACTCTGACAAGATCATGATGATGTCTGATTATAGCTGTGAAAGGATTCCTTTCAGCAAACAGTAACAGAAAACAATGGGCAATATGACGTACAACGACAAGAATTCAACACTTAATGGAAATGAGTGGCGGTTGACTAAAACTTAATGGGGAAACAATAGGTGGCAGATTAGGACGTATACAGTAAACCCTTAAGTAAAAGTTAAGCGGCGCAAAATTCTTGAAAATGCGCAGCGTCCAAATCACGAAAGGACAACATAAAACGAAAGAAATGTAGTGTAAAATGCGCGATAATTAGAAAATCATTACAAAGAAACAAAAGCTGTGCAGAGCTTGGCCTAAATAAACGATAAACTTCACTCTTGTTTTATGATATTATAGTATGCAGCCGGGAAATTTGTGCTTTCATTGTTAATAGTGTTCGCTTTTAAATTAATGTACGATTCTAGAAAATTACGTTCATGATAATTGCATACGTGATGTAGTGCATGGGCACATTCCTAATTGAGACCATGACCACTTTCGACTGCGTGTTTTGTTAAGGCGTTATTTTTTTGAATTTTAATAAGGTTTACAGGTAAAGTGTTTTTGCGGTGTTTCTTTATTTGAGTGACTAGGCTTCGTTGTGTTTCTCCGATGTATTTTTGTTCACATTCACCGCATGGTATTCCATAGACTGTAACTCGGCATTTGCTGGTAGGTACCGTATCTTTTCTTAATGTAGGATTGCGTTTAGTTTAATTATCGGTTTAAAAACTGGCCGTAAATGGCGTTTTTCCAGAGTGCGTTTTAACTTTTCCCAGAGGCTAGTTTTGCATGGTAAAATAACTTTATGCAAAGACAGGTTGACCGTTTTTCTTTTATGTTATCCACTGATTGTTTACACACGGACGGTTTGTTAATGCGGATA
>JGI24158J21664_10005264_pt1 | contig 16868 bp, 12 predicted proteins | sample Ectturendosymbi3_FD_21664 | JGI IMG/M metagenome (IMG submission 21664)
ACAATTAAGGTACCTCAAAGCTTTAGTGTTGGACGCATACCAAACCAAGAAAAATCAACCGAAGGAACAAAGAGTCTAAATAATCAAGCCAAACTAACAGATGAAATAAAAATTATAATTTGCCGAGGAGGTAAGGACGGGAAAATCGTTATTTTAAATTACAAAGATTAAGACGCTATAATGACCAAGGTGGTGGAACAGTTTGAAAAAATGGATGTGCTTGCAAATGAATGCGATGCTTCACTGGAAAAATTGAGAAAAGAGTGCAACAACCTCGTTGTTGAACTCCATGCTATGGGTGCAGTCAGAGATGAAATACTGCTATACACAACTGAAATTAAATGGAAGAACAAATCGTACCGCAAGATCAATGGTGCATCAGTAAGAATATTTCCATTGCAATACACCGGCTTTCCTGCTCTTCAAGACACACAATTAATCCCGGATAATTTATTAAATGTGGATTTTGAAGACATACCTGTACGCTTATTACAATCTGCTGAGAACATCAGCACCTCGCGCATTATTGCATTCTTAGAATTTATATTAAATCTATCAGCGCAAACTTTTGTAAAAATTACCCCGATGAGTTTTGTCAAGTTATCCGTCAATACATTGGAGACCTGCGCATATGGAAACGCCACCGGTCCAAACCCTAGGGACTGAAAAATCAAAACCAATGTCTTGCATTGCCGCAGTAGACGTGAAGACACTTTACCCAAGCTTGTGCATAGACACCGTAACAAAAGCTCTTAATTGTGCTCTGGGAAAGCATTCCGCCTTCATTACCAAGGCCCGTAAAATCATTGTCTAGCTGAACAAAATTTGCCTTAACAATTTTGTCTCGCAATATGGCGACCAATTATATACCTAAACAACGGAATTAAAACCGGTAGTATACTAATAACTACTCAGTCATATTGACCATCATTGCTCTGCATCACATTCTACTGTACAATCGATTGTTAGTGTGGTAAGTGAGGCAGAACTTTTCCGCAGATTCATCGATGACGTAATTTGGATAACTGCATCAGAATTATGAAGCAAACGTATCAGCGAAGCACTAACTTCAGCATTTGCCAACAGTGGCTTGGAACTAACGTTTCGATAAGCTTGCACAGCCCAACATATGGGTGAATTGGAATTCCTAGGTGTAAATCACTGGATAACCCTTGAAGATGATTTTAGGTTTGTCACTAGAGAACTCGTAAATCCCACAGCGGAGGGAAGACAGTTCATTAACGGGAGATCACATCACCCAAAGACGACATTTAAGTCAATCTTATTTAAAGAAGAAATAAGATTAAGGCGTCTAAACCAAAGGAAAAGGGATTAATTTTGCAATTAAAAACAACTCAAAGATATAGGGATCCGTTCAAAACTCCCTTTGGACACGACAAACGACATGATAGCAATGGCATCCAATTGGGAAGAAAAACTGTCTCCCCGGAAATGCGAAAAGAAATGTAACCCACAGATTTGGACTACATCTTTCCCCCACCTGCTAGCTTTATCAATCGCAGAAAAAATTTTAAAGACAAAGGCGATGATTACCTGCAAAAGACCTACCACAGTGGGGATAAAGCTAACAAACTACAAATACCTTGCTTTAAGCAAAACAAAAAAATAAACCGAAGGTGTGTCAAGGCCTGTGAGCACTGTACGCTTTGCCGTTGCCACGGAAAACGACAAATCCACGGTAAACCACCAGTGGCGTAACTGACGGGCGGAAGAGAGGTGAATCGCCTCTCTGGCAAGCTAAATGTAAAAATCGGGCCCCATCTTAGCCTACTGTATGTTTCGGTTTTAGTATTGTTTTGGTTTTCAGTAGGTTGTATTTTGCATTTTTCGGAGTATTTTCCGGTGATACAGGGTTTTAGTATAGCCATCCACATCCGGATTCACCACCGTTTCTCACGTTTTTTCTGAGTGTTGAGTAGGGGCCCCTACAGTGGCCAGTGGGCCCCTTTCAGCTAAGTTCTCCCCTTGCCCAACCACTAATTACACCACAGGGTACTACGTGTTTCACAAATAACGACAAAATATAAAACTTTCCCACTGAACAAAAACTTGACATGCGCAAACTGTGGTATCTATGTAGCGATTTGTGCGATAGGGCATGAATAGTACAGTATGTTGGCCAAACCATGAGCAAATTTTGCACAAAATGATCATCGCACCGCACTAATTGGAATAAACTTGATTTAAATAATGACAACAAAAAGATGGCCTTGCCACGGCACTATTCCGTGAGTCATGGCATAGTAAATAAACCAGATTACACGAAGCTTACACTGTTATTTTTGTAGAACAACCCATCTTTCACTCTCTGGATACCTGTGAGGACAAATGTTATCACAAATTTGACGCAAAAATTAATATTCAAAGCATGATTCTATAACCCGTGGAAAATGATTCTTGCACACTCTTGCGTTGCACCCTTGGCGTGGTTTAGCATATCTCACCACCCGGTAAAGAGGCTTTTTTGTTAACTCTTAGTTTTCAGCTTTTTTATTCCAAAACGCCTCGCGTTAACCTCGTCACAGCGTTCAGTAATTTATTTTAATAGACTCCCTAACCAAGAGTTTAGCCGCCCACTTTCCGTAAGCAATCGATCTTCCGCGTTGTAGCATTGCTCCAGGTATTTTTAGTACTGCAGCGATGGGAATTATTTGGGTTAGACATATTGTCAAGCCTTTCATCTGTCGAAGTTTTTGTTTTGATTTAGTATCGAGTTTGTTTGCTTTCTCTGCTCTTGCTCTAGCTTTTCAGCGTTTGACCCGTAAGCATTGCTTGCACGTTGTAGGACTGACGATGCGTAGTGTTACGTGAAATCGATTTCCTATTAAATATTTGCTGTTTGATTCAAACTCTTCACTTGTGTGGAGACCAGTTCCTTGAATACGGATTTGTGCAAATTTGAATCATCGCAAAAAGATGAAAGCAGAACCCATTCTGCTGATTCCTCGAAAGCTTACAGCAAACTTGGAGTTTTATGGTGAGACCGTGAGTACAGTATTACGGGTAATGCTTTTTGTGCTTGTGATGATTTTTAGCCAAAATGAGTTATTAAGGTGAGTTTTAGAGACATTTTTAGAAACGTGAACCTCAAGGTTTGTCGTTCATTGAGGTGAATCTGACATTCCTTGTTATAATTTCATCAGTGGAGAGCATGACGTACTCTAAGATAAACAATTTCGAAACCAGGGTAGTTTTCAGTTACTCTTTTTAGCAAAAGAAAAAAATAACTTTCTTTGCATAAGCTGAGAACAATGAATGCATATGTCAGAAGCAGTCAGGTACTGGCAGGCAAGATGTCAGTCACATATTCTTTTTCTCTGTTTTCTAAAACAATTATCAGCTACATCTTTGCACCATGGCTTTAATTTTGAACTAAAGTTAGTCCTCAGCACTATGCTTTCATGTCATTAGCAATTAGTTTTCTAGAAACAGTCACTGATTTTCTTTATCTGCACTTGTGTCAACTATCTGTGCAGATACCTTCTTGCACATCATTTATCTCATGATTCCCCGAAAAAGCTTTTCGCCCTGAAACAAACATTGTAGTAATATGTTGTGGGAAAGCTCCAACTCTCTCTTTACCTCCTTTTCCCAACCAATGATGTATTGCATGGGAAACCGTTCTGATTTTAAAATAATCATTAATATAATTTTTAAAATGTTCAAAAAATCAATGTGAGGAGAGGAGTTTAGAAATGATTATCCTACTACAAGTAGCGCAAATGATTTAAACGGATCAAGCAGTTTTTATCCGAGCTTATTATGCCAATGTATCTATCCCAAAATCACCAGGAGTACTCAAAACCAAACTTAGTTAAAATCCATTGGTCAATTTCTGAAAAAACGACGATAAAGGCAAATAAATTTAGTAAAGAAAAGCAGCTAGGCAGGACAAAACAACTTCCATCAACTACACTTTTTCCATTCAACAGATAGCATTAAGGACATTATTTATTGCAGTTAAAGTACAACGAATATCGAACGATTTCGAACGATTTTATGCATGACACAGCAGGTAATCCGTTTGCATTTCAAAGCTGACTGAGCTTATTTGTCTTCATAGCTTTGAAACAAAATCAGTAGCCTCTCCACAATCTTAAAGCGGACCATTAGACCCAGTAGGAAATGTGAAGTGTTTTATGCTGTAAAAAGAATAAACAAAAGATGAATATAGTTACCACAAGAACATAAATGTAGTTTGATCAATTCAACCAATAATACAAAATCCATTTGGTGAGAGTGTAAGACTATCGCTGAAAATTAAAAATCCATCTGTAGAAATACGCTACTTTTTAGTAGATTAAAACGTGAGATAGGAACTATTGGCGAGAGCAAATAGTCAATCTCAATGTTCCCCCTCCACGAACACAAGATTTTAACTGGTATTCAACTTTTGCTTTAGATCGAGATTTCAGATAGCCTAACGAGGTTGTCTAATGCACATCTGCGTCCCGTACAATAACGAAGCTGAAAATCTCCGAAGCAAACCATACAGTACATAGCTAACCGCAGTTTGTAATTTGACTCATACTGTAGTTTTCAATAGCCAAGTAAAGAATTTCTAAGCAGGATGCTTACCAGTAACTAGAGTAATAATACTTGTAGGAGGATGCACTAGGGTTTTTGATGGTCCACTTATTATACGTTCCAAGCTTGTAGGTTGGCAAGCCCACATCAGCACGACACTTGTAGCTGCAACTGTAGTGATGGATAAGCTTGGGAACGAGTTCAGCGTAATGCTTATCGAAGTCATCCATGACAGAACGACAAAAGTCGACCAGCTTTTTCTCGTATATGTCACGCAAATCAGTTGCAGCTTTCGGAAGCTTATCGCCGTGGTAACATCTTAGCAGTGAAATGTAAAGTTTGACTTGATCCACCCTTTTCTAAAAGAGAGATATGCGATTTGCTGTTTATACAAATGTAGATATAATATGGTGCTGGTGAAAATAAACTTGCCTAAGTTTGCTTACATTACACACTGAATATCAAACTTGTGCATCATATACGGGAAAGATGTCAATAACCACCTCGAAACATTTTGCATGGAAAGTGTGTCAGGTCCGAATCGAATTACAATTCTGATAACGATAAGTTGAGGAGCGCGGGCACCACTATCATGAGAGAGCCTCATGAAACAACTACGACTGTAACAAATAAACACTGTAGACTTCTGCAGTTTGCAAACCACTTGCGTGTTTCTAGTTTGTAAATTATTTCAATAAAAATTGTTTGTGAATACAGTTCATGATACTTACATCTTGAATGTTTTTGTGAAGTAGTTGTTTCATTTCATCCCGGCTTGTTTCAGTTTTAGCCTTATACGCAGCTATTTTGCGTGAACGTGTACTGAGGCAGAATGCATAACAAACGAGGATTTTCTTCCCGGCTTCATCAGCTCTCTTTTCGTATTCTTCAAGACTCTGGCGGTACTGAGTTTCACAATCTTTCAGAGATTTCGCAAGTTTCTTGGTATAACCATCAATCTCCATTGTGTATTTATCGTTCAACCAGTTTTTGAGTTCAGCTATTTTTCCCTCTTGCTCCGGTGTTAGTTTCTTGTCTTTATTTCTGTTAAAACATTATTTTTAATTAAGCTAAACGTATATGAAAATAAATCTAAGCAACAAATACGTTTTGATTTGCAGAGACATTGATGCGAAAATAACAGCATTGAGCCTAACGTTTTTAGATGTCGTGTAGTCACACAAGCGCTTTAAACTACGCTTTACAAAAAAACTTTCAATGACAAAAGTCGGAAGACAGGAAAGATGACGGCTTCATTTACCACTGGATTTTAAAATTTAAGCTCGTAAGAGCTGAACAACACACTTTTGAAAATGCACATATCAACTTCTCATTTTAATGTGGCAAGTCCAACATTTTGCCTAATAATTTTACAGGCTAGCAAATCGCGGTGCATGTTTCTGAATCAAATTGTTTTTCTAAGCGCATTGTGCTTGCAAATGAAAATCTTGCGATTATCATTTCTCATCACAACTGAATGTTCTTTGTTATTACTGAAACAAATTTGCGTATTGCGTAATCTGTACGTCAAACAACATGAGGTGCGGAATAAAAAGATTTGTCATAAGCAGTAACAGCAGGTAGTAAGCCCGCCGTGGTAATCCAGAACACCGTTGCTCTGGTACATAAAACAGGATCTTTTGCACAAGAACCCATCTCATAGTTGCCGAAGAGAAACACAATCGTGATATCAGCATTTTCAACTCAACGTTTGATTTTAAATCAACATGTATTTGAGATGCTAGATACATTGAATGGAAGCTTTATAATATCAAAGTGCTATTTCAGGTGAATTGTACTTGAAACTGCACCAGTAAAGTTGGCAACATTTAAAGGAACAGCCTTAAACAAAACCAACGCGCGTTTTATTGCAATACAGTCCATCTCCATACCTGGTTTGATAGTATTTAATCGTTTCTTCGACAACCCACTCGTGTCGGGCCTTTACATAGCCTTTGTATTGTTCGATATAGGACTCGTGAATTTTGGTCCACTTCACTTTCCATGCGTCGAAATCTTCGTTGCACTTTGCTACGATTTTTTGTTTTCTATCCTTTACTTCCGCGGCAACTTCATCTTCACTCTTGTTTACAGTATCTGCCATTGTGTTGATAAGATTTTAATCGAAATTCAAATGGTAGCGATAGTTCTTTGGCAGTGTACACCTTTCGGTGGAAGGGTCGGGAGTCAATCTACGACCATTGAGTGAATCGTCTTAACAAAGAAACATTCAACTGGCAAGGAAAAAGCTGCCTGTGCANTTTATGCAGTGTCTCCAGCGAATACTTACTCAAATCGCAAGTTTTCAAATTGTTGTATGAAGTTTTCTTCCAGCTGTACGTGAATGGTTTGACGGGCACAGGTTTGTAACTTGCTTTTGGATACGTGGACCATCCTGAGTACCGTCGACTGGAAAACACCAATGACTATGTGTGCAGGTTACACGTGGAGATATGCTGATCTAAATAGATATTGGGCCGTCGTTGCGATTGCTAAAACATTTTGCACTTAAGCGATTTATCACATTTAAAACTCAAATTTCAAATCCCTACAATCATTTTCTAGAAAAATAATTCAAAACCTTTGTAAGCAACTTTACGTATATATTCAAAACGAAGCAATGTGTGTTTACATGTGTCAAAATATACCACTTACCACGTTTTATAGTAGTAGCCCTTGGAAAAGTATAACTTGGAGGTCGAAAGGTAACAGCGGTACGAGCAGGCATAGGCCCGGACAAGCCTTTCTTGATTATCAATAAGCTTTTTGATATAAGCCACAACCTTGCTTCTTATGTTTGCTATCTCCTCATCGTAAAACACGGACAGAGCTGCTTCAACTTGCTGCTGTGCAAAACTCTCACTTCCTGTTAGAACAAATCGTACTTTTATTTGGATTGCTGCAAAGACTATTTTAAAACAAGCAGAAAGAGTTTTTAAATTGAAATGCTCCGTGCGAAGTTTTAAAGATTCAGCGAAGTTTTGAGTTTTGAGTTGTTGTTAGGTTATGTCAAAAAATGCAATAAAAACAATTTTTATTTCTTCGTAAAGAACGATTTTAATTTTGAATCATATATCCATTAGAAGACAGTTTTCGAAAAGTGTAACCTACCATGAATCGTTATGAGTGCTTTTTCGTAATCCTCCTGCTTTTTCTTGAGATTCTCCACAAGGTGCTTGTAGTAGTCAACCACACAATTATAAACCTTCTCAGAGAGCTTCTTTTCATATTCATAAATCTTAGTCTGACGGTCGACCAAGCATTTCTGAGCTCTTTTGAACAATAAGTAAAAAATTTGAATTGTGCTACATTTAAGATTGAAAATTTACCATGAAAACCGATCATTGCAGTTCATAGTGTCGAAATCAGCTGCGTTTCCTGGGTTCACATTTTAAAAACTTTTGTAGATACATTCAAGCAGAACGAAAAAACGTGTGTTTGAAAATTTCGTTATGGGTGAATGCATTTTACTGACTTTGATTTATTTTGCAGCAATAAAAATGGTATAAATACAGTCACCAATAAACGTCAGAGCAAGTGACGGAAAAGCTTCAATGATAAAGTGCTCCAGAGTAATTTTGACATTGCATTCACTAAGGCGAAAACCTTCAGCGACGCTGGCTAACATAAAAACCATTGCCGAAAGCAAGTATGATTTGCAAGCGCTGGAAGTTAGTTGAACAGTTTTATCTGCCTGATCAAACGATACGGATAAAATCCTTTTGCTTTTCTGTAAACAAAGAAATAAACTTAGAGAAGAGGCTAAAAATCGCCGAATGTTCACAAGGCATTATTTTTTTATTTTGCTGAAGTTTGTAGTTTTTTAAGTATTTATGCATAAAAGACCACAAACAAAGCAAATGTTTGCATAAAAATTGCAGTTAGGTGACTCAAATATAATTTAGTCGCTATCTGAATTGTGAAGCAAATATCTTACTTGTAGATGAGTTTCTCGTGAAAAGCAATGATGTCGCCCAGCTTTTTAACCAATGAGTCGTTGTAGTTTTTCAACGCCTTCGTACGATGAGCTGCTAGTTGAGCAATATAACTTTTGATTTTTTCATCTCTTTCTTTTTCTAGTTTTACTTTGTCTTCAGCACTTGCCTTTCTGTAGCAAAGCAAATATTTGATGTTGTCTTCAGTGCTTTGGAAAATATGATCGTAGTATTTCCGATAGCTTTTATGCCGAAAATGTATGTGAAAATTAAAGAAGATGAGAGATGCATGAAGATGTAGTTAAATTACTTATTTGATTTCACTGCCACACAAAGCGTTAACGAACGGAGTAAAGCCAATCCATGCATAGATTTGTGAAAAAAAAACACGAAAATTTATTTTTACAAACAATGCCTTTTTTACGCAAGACAAAACAGCTATTTTCTATTCATAAAACATCTGAATTTCTTGATTACTTACTCAATTTTACTTTTGTAGTAGTGATTCATGTGCTTGGTGTAGCAGTCGGTGTACTCCTTTATCTTATCATCCAGTTTTTTGAGCCACTCTGTCCTCTTGGTCACCATTTCTTTGGCAGTTTTGAAAAGACTTTTTTTCAGCAAAATCTCCATTTCCGTTTTTACCTCCGAGATTGGCGTCTCTATACATTTACGCCATAAGAAATTTGTATGTTTGGTTAGAAAAAATATCGACAACGATTCTATCTCTTCTACGAGTTATTGACTAGAGCAAGGTCAAGTGTTCACAAACAGCTATTTTGTAAAACGTGTTTACCAATGGAAAAGGCTGACAGTGCTTTGACCAAAAACGATCACCCACCCTTCCATCCTTCTTTCCCGCAGTCTTTTCCTGGATAAACCTTTAGTATTGGGTCGTAGTATTTGGTCGAGGTCCAGATAGGACGAAAGTAAATTTTATACTTGTAATCAGAGGCATAATAAGGAATTGTCAGCTTTTGTTGCACAAATCGGGTATAACTGTAGTAAAAACCGTCAGATACCTGAGATACAAAAACTTAATTAGTTTAGTTGGTGATATAGATTTTTGCACTGTTGAGGTTTTTATCATTTTTGTCAGAGGTCAATTACTTCAGTCATCAATTTTAAAAGATCATTGTCAAAAATTATTTCTAATCAACTCCTACTTTAGATTATTGTTGCTCCCACTCTTTTTATCAAAAAAAGTGTGAAGCAGTAAATAGCAATAAGCGGAAATGTAAAAAGAAAACTCACCGCAAAGCAAGCTACAAGCAATAGTAAAAATCGCATATTTTCCCTCGAGAAACGATAAACAAGTTCCAGTGGAATAATGGAGCAGATTTCACCCACCCTTTTCATTTGTGCTTTTATATACGTGTCAGTCAGAATAGAACCACATGACTCCCGGTGTGTTAAAACAACAGAAAACGGAGCACTAGTGCAAGCACAGTCAACTCAAGCACTCCCGCCGGACCTCAAAGTAAACGGCAAAGCGTAGAATATTCACATGCAAAAATAATCCCGGTTTGAGTGTACTTGCGGATGTGCAAGTTTCCGTTGAGCAGTTTCACTCTTCACAATCTGTTATGTTAATACCCGACAGGAAAGAGGAGAGAACTGTTTTGTGACGAACTGATCGTCAGTGAAGTACTCAGCAGGATCTGCTACTAGCGTTTTGTACAAACGAGCTTGATTGAAAAGGTGCACATCCTGAAAATTCACGTCAATAGTTGACATAATGCATTCATCTGTTTTGACGCTATATGTCGAATCGTTTTGTGCTCAGGCTGGGCCGGTTGCACTGCCATTAGTTTTGAAGTTTCAACTCAGTATTTCTTTCCGAAATAATTAATTTCGAGACAACTCTACATCCAAATGCTGTTAAGAAACTATAGTGGATAGAACATTCCTCAAGATTCTGACGTATCTGTTTCACTGCAAAATCAGCTTGACAGTACTTCACTTTTCATGGCTTTCATAAATTGTTGAACGGCAAAATAATTGTCCTTCTGTAATTCCATATTAACACGATCATCATTTTTCAATTTTTAATTAGCGGTTGCGTCCACTGCTTTTCCGCAGAAGGCCAGAATGAAGTTGTTTTACACTTACAAAATTTCAGAGGCTTGATTTATTGCAAATTCCAAGGTGATAGAGAGTATTCAGTGACTGCTATGCTTGATACATTGTCAGTCCCATCATACGGGGTTCCTGCAAAACTAGTAACACCACGTACATTAAATCGAATGTATGTCTAATGTCCAACTTCTACGGAGNTGCCTATAGATACNCATGTCACCAATTAAGGGGGACAAAAAATTGGGTTACNTTTTCTATTNGTCACGTAAGAGGGGCGCAAAACCTTATTTTCGGGGCCTCACATCACTACGCCATGGCAGTGACCGCTACGTCTAATACTGAGGACGCTGTGAGAATATAATGGTATTCAACTTCGAAAATTACTTGTTATATGGTGTTAAAATTACTTACTATGTAACATGGAACAAATTTTAATTCTAGTATCCAATTCCATTCCAGTGTATTCTCAATCGCACGGACAAGCCTGCTGACTGACTCCAGAGCACATTCTGCATGATTTGAATGATTTACAGGACAATTTACTTTCGTATTTAAACGTTAAGGCTGCAAGTTAGAATTGCAATTACATATTAATATCAAGGCAAAAAGAGGTTGGGGCTATATGCAAGGGTAAGTGAAAAATATTTTATGTTGCGTATTAAATGTTTAATTGTGTAAACCTTCATTTTTACTACAAAAACTAGTTGCAGGTTCTTTAGCGTTGAGTATCTTTAGTTTGCAACTTTGGACTCTTCACACAAGAAGTCATAAACCACCCAGAAAGCAGCTGAGTTTTAAGACTTTGTGGAAAAAAGCGTTGAAGGAAATACAAAAACATGTTGAAAGCATGAGAAACTTGTTGATGAAATACGATCTAAAACTAAAACTTATGGCCGTCCGAAAGTTTGAGTATGGTTTTATGCATTTTAGATAAGACAGTCCTTTGTAGGACATTACGTTTAGTCATAATCGGCAATCAACAGCTTCAGGACGGCGCGTTGCCATCGTCAGCTTTCTGAAACTGTTTCTGATTAGACCGAATATAACAAAACGTGCTGTCTACAAAGAGAATTACAACAGACAACCGAAATTTTGTGTAATATTCTAGAGATTTATAACCACTGAAGCAGTGATAGAGCAATAAATAATTGGTTGCCAGTTGTTGTTTTCGCAACAATTGTGAAGGCTGGGAAGGAAGTGAAGCATGTACAACGCAAACTTGTTATTCTAAGCGAAGTGCCACATTATCCTTGCGTGCCGGAAAACGTTCTACGGTGTTTTTACAGTCTGCATCATAACTGAAGTGTTGTTCGGTGGAAAGCGTTGCAACAACAAACCTTGTAAAAACAGTTGGGTTTACGCCTCAAGTTGAACATAATGTCATCCACCAGCCTTTCAGTGCCATATTGTCACATGCAATAACGCTTTCAACACCATAATTCATAGTCTTACAGTACTTAGAGCGTTATCATTGGATCAATAAATAAAAAGAACAGTAAGCAAGCGTTTTCGCTGCGAAACACAACGATTAGTTGAAAGTTACAAAAATTGTACAAGTGATTCGAGGACAAATTGTTAATGGAATAAATCATCCAAGTGCCAATTACGCGGCAAGAAAATAGGTGAGAGGCCATTTAGCATTAATCGTTCGTAACCTTGTCACTAACTTGCCATGAGACAAAATTGCCATAACCAACTCATCATTTGCTGCATGGTCTTGTCGTTGAATTGACTAATTGCCGAAAAGGTTGTTGAAAAATTGTCATGAAAGACTCATGATCAACTTGGTTTTCAAATACGTCAGGAAAAATATCCTTATCATTTCTTCAGATTGTACGTGATATTGCATTGCCGATTTTTAACACCAAAATTTATCATCTCCCAGCGTTCTGCAACTCAAACCCATTTGTTTTTGTTAACAGATAAAAATATTTTGTGCTGCAACAATGGTGCCAGTACATAGTTTACCAGTATATAGTTTTCTTGCTTAGGTGCTGTTTGCTAGTACATTATATTGGTATTATCACGAATTTTATTCCTGTTACCACATATATTACACCACCAGGTANGAATTTCTGATATTTCTAAAAAACTGCCACAAACATTGTATTACGCTATTTTATTNGACAAATATTACTTTTTGTTTGTTTGAAGCATAATTTTATGCACGATGGTTTGTGTTCATGAAAACCAACAACTTTTTATTTTGAGAATACCTCTGGCTGGACATTACAAAATGAAATTGAAGCAAAAGTGAGAAACTGTTCGTACTGTTTAACAAGATTGTTTTTTCAGCTCCGTTAAATCAATATCTAGACAACCAATATAAAGTAATTTGTCTCATTTGACAAAAAATTTGGCCGTAAATATTTTAAAATTACCGAAAAGAATATAGGTAGACATATTTGAAGTTTTTCTCTTCGTGAGGCTCACTGATTTCAGTGTATAAATCAAATTTTCCTTTTTCGTTGTGTAAAAGGACAAATCTGGTAATGTTGACTCAGTTGGTTGATTTGAACCATTCATTTAGTCAGTAAATTGGAAAAGGTGAGTTCGAGCTGGTACGTGAAGGTTCCGCGATTGAAAAAATGTCTGAATAAAAACATTAGGAAAAAAACCTAAAGAAACGCCCTGATGTTTGTCAAGGAAGTTTTTTGCTGATAATTAATGATAACTTACCTCTGTATTGAACTTAAAGCAGTTTAAAAATAATCTTTGAAAAGAATTTAAAATACCAATTTTGACGCAATTTCAACAAAGTTTACAGCTGTTGTTTTTTACATTTGGAATAGAGGAGGAAGCTGCAAAATCGTCTATCAAGAAAGAACAAAACGTTTTATTTTGACGTTTTCCAAATGATAAGTGACTACAAATCCATCAGCTAAAAATATAATGAAAACCTTTCTGAAAACAACCGTTTCTTCACTAAAAAGAAGAGTAAATTTTCAGGCAAAATTTGAGTTAATCTTTTCTAAAAAACGCGCTTCCAATTGCAGAGACACGTTTACAAGCAGCTATTCTCCCAAACCTTTCAAAGATAATCACTGCCAAGACTCGAGTGTAATAAGCAGCGCAAACAAGCACGGTGACCAAAGAAACAACTCATAACAGTTTTGTTAAATCCTTCGAACGTCCAAAAATTTTAAGATTTTTGCTACACGTAAACTATAGATCGTGTTCAAACATTCCCCAAAGTTCAGTTGTCTCGGTATATTTGCATAATTGTCATGCTTTGTTCAAATATGCTCCAAATGGGTTGCAGGCAAACTTGTCTGCGTCGCGTAAAATTATCTGCATCTTATTGGAGATTTCCCTAATTTTGATGTGATTAGTGCCTTTGAGAGTTGTTGCGGTATACAAATTCTTCTTGAGATAATCCCACAGATAAAAATACGGGGATTCAAGTCCGGTGAACGCTGTGCCACTCAAAAGTACTCTACCAGATGACCAGCCTTTCTTGAAATACCTCTCTCAGCCAGGATAGGGAGTCATTTTATGTGTAGGGGCCATAGCCCCATCTTGCAGAGAAACCCATGTTCATCGATTTATCACTATGCACTATCCCAGTCATGTCAAAAAAGTGCTTCCTAGCTCTTGACTGCGTAGCCAAAGTGATTTGTTTTGGATTGGCCCACTAAAACCTGCACAGCATCTATATGCCTTACTATAGTAGCACTTCTATTCAAACCAAAATATTTGTCTCTCAGATATGTGTTCGCCAACTAGTGGGTCACTGGTGCCGCTTTACTTACCCTCTAAATATATCATTATTATTAAGTTTCGTTTTGACGCGATTNTGCATTCTAACTAATGAGATTCTGATGTGAGCTGTTTTAAATTTTGAACGGAACGCATTTGCCCNCGCGCCGCAGGTTCCCCACTCCTGCGTTTGGTAATCCACAACGAGTGTGTCGACAAGAATTTTTTTCAGAATACGTGTTGTCATTTTCAAGCAACTCTAACTGACATGCTTTTGTAAACTTGCGCTTCCTTTCTGAGTGTACGTGAGGGCAGGCGCGGTCACCAGGGCTGTGGAGACGCAGCCCAAGCAATTGTGGATGGCCGGAACTGGCTGGAGCTAGACCGTTAGATGNTGGAGACGGAGCCTGAAATTTANTTTGCGACTTCACAACCCTAGTTTGTGGGCCAAGCGAGTTGTGCAAATAATACAATGATTTACAGTTTTCAGTGGAGTAAATCATTTTGTAGCCCTAGTAAAAAACATATAGGTGTTGGAGCCATAAGCGTATCCAGGGGTCAGGGGTCCATGGCTCCCCAAATTATAGCTCATCTAGTCATGTTGTGCTTTGAGAAGCGTCCCAAACAACAATACTGTTGCTCGCCCAAAGTCAAACGTTTTATTTTCCCCAAAAAATTTTGGGCTGGCTACGTCACTGGTTGGAACCGGAGCTGGTATAAAGTGATATAACTAATAATGAAAGAGCCAATGTCAACTTAAAAAAGAAGTGCAACACTTACAATGAATAGGTAACTTAACTATGAAGTGGAAATTCCTTCCCTGAACTCATGCAATTCCTCCCTGGGTAGGAATTCTTCCCTGGTTTGGAACCACTGTGGGTGTTGGGATGATTTTAATGGACTGTTAAAATCTGCAAGCTTCGAGTTTGGTTTAATTTTTATCCAAGCTTTAACTATCATAACTTTTCGTATCAAGTGGACGACACCGATGAATCCTGGCGATACGAACGTAAAACTAAATGGTAAAGAAAGCTAATACTAAGTCTGTGTTCCTTTCCTGTTCTGCTTTTGAGATAGACCTTGATGCTCTAACTCTAAAACACACTCAGATGGTTACGCTCACTTGCTGTGACTGTAAGTCAAACAGCATTCGTTACTGCACTACACAGCAGAGATGAACGGGGTCAGATTTTTTAGGTTCCAACTCTCCTTTGTTTTTTGTTTAAGGCGCTTTCGGCGCTAAGTACGATACGTTTGAAAAGGTATTGTTTTTAGAGCAGAGCGACAGCGTTCTTTCTGAAACATACTGTACTTCACTAATTTCTCGTGAAAAGTGCCCTGCAAAACTGTGTGCCCTTGCACGTACGTTTTACAACGTTAAGTCCCTTACTATTGTCACGTAACGTACTACTACCTTCATAGAGCTTATTCTCTTCATAATTCCCACTTCAGGTGAAGGTTTGTGGTGTAATCCTTTTGCATATAGCAACGGTCTGAGGAGGTAGTTATGCTATGTCTGTATTTCTTACATTCCTCAATACTAAAATTTGATATGGGGGCATGCAACCAGGTATTTGCCCCAGGCATCACCAGACCTTTGCACGCCATAGGTCGTAACCTGCTCCGTTTGTTGTTACCGGTGGCAAGGATGAAGCTGCGATTGCCAACCAGCTCCATGATCATGTGGAACATGTGCCTGTCAGGTAACAATCGCAGAAGCATTTGAGTGAGGCCGCTATGCCATACAGTATCGTAGGCTGCTGTGAGATCGACAAACACAGCTCTGGCTTTTTTCGTAGCCGAAAAGCTATCATCAATGCTTTGCGTCAGTAATGCGACATGATCTACGGTCGACCTCCCATGTCTAAAGCCCGCTAGTTCCTGCGGGAGTAATGCATCGATGACTGGTTCGATACGAGCGTAGATGGGCCTCTAGTCTAGAGGATCTTGAAGAGAACACACGGTAGGGGTATAGGATGATAGCTCTTTAGGTCCCCTAATCGCTTTTCCGGCTTCGGCTTAGGGATCGCAGCTATTGGTGCTCTTCTCCAGATCCTGGAAATTTTGAGTTGGTGCATGCAGGAAGTGAGGAAATCGCATAACCAAGATTTGAGAGATTACCCGGCGTGGAGTACAAACTCCTAGAAAGTAGAATCTAGTCCCGGAGATTTCCCTGCTGCCGTGTTTCTGAGGATGACAGCAAGCTCCTCTGGGGTGAAAGGGCCAGAGATACTATTACCTTCAGGTGTTGGGACCAGGGACCCGACATGGGAAAGTGCCGCCCCGGGGCGAGTCGAAAAGTGCCGCCCTGCCACAGTCAGTGGCGTAACCAGAGGTGTGAGCCACGGGGGGAATTTTCTGAAAGGGGCTCGTTAGCCATCGTGTGGGCATGCAATAATTAGTTCCTAAAAACTCACAAACGTTACACATATATTGGCTTAAGTCTTCGTTTGTTCGCGCCACATATATATGATTGTAAGTCTTCGAGCATACCCCGTTCGTGGTGAATTGCACATTCAATGACACGCTAACCGAGAGGCTGGAACAAAGGGTACTCGAATAACACAAAAATGGTTACATAGCGAAGTACAAAGCAGATGTTAGATT
>JGI24158J21664_10005266_pt1 | contig 16864 bp, 13 predicted proteins | sample Ectturendosymbi3_FD_21664 | JGI IMG/M metagenome (IMG submission 21664)
ACTTTGCAGCAGCACGTTCCTGACACACTGCTAATTTGCTGCAACATGTTCCTGACACACTGCCACTTCGCAACAACACGTTCCTGACACACTGCTACTTCGCAACAGCACGTTCCTGACAAACTGCTAATTTGCAGCTACACGTTCCTGACACACTCTTAATTTGCTGCAACACGTTCCTGACACACTGCTACTTTGCAGCAGCACGCTCATGACACTGTTATTTGCTGCAACACGCTCCTGACACACTGCTACTCTGCAACAGCACGTTCCTGACACACTGCTAATTTGTTGCAACACGTTCCTGATACACTGCTACTTTGCAGCAGCACGTTCCTGACATACTGTTAATTTGCTGCAACACGCTCCTGACACACTGCTACTCCGCAACAGCACCTGACACACTGCTAATTTGCTGCAACACGTTCCTGACACACTGCTACTTTGCAACAGCGTAATCCTGACACACTGCTACTTTGCAGCAGCACGTTCCTGACACACTGCTAATTTGCTGCAACATGTTCCTGACACACTGCCACTTCGCAACAGCACGTTCCTGACACACTGCTATTTGTTGCAACACGTTCCTGACACACTGCTACTTCGCAACAGCACGTTCCTGACAAACTGCTAATTTGCAGCTACACGTTCCTGACACACTCTTAATTTGCTGCAACACGTTATTGACACACTGCTACTTCGCAGCAGCACGTTCCTGCTCCAGTTGGTTAGTTTGTTCATATATTTCGCATGTATCTGAACATTATTAATCGAGCAGTCGATCCTGTTCGGAACGGAGAAATACTGAACGTGCGAAGAGATTTCACCAACAAAAAAAGTGAACCCCCCGTCTTACCCGGTGATAGGTCCAAAAGCAAATCTTCACTCGTCTCATGCAGGCCCTTACCGTTGGATGAGTTCTGTGCAAAAAAAAGATTGGAAACATATTAGGTTTGAACAGGAAGGCTTCGCACGCTGCCTTGTCCTATTTTCTTTAATCGCATTATTCTCAAGCAGGGCAGTCGTTAAAATGGCCGTCGGAAGGGTTCTTCCGGGAGAACCAGCAATGATGAAATTTCATTTCAGCAACTCGAAACTACGAAGCATTTTCATAGTAAAAACCTCACATCAAACCAGGGAGGCGTTATATCAAAATTCAAAAACCAGGGAGGTGTTGCCCACCCACTCACCCTTCCGACGTCCATGGTCGTGAGTGATGCGTGGACCCGACGGGCATTTAGTTTTACCACAAACGAAGCTGCGGTACAAACATCACAGCTATTGATAGACGCATTTTAACAACTGCAAATGAAGATAACTGGCGAGGCGCTGCTCAATTTAAAACAGTGGTTCTCAACTTCTTTCGGCCCAGGGACCACCTTTTGGAAAATTTATCCGATGGACCACTTTGCTATGCACCTGATGAACAACTAGTCGAAACTGTATTGCACATAGGTGGTCTTATATAATTTACTGTAAAGCAAAGGTTGCAATTTTCAGAAATGTTATATCAAGGATTTATGAAACTCTCTGTGGATCACTAACAAATTCCAAGTGGTCCGCCTGGGACTACATTGAGAATCACTGGTTGAAAAGAAAGCGAAAAAACAGATAAGAACTACATCTGCTGATGCTGGCGCCTCAAGTAGGAAACATCACTCGCAGTAGACGAGCTTCAACGATCGCTTATGTCGCGCAACGCGCGTCCACGCACAGTGTTGACGATTCGCTGCATCGCGGCCTGCATGTCGTCCATCAGGTCCACGTCGACACGCGTGAACGCGTCCGACATTGTTCGCTGCAAGCGCGGCGCTTCGTTTCGAAACGTCGCGGAATCCGCGTCCGCAGGAGATACGTCGTTCACTTTGTCGCCGCCGTCGTCGTCGTCGTCGTCGTCCAGCTCCAAAGTCCGATACTTTCGGACAGAGCTGCGCATGCGCAACAAACAAGTGACGTGTGAGTCTCGACAAAGAAGCGCGTTCAAGGTGACGGGGCACGCCAGAGTATTAAGTAATAATCAACGAAATGTCAAATAGGAGCGGATGCTAATATAATTAGCATTTACAAAATGTCGAATGCTAGCGACTGCTACAGAAATGCGGAAGCTTATCAAGAGCACCAAAGGTCGTAAAACGAGCAGTTACGAACCTTAGTTGCGTTTTAAGGCGAAGCTTCTGTCTCCACCAATCAGCGCCCGAATGGGGCGTAACAAGGTTAGATGGCGCCCGGTACAAGAAGAATGTTTGCCCCCTCCCCGTGTGAGAACCTGAGGTCTTTCGGAAGCAAATGTAGTGCGTTGAAGTACTTGTGACATTGTTGGGACTTTTCGGCGTACGGAGGATTGTACCCCCTCGTTACGCCCCAGGCGCACGCGGAAACGAGCGTGACATCACGTGCTTACGAAACGACTGACGCAGTCACCACGGAAGTAAAGCATTGCCTGGGGTAAATAAACTGAAGTGTACGATAAACGAAAAGACCGCGTTCACGTACTGGGCCCGGCCAGGCGCGTCACAGCAATGGGAGACCAGCAGCGGCAGTGAGTTCGAGTAAAGCTTGCATCATCTTTTTTCTTATCTGGCATTTAACTTCTGCAATATCTCCGTAAGTTTTAACAACAATGGTATGCGCTGCAGATAACAATGGTAGAACCAAACAAATTTCAACGAGAGTCTTCGCTGACGGACGACTGGCCGAAACAGCTGGACTCCTGCCGGAAGTTTTTCTTTCAAGACAATTCAGCGTAAAATGTCTGCTAGAAAATGCGGTCCACCAACAAGATTCTTCGCATGTTGCCAAACAAGACAAGAACACAACCGCAGACGACAAATGCCACGCGGCCAAAAGCGCATGCGAGCGACAAACTAACCCACGGCATCAAGTTCAACAAAAATCACTCCAGCAAGTATGCTTCTCAGCTTCTTAGACTTGGCTAGAAACTGCAAAAGGTTCAAATCAACGGTTTTTTCAACCTGAGGGGAGCGACCCCCTGAGGGGTTGTGAACATTTTTTGGGGGGTCGCGAGTAGACATTTTATGTACACAGCTGCATTAAATTTGCTGCATTTGAGTTTTAGATGGGGGTCGTTCGGTTATCGTGGGTTGCTATGATTGGTCGCGGTACACAAATGGCTGAAAACCACTGGTTTAATTGAACATATGCTTTCGGGGGTGCAACCGAGGGTAGGAGATGGGTTATAACCCTTCCCGCCGAATTTGCAAAGTTTCCAGATTTCGGCCAGTGCTGATCGATTTTTGCAAGTTCGTCTTGTAGAGCTTTCAGAAGTTTTCGCCTTGTGCCGAAGCTTTCTTTGGGTTGCAACCCTGCGAATGGTTGTCATGCCTGGCTCACGAAAATACACGCGAAGCGGTTTCCCTCCGCTCGACACTCAAACTCAAATCAAAACAAACAAACAGCTTGGCATCTGCAAATGCACAGAACAGCATGCAGTACTTTCTTTCAAGCACGACAACAGACCACCCTCCTTTCCGCTCACTGACAGACAGCATGCTGCGAGCGAACTGGGAATAACACGCAACGAAGGTTCACCCGAAAAAAAGGAGGAAAAAATCGTCATTGGTCGAAACGACAAATAACGAAAATTATTAAAAACAAGCGGTGGGAAGAAGTTCAACAAAGGATGTTGTAAGTGGTGTATTTGCAAAAAAGAAAAGACGTGAGCGATACGCATTCTGTTACCGTCGATTGCTGAAGGCAGGTGGCGGAGGCCTGGGTGGTGGGGGGGGCGCAGGTCTAGAGGGTTTGCGTCTTCGGGCTCTAAGCACAAGTTAATCAACACGGGAGGACGTTATCATCGAGCAAAGACGAGAACATTTTCGGCAAATTCCTTACGCACACTGCTCTATCTATCCTAACGTACATATAATTTAAGACGACAGATTCGCCGCGTTCTGACCGTGGTTTTCAGTGCAACTTTTTAATGAAAGAAGAAAAACCAGGGTATTTTTCAACGCCCATTAAGCAAAATATCGCAGTCGGCCTGATGGCCAAGGTGACGTCCGAGGAGTCTGGGACATGTTTCACGCACAACACCATCATGCACAACGCACAGAGTAACTCGCAGAACGGCTGGACCACCACGGCGGCAGTTCCCTATTGCAGATGGGTTGTGGATGTGTTCTTATTTCTAACATCGAAGATTTAAGAAGGTAATTGTTGAGGCCTTATACAAGATGTAAGAAGAGAATTCTCAACAGTGGCGCCAAAGAAACTTCACAACATTTTGCACGAGAGCAATTGCTTTTAAAAACTTCGACGTTTGAAATAAGATCAAAGCAATTTAGAACGAATGCCGAACTGTTGGTAACGGTGTAAGAATCCTGGTATTTGTACCTCGTCGCACAGGAGCCAGTGGAGGTAAATTTTAGTACATGGTGTCAGTTACTTTCAGCATATTTCGCGACCCAAGCGATGCACGCGAGATAGATGAGCGTGCATTGTTCGGCGAACTGAGCCGGGGTTCGATCAACAAACCCAACAGGGACGTCCGAGTGAGTTCATTGGCGAAACTGTCACGTCAGCGTTTCGCTTCCGTCCGGAATGGACGGCCGTCACGTGCTTGAATGACAAGGAGGCCCAGACAGAAGGCTGCGACTCGACATCGGAATAAACGGAGTTGGCTTACCTCGCGTTGTCGTGTTGAAGCTGTTGAGGCGGGGGAGGACGCGCGGGACGTGCCGGTCGTATCTGCGAGTGCAAAGAAGACAAAGGTAGATTTCATATCTGCGAGAACAAAGATAAAGGCAAATGGAGCTGGTGGCTGGCAACTTTAAACACAGTATACGACAGGGGTTGGCAACCTTTAGCTAGTTGTGCGCCGATTTCAGGTTTTTAAATCATTCAGTGTGCCTACAACATACGCATTTTTATAAAAGTCAAGGTCAATATACCTTCTGTGTGAATCATAACAAAATCGATATGTACAACATGGAGCGTCTGCGTGCCATTAGAAATTGCTTGGCGTGCCAAGCGTGGTACTCGTGCCGTAGGTTGCCGACCGCTGGTCTACGAGAACACGACTTCAAAGCAGCACAGAACTTGTTGCGACGAATGCGATTTTGCCCCACCAACCATCGAACTCGCAGGATAGTTCAGCGCCTCTCAATTGGAAGGTTGCCTCTCAATCGGAAGGTTGGGTGGTCGATCCCCGGCCACTGAGTGAATCGCCGTAGCGCTTCTTGGCAGAGAGCGTTCACCTCTACCGCTCCGGCAAGAAGTAAATTTTAGGCTCCGGCATGTCACCAATTTCCGTCACCAATAATGAAATTCAAACTCCTAGAATCACCTTATTTGGAAAGCGGCCGTGAAACAAGGCAAAATTTTTATTTTAAGGTTTTCCTTCCGAGTTTTGTGTGGCTTCATCCCTCAGACAATGGCTTCCACTCACAAGCTACCGCTGCTGAAATTACCTTTCCTCGGAGTAAATAACCTATAGTTTTTGGCTGGCAACAGAGTGGAAAAGCACAATCACAACTGGAAAAAAGTAAAACAAAACTTCGCCGGTGAGTGCGTTCTTCCGGCGACATGATAACCATCGCACAAACATGCGAGGATGCCGCGATGTAGAAGTTATAATTAACAACGCAGGCACATCACTGCAACGACTCACAGCTTGAGCGTTTTCTGTCAGCGTCTTCGCTTGAACGGCCTGGGACTGGTTTTGCTGCTGCGCTTTCCACGCGGTCATGCTCTGCCTCGCGAACTTCATGTTGCCCTTGGCCTGCAATGACCTCAAAGCTGTTATCAAATGTCACCTTCGACACAGAGACGTGACGTTTGCGGCCCCGCCTGCTATACACAGGAAAACGCGGGTTTCGCCATTGTGATGAAACAAACGACGAGACTGGCAGCACGCCAAGGCAGTAAAGGGACGAACACCCGCAACCTGTTCACAAGGGCGTCGGAAAGATTTTTCCAAGGGGAGGACAACAGTGGATTTTTCCTGGTGGTGGCATAAAGCATTTTTCTAGTAGGGGGCGACAGTGGTGAAATTTCATTTTACCAACTCGAAACTAAGATAAAAATATTTTTCTACTAAAACGTTAATAGGAAAATAACAGTTTCAAAACCCAGGTGGGCCAAGGCTCCCCTGCATCCCCCTTCTCTGCCGCCTATGCCTCTTCAGTAGGCATTTTGTTGGTTTTCGCACACCATACTGAAACCCGACGCAAGTGCGCAAAATTGCGGCAATTTCCGAAAGGAACATTGCTGCCACGAAACTAAGCGGAGTGTTAACTTAAAGTGAGCATATCAAAATATGCTAACTTGAAAAAATGGCTTAAAAAGGTCGCTTCTCGGCGGCAGCCAATTTCCGTTCGAGCAACATGTGACACTTGCACCTCTTTGCAAGGGTCTTAATCAAGATTTTCGCATTGAAGCAACATCCTTGCTTTACGGAATCAGTGGTTCCCAAACTGTGGTGTGCGTACCACTAGTGGTACGCTAAGGCCTTCAAGGTAGTGCGCGAGCAGGCCTACTTGCTGTTTTCCTTCACAAAGAAAACTTTATTCACAGCTTTTGCTTTGAATTGTCGGCTTCTGTTAATAATTTCTTGCATTTCTGTACAGTTTTTCTAATGCTTTTTAACAATGGCCATTATGTATATATATGTAAATATATTCGCGGCTTTTGTTTTTGCTTATCGGGTTCAGTTAATAAAGTTAATGAATTCCTGCGTTTTTATGTACTTGCCTTGGTGGTTTTTAAAAATGGCAAATATCGTTCCTCACAGCCATTTTGTTCATGCCATATTTGTGCCAAGTCTTGTTTGCCAAACTTTTGATCGAATGATATTCGATTAATTAAGTTTTCCTTGAAAAAAGTAGTACGCGGTGACAGGGGTAGGACAATAGTACCGGGCCCCCCAAGTGGTACGCGATCAGAAAAAGGTTGGGGCCACTGCTTTACGGCGGGGGTCTCCAAACTTCTTGTCCGAGTGCCACAAAAGCTTTCACACAACAGTTCGAGGGCCGGACATCTTACGTAACGTGGTTGTTTCGGGATGGGTTACATTCCACCAAATCAACGAATTTTTCGTAAAAATATTACTTTTTTCATTATTGAAAAATAGCTTCGCGGGCCGTAGTTTGTAGACTCCATGCGGGATCAGTGCAGAACTTTTGTTTCAAGCTTTGATCGACTGCAGGTCTATTGATGGAACAAACTTTTTCTTTCAAATGGGAAGGAATTTTTCAGTATTTTGGCCGCTTTTGTTCGGTCACAATGTAGGTTTGGCCGGACATCACATACGAGCCGGAAGAAACGACGGTTATTGTAATAACAAAAAGGCTAAAGCGACATTGTCCGAAACAGACCCAACATGACGACGCATCGTAACTGTCGCACACGCCCCTTCATACACTCATCGCACAGCACACGGCAAATTCACACACTCATCGCACAGCACACGGCAAATTCACACACTCATCGCACAGCACACGGCAAATTCACACACTCATCGCACAGCACACAGCAAATTCACCTTGCGCTTGAACTGCGTAAAAAGCTCGTTTCCTCCTTTCTGTAAAAAAAACATAAAACACAAGGTCAGTTGCCAGGGAAGCGTTGCCATGACACTGATTGGAAAGTTAGAGCGTAAGCTGGTTCGGTGAGGACCAGAGCGGAAAAACATGCACCGTGAGAAATTCTTTTCGCAATCAGCAGGGTCAATGAAATATGGCGTCCGACTACAGCAACAAACATATTCGAATATGGGTTTTTATTTCGCTGAAACATTTCGGTCATTTTCTGCTGAGGCATTTCGGTCATTTGTCTCACAGTTGTGTTAAAACTCGCTGTAACAGTGTTCATTAGCCTATATTTTCAGATATTCTGACCGAAATGACTTAATTTTTTTCGGTAATATCAAAACACTCCGGTCTAGACCGAAAAAAAACAGACTCGAATACACCGGCAATGCAGCTTTCCAGACATGCGCTTCGTCAAAATGTGCATTTTGCAAAAGCACTAAAAGTGGGAGTCTTGCAATCAGCCATTCCCAAGTTTCGCTTAACACTTCTCGACTATACCTGTAACACTATTCCTGACCGGTGTTCGGTTATATTTCCGCGTGTTATTTCGACTTGCATACCGTAGGCAACTAGGAATCCCGTGTACTTGCCGCGGGACCGATACGAAGAGGCAGCTTGATCAGCAAAACGACCAGGCCAATAAGAGTATACAAGGTAGCTTGCATAGTTTGGGACGACTTCTTTAAAAAAAAATTACGCTTGCCGGCTGGGAAAGGCTGATGGACGCACGTTTTTGCAAACAGTGTTTTGTGGGCCAAAGTCAGAACTAGAAGAAAAAATTGAAAAGGATAAAAAGTTTGTTTTAAATCAGGAAATCGGGTATTTTCAGGGGCAATTGCCGCGTTTGCTATACCGCGCAATAAATAACAGCAGTGAAGATCCGAAATTAAGTCTTAGTTGTACTCTACTAGCACAGATGTACGGGACAGCTGCCCGCCACTACTGATATGTCAAACATTGATATAGCGAAGCATCACCTTGGCTGAAGCGAGCCACTCTTTCACAGTGTCCTGTTCGTTGTCGCCGGGCGAGTGGATGACCGAACATTCCTCCTCAAACGAGTCGCGGAAACCGCCACCGGAGTTGAGCACGTCCAGGCGGCCGTCGACGAACTGCTTGAACGCCTGCAGCTGAATCAGGGTTCGGGCGAAGGCGCGCGCTGTCGAAGACCTGGAATTTAACGGCTTGTTTGGCGATCCGAGAGGGTGTTCGACTGTTCGGTGTGTAAAATAAACCTATTCATGAGAAAGCGAACTTGGAACTTTATTGAGTTTTTGTCGGTAAATTTCAAACGCAGGAACTCGCCGCTAAGCTGTGCGGCAATGAAAGAAAAAAGTTTTAACTTTCTTGCAACAGGTTTAACTTTTATTGAAACAGGTTAAGCTATCTTGAAAGAGGTTGAACTTTCTTGAAAGAGTTTTAACTTTTTTGAAAGAGGTTCAACTTCCCTTGAAACAGGTAGAACTTTCCTCGAAGAAGGTTTAACTTTCTTGAAAGAGGTTTAGCTTTGTTTTCTGGCATGCAACTATTGCATGAAGAAAGCGAAGCATTAAAATCAATTCGTGGATACAGGAAAACTATTTAACGATAAAGGTGCAAACCGAAGATATGAACAGTAAGGTTGTTCGCAATCAGCCCCGAGGTTTCTAAACAGGAGTTTTGATCGAACCAACTCACTTGATCGAACCAACTCACTTGTGCGATTCAATAAACCTTTCCTCGTCGAAGAGCACCTTCGATTCTCCAGGGTGAAAGGTCAAGCCGTTTTTGAATCCACCGATCAGACGCGCTTGCGTCCGCAGAAAAGCGAGCGCCAGGTTCGAGCCGACCTTTATGTCTGACTTGCGAAGGAGCGACTTCAGGAACGAAATCTGCGCATTGTGTGAATCGTGGGGGAAGGTTTAGAACGCGCCCGTATTATGTTTGATGGGCAAACAAACTGTCTATCTAAAGCGAGAAGCGTCGACGTAACGACAATTGAAAATCAAACCAAGTCAGCGCGGCCAAAGTAAGGGTTATTCAAGGTCAGCATGCGATAGAGGAAGTACTAGATCAGTAGTTCCCCACCTTTATTTGACCATGTGCCCCTTCAGCGTTTCAACAGCGAGTAAAATAACAAAAATCCACTGCGTTTTTTAATAGAACTGTTAGATTTACAGAACTATAAAGGTAGACTCCGTTTTTACGTCTCTAACTTACTGTAATATTTGACAATAAGCATACAACAATTTTTGAAAATAATATTCACTGATACATGCATATTACATGGAAATAGATAATATATATTACAAATATATTTTTTCCTTCTATTGCTAAACTGTACCCCTTAGATGGGCAATGGGGTACATGTACCCCAGTTTGGGAACCCCCTGTACGGGATCAACACCAAAACTCAATGGGAAAACAACTGATCACAAAAGTCGCCAGCAAATAAATTGGCAGAGCCTGAAGCTACCAGGCGCTTATATATAACGCACGATCCTATCAGAGCCTGTGACGTTAGTTACGCAACAATGAACAAGCAAAAAAGCCTTTGTGTGAGCTTCTTTAATCTGCTTGGAATTACTCTGTCAAAAATTTCCAAAAAAAAAATTTCCCCCCGTCGCATCAGTTTTTTAATAATACTCGCACCGGGAAATCTTTTCAAAAATTTCCCCCCGTCGCATCAGTTTTTTAAAAATACTCGCACAGCGAAATCTTTTCTTGAAGGATTCTCACCTAAACTGAACGTCCTCGTTTTCAAGCATACCTCACCCAAACCGCGCTTACCATTCAGTGCGAAAAACTTTCTTTAAAAGCAACGCAAACTGGCACAATATTCTCCCGAAACTGTGACGTTGGCGCTTAGCGCCAGCGCCCGAAATCGTTTGACGCGCAACACATTCATTAATGACCCGAAGCGATTAATCAGTGGCCCGAATCGATCGATCGATCAACGACCCGAATCGATCGATCAATGACCCGAATCGGTTAATCACTGGCCCAAGTCGATGAATCAACGACCCGAATCGGAACAGAAGCAGGTTCCTTCCCCGGTGGTTTCTTTGGACAGCAGACAAAGCACTGGCGCAAACATCGGTGAAAACGACGCGGCCCAAATCGCCCCGCACCACGCGACAAGGGCGTTCTCCGAAAGCGCGGATTTCGAAAACAGGCTGCGAACGCGCACATCGCGAAATCAGTACCCCCCACCGCCTGTAAGTACTCCTCCCACTGCAGATTCTACAATGACGTGTTCGGTTAAGTTTACGTGCAATGGAACAAATGGTCAGCATCGCGCTGGTTGAAGCGAAAAGATGCTTTTGTTCAAAAACACCGAACTTAACGTAACTTCAACAGAAGGAAAAAAACTTGAGGAAATCTTAACCACACATAACATAACGTCAATCTTTGGTGTAAAAAAGATTTACGGGTAAAGCATGAGTGAGTTCTATCGGTGGCGTCCCAAAAAAACGATGGAATAAAAACATTAAGCAATCCGCTGAGACAAGCGGACTCCGGGGCATGGACCCAGAAAGTATTCAAACGATTTGTGATGACGTTAACCTGTTTGTCATGACGTTAACCGTTTGTGATGACGTTAACCGTTTGTGATGACGTTAACCGTTTGTGATGACGTTAACCGTTTGTGATGAGGTTAACCGTTTGTGATGAGGTTAACCGTTTGTGATGACGTTAACCTGTTTGTGATGACGTTAACCTGTTTGTGATGACGTTAAGCGCCTGATGCATGAACCTAAACTATGCCTTCAACACAAAGAGGCACTTGCCACATCATTAGGGATCTTCTCAACGTCATCGTGCATCGTTTCTATCTCCGTCGCGTCCACGTCAGCCACGATCACGTCAGTGTCCGATGAGATCATCTCTCGCACTTTGGGCATAAGTGACGAGTGCACTCCGACCAGGTACGGCATCGGTGCTCTGGGAGGAGAAGTGTGAGCACAAGATTGGGTCACGACGCAAGTCTGAATCACTTGACATTTATTAGTTAATCTATTAAACCAGGGGTGAGCACTTATGCAGCACTCTACCGGGCCTAATGCACATAAACAGACTGGTCCACGGGCCCACAGCTGCACGTGTCAATCTCTGCGGGTTTGGCAACTCGCTGTCCACCCACGGAAGACTGGCTATGCCCCTTAAAACCGCAAATGCTCGCTTGTGGAGCAACGGGATCTGGATAAAGCGAATACCAGGTGCGGGTGAACTGGTGCAGTCTAAACGGAAAGTAAACGGCGAACTATTTTTCTCTTAGTGTATTTTTAGGTTTTTGGCCCATGCGCTACACTCTTAAAATCTGAACCTTTCCGCGGGCCACAGAACTTCAGCTACCGGGCCAGTTTTGCCCCACGGGCCACCGGCTGCACACCTCTGTAGACCTTTTATGGCCCGCAAAAGCCACGATCGTGACTTTCAAAGTTATTATCGGCCATAACACGCAAATGGATTGCGCTAGAAAGTCAGTGAAGACATCCTCGGATTCGGAAGCTGTTTTTTTCAATGAGATATTTCGGTCATTTTTACTGAGACATTTTGGACACTGAAACATTTCGGTCATTTGTCTCAGAGTTATCTTAAACTCGCCGTAACAGTGTTTTTTAGCCTATATTTTCAGACAATCTGACCGAAATTACTTAATTGTTTTCGGTCATTTCACAATCATTTCGGTCCATGACCGAAAAAAAAAACAATTCGGAAGAAAACAATCGATCCCATGAGTTTTAAAAAAGGGTACGCTGAAACTTGAAAATTTTGAAATTTTTTAAAACAGATTTCTTGCTGCGCACCACGAATTCCATTGATTTTAACAGCCTAATTTCATTCCTTATATATCAAGGAGTCGGGAGTCGGACTAGGAAATTTTCGAAAGTCGGAGTCAGATATTTTATCTCCGCCACCGCAACCCTGAATTGCTGAGGACATAATCTTTCCGTGCTGCATCAACCGGGCATTTCGTCTTTCGATGATCGAAGTTCGTCGATGATTTCGTGCACGGATCGTCAGGTCAAACAGCCCGGTTTGTTAGGCACCAACCAGGCGGAGAAATTAATCAAAAGCAATGCTGTTGTTTACTGAAAATCCGTGAATCCACTCGGCAACGCGTCTGCCACGGTGCATAGGCGTAGGCAGGGGGGGGGCATAAACCCCCAAATTTAAGCATATCTAGTCATTTTGTGCGTTGAGAGGCGGTATTCCAAAAACATGCTGTTACTCATCTAAAATCAAACATTTTGGCCCGCCAAAAAATTTTGGTCGCCACGGCAACGGAGAAACAGCATCAAGGTCAGCAAGTTGCGAAAAAAGGCATCAGTCAATCTGCCGCCTTTCTGGGCGAGCCAAATTTTTCACCACAGGAGGAGATATACATGTGCTTGATAACGCTGAAGGGTGCAAGACACTGCTGACCCCCACTCGCTGCGTTGGAGCGACAGGCGTGGGGGTCGGAAAAGGGGGGCAAGGGGCACCTTGCCCCACCTGGATTTTGAAATTTGACATTTTTGTATTAAATTTCTAACAAAAAATGGTTGTTTTCTTAGTTTCGAGTGAATAAAATAAAATTTAATCACCCCCCCTGAAAAAATCCACTATTGCCCCCCTGAAAAAATATTTCCGACGCCCACGGCGATACGCCTTGCGTTTGTACCTCGGAGTTTCCTGGAGAATCCAAGTGCATTAACGCATCAGCGCTCCGGCGATATGCGCCAACTACAGTTAAAACACCACCTAGCGCTTCGCAACAGTTTCGGATTAGACTTCGCGTTGTTGAATAACATGGAATTGTTGTGGTGCTATAAACGGGAAACGCCTACGCAGTTCAAACAACAGCAGAGTCGTTTCCGCAACTGCTTTTTCTCATTGGCTTGCGTACTCATTGCAAGCACTCTCCTGTTTCACATTGTACATCCAGACACCACGAGGTTTTCTGTGAGGAAACGTATCCAAATGCGTGCCGCGGATGCGTCAGCCCAAAGATGGATATTATTATTGCATTCTTTCTGTGCTTTCGTCGTAAGGTTTTTCAGAAAGCTCATGTTCGTGTGGCCTTTCCAAGACTGAGACTCATATTTTGCTAGAATGCGGCCTAATCAGAGCTTCGCGTCAGGTTATGTGAAATTCTATATCTTTTTGGGTCACCCTGCATTTGGAAGAACAGGTGTTCACGCTGTCTTAACTAAACGCACTCAGTCAAGCCGCATGGAATCGCATGCATTCTTTTATTTGGCCACGGTAAATTAAAACACAGTTCTTATTAGAGTTATATGATGCGGTTTGTAACTTTCTTTCAACAGCTTTGGCTTAGTTGCATCGATTCGCATCTCTTTGCGCTGGGAGCCCAACTTTCTTTTATTAACGTTCTATCATCTTATTGATAACTTCTTTTTTTGCATCTTTATTCATTAACATCTCGTCATCATATTATGGTATTGCAACTGGTACCGGCAGGTGGCATTCCAGGCTCTGGCCTGTTGTCGTTTGCCGTAAAATAAAATAAATAAACAAAAAGACAAGAACAACCAGGGTAGCGTGAAAGGGTGATATCCACTGCGCTGGTCCGTGTCAGGCAGGGTTGCGGAATCGGAGGTTTTTGGGTGAAGTCGGATTTTTTTGTCCGACTCCGACTCTGGATGTACAGTTGGATCGTTTTTGCATCACACTCCTAAGTTGGGAATTCCTGTTGAAATGGTGCAATTTCTTTTTGGAAAGGTAAAATTTCTTTTTGGAAAGAAATTTGGAAAGGTTTTCCAAAACTTGGAAAGGTCGGAAATTTCACCTCCGACTCCGCAACCCTGGTTTCAGGCGCAAGAATGTTCTCGAAGGCCCCCAGCAAAGCTGATCGTCTACTAAGGGGAAAAAAAGATGATGAGAACGAAACGAAAAAAGCACTCGCGACGACGCATCGCGTCACATGCCCAGAGCGCGCAACCGGGAAGTGCTTCAAGACTGAGGTGACGCACAAGCAACAATAGAGCGAATCTGGTCGAGCATGGAATCTCTATTGTTGCGTGTTCGCATCTCCCGTGCCGTGAGGTGTCGCAACAGAACACGTGGTGTACAGCGGTTGAAGGTCGCAGCAGCACGCGAAGGAGCCCTACGTTTACTAGATTCGCCTCCGAATCTGTCCAAACAGCAACAAACCACAGAAATACCAAGTGGCTTGCCGTCTAATCTGGTTATGAACCCCTGCAGAAGAACCTGAGAAAACGTTGATCATTTGCTGATCGATCTCAGGACTGTAAAAAATAAGAGCTTCCTTNTCCCCGCGCGCTTCCAAACAAACGCGAAAAAGGAAAGGAAAAATAGGGAAATAAGAAAAAAGGGCAGTTGAAGGAACGGTTGAAAGTTNAGCAATTCGCCCGGTCATCGCTTTTCCTCAGGAATAACGTCTTTTTACATGATTATTCACTAACACAAACGAGCTTCAGGCAGATCCGTTAACAGTTCACTTACAGGCAGTAATCGAGCAGATGGGGGGGCATCACAGGGATGAAGATGTGTTGCCAGTGCAAAGGGCGCAAGAGAGCCTCCGCGCTGTGAACGCACGACGTCAACTGCAACAAGAACACCTCACGCGTAACGCGTCGTTTGAATGTCCCAACGTCACGCAACGCATCGTTTGAACGTCGCAACGTCATGTCTAGTTCGCTGCACGGACGTACCTCGCTTCAATCAAAAAAATGGTTCAATTTGTAAAAATCGCCCGAAACAAGATAAGCCTGGGATTTCACGTACTTTCGTTTGAGGCCTTTAACATGCAGCACCAGCTACAACGGCAGAGTACAGTACTGTAAAGCTCATAGGGCAGTGGCAACAACCTCGAAACCCATTCTTGCATTTTAACGAGTGATTGTTGTTAACAGAGAAGTTCATCGGATGCAATTGCGTTTAATCCCCACAGCAACGTTACGCTGGTTGCCATACCAACGGTACATTTAAGACTGAGTCGCTTTCAGGGGCGAACCGAGAGGGAGCAAAGGGGGGTACGATGCCCCGGGCGCCGAAAACTTCCAGCCATGTCGCAAGTACTTTCTTCAATGCAGTACATTTGCTCCTGAAAGACCTTAGGTTCGAACACGGGGGGCGCCAAACTTGCTTCTTGCCCCGGGCGCCATCAGGCCTTGGTACGGCCCTGTCTCGCTTTCCGACATCACTACCAAACAACAACGGGATGAATCGCATCGTAAATACTAACACTCAAAACGCAACTAAGTCGATAAAAAAATGACATAAAATCTTGAGGCGTTATCATTTCAAAAACACATGTATATTTTCACGCGCGATATAAATCTTTTCGCAAACAATTTTGATCCAAAGGAGGTCTCGAAAGTTTTCTCTTATCTTTGTCAATCTTGACACAATAAATGGAATCGCACCACACACAGAGGCACAGCAACAGCCTGACCGTAACATGCCAGCTAAAGCGACCTTAGCGGCACAATGCCACCTAGAGCGTGAGGAAGTCATAAGCAGTGCAGAGTTCAAGGCAGCACTGTTGACAGAGGTATGGAGAGCACGGTCTCACGAACTTTCACTCAAGAATTCCCGTTTTTTTTTCCGGTTGTCAAGCAGGGCTACTGCTGTGCTGTCCGATTGAAACACGAAGCGTGCTGTGAACGGTCAACTTGTGAAAATCAAAATATAGCCGGACAGCAGCAATAACAACGCTGTTCAGCGAGCGCTGTTTTCGCTCTTTTTGTTTTTTTTTTTACTTTTTTTTCCCACCGGTAATCATAAATTGACATCACCGTTGACCGCAAGCCATCTTTGTGCACTTACGATTTCAAACCAAAACAGGGTGAGTGCAATAACAGAGAAAGGCCTGCAACTCACGGTGCTCAGATTGGACGAGGAGAAAATGATCCTCCGTTCAAACATGAGGCTGGCGAAAATCTCGATCATGAAGCTGATGTCCAGTGCGAAATAATATTCCGAGATGTTTCGCTGCGTTCGAAAAATAATGAAATCCGTTGTTGTTACATTTTTTTTACAATCGGCCAGCACTGTCGGAAGCCAAACGTTCCCTACACTCGCCAGGTAGAGAAACAAAAATCAGCGCGAGAACGTCATCTTGAATAGAAAATCTCATCAGCACGTGCACCGCGACTGTTACGTCGTCTCTGCGACCGTTGTGAGCTGCATTGGTAATTGCAGAGGCTGAACACGAAACGTCACAACAACCCTCAAACATATTTCCAATTAAGCAAGGTTGGGATTCGCTAAAAATTAGGTTTTAAGCAGCATCACCGGTCTATCGGCGTGCCCACATGAAAAATGCATAGCCTGCTGGCTGTCAAACGTATATGAATTATCTG
>JGI24158J21664_10005267_pt1 | contig 16864 bp, 9 predicted proteins | sample Ectturendosymbi3_FD_21664 | JGI IMG/M metagenome (IMG submission 21664)
GAGCAAATTACGTTCTTCTGAAACTAGGGGTGTACACTCGAACATTAAAAAAACATCAGGTGGTACGCGATCTCAAAAAGTTTGAGAACCACTGTTTTAGATCATAACTTTTGAACCACAAACGTGAGAATGTCGATCAAAGGCTCAAGACTCAGACTCGAGCCTAGTTTCCAATGAAAACTTCAGCGAAATACTTTGGCCTAGTGGTTGGGCCCTAGACCAGGCAACGTGAGCCAAAATTGCCCAAAAACTACTTCACTTATGACGTCACTCACAAAAAAAACGCAACCCCCAACCAAAAAATTTTCTTTCGAGTGCAGACTAGAAGACTGTCCGATTTGTTCGAGCCCTTAAACAGCTCTCTAGCGCAATCGGCGCAGGAGCTAGGGTGTTGGTAAGGCAACTGACAACTGTTGGTATTAGGCTGAAATCGAAGTACGAATACATCGTACTCCGGCTCTCAAAGTGTTAATTTGTTTGGATTCCCACATGTTCTAGCTGCTTGGACATCGATTGCGAAACTTCAAATTACATATTAGCTGAACAAAACGCTTCTAAGGGATAGAAAGAGGTGACAACTTAGGCAAATTAACGAATTAGAAAGACAGCAATGTACACAAAAGATAGGAATTCTGTCAAGACCGACAAAAAAGTGACAAATTAAGCGAATTGACGAATTAAACGATGCCGAATTAGACGAGTTCTACTCTAGTTTTATTTTACAATAAACTTTTGATGTGTGACAACAAAAATAGAACTTGCAATGGTCATGGGGATGAAATCCGAAAAAAAGTTACATATACCTGAGTTGAAAGCATGCTAGTTAATTGAGGATTTCTTTTGAGCTTATACCATGATGGTTTGTGCCCAGGTGATATTGGATTAAAAAAGGGCAAACTGATCCTAGAAAGGAGGTATGATCAGTTGTTTATCATTCATTGGACGCTTTATAGTTTTCTAGTTCATCAGCAGCATTTTTGATAAGGGGGTGAGTAAACTTTTGACCCTAGGTTGTGTTGGGTTGTAAATCTTGACAGAGGGTTGAGAACTTCAGATTGGTCGTATGTAGATAAATTGTGTCAAGTAACATAAGCAACATATGAAAAGATAAGTTGGTTTTATTGATGTAATTTGGACATGTTAGGCCATATGTGGTCCACAGGCTCTATATTGTCCATGTCTGCTCTGAATTGTCTTGTGCAATACAAAAATAGGGATTATCAAAGCAACGATTTATTATGCAATAGTAGGTCAGGACTCATTGTTTGTAAACAGTGATTTTATAATTTGAAGCAGTAGGAGGCAAGTGTCAAGGAGATTGTGCTTCAGAAATTTGATTTGAGGTTTTCAATACTTACAAAAATTTTCAGAGGTTTTGTGCCAACTTGTCAAGAGTGTGTAGTGCATTATAATACCCGAGTGCCATGCATGCAAATGTTCGTTACTGTTAGTAATTGCCTTTTAAGTTTTTTAGAGAAACAAACAGTTCAGTTCTTTTAATCTGACAGTTATGTTACATTGATGACATGAACATCATTTTCAGTCATTCTGGACATTTTTCACAAAGTTTCTTCTGCTACAACAAATGAGGAAAGTCTGTCAAGGAATCTGTTAATTATATTTATTCTTAAAGCAGCTGCAGTTAATCATTGTGCTCTGACTAATTTCATTGCAAGTGTGATTTGGGTGTTTGCTTGAATATTGTCAGTGACATTTGCAAAATTGTGTTCACATTTTTAAAACCATTATAGCCACATCATCTTTTGGTGTTATGCTGAATTTACTGACATCATTTTGTCTGTGGCTTTGTGCTCCTGTTCTACTTGGACAAATACAGTGGAATGATGGGTTTCCAGCAGTGCCAGATAATCAACATGATTTCAAGCACTTGTCATCTGACAATTTACTCAGTGTGTTAGAAAAAGTTGCAATTTATTTTTCTGAAGCACAGAAGAACAGCACACTGGATTTTGCTTTTGGAATGCGACTTGTTGAAGGTTGGTAAAGTTAGATAAAATTTTGGAAGTTTTGAAGTAATTCAACAGTATAGAAAATTTCGTAGATTGCTTTTTTGCTGACTGCTATAACTGTTCAGATGTATTAAACAAATGATGAGATTGAGAGAATACCTTAAGAGAGACATTGGCATTTTGGGGTGGTGTTACAATCTTTTAATTGCAGTCTTTTGAAAACACTTGAGTGCTCTGCAGTTGTGTGTACATGTGAGCAGCTTTTAGATTTGTGAGGATCACCATTTGTAGAAGAGCAGTCTTACATACCAATCTTAGTGGTGGTTAAAATCATTATATTTGTTCTTAATGCCAAGTTTTACTTGAAGTCTTTCTGCGATGTAATATCTTGTGGTATGCTCAGGCAATGTGTTACAGTCTGCATGTGTGTTTGTGAACATCTGGCTGTGTGTTTGGGAACATCTGGCTGCCCTGTATTGTACTTGTCTTATACCTCTTTAAAGATACACATCTGAAATTCAACACAACAAAATACCTATCTTAGTGTTCAACAGATTTTTCATTGTATGTTTTACAGAGTTATTTGATTTGTTTTTTTTGTGTTAAGAAAAGTGTGTGCTAACAATCGTTTGGTCGTGTTGTCATCAGGTGAACTGAAAAGAATTTTGAAGCTTTCTGAGCTTGGTGTTTATACTGAAGTAACGAAAAACATCCATCTGCAAAACCGTCTGACCAACTTAATGTCATTTGTCAACAAGTCTGTGCAGAACTCAATGCTATTCATAAGCGATGGCAATAAAAAGTACTTGAGTGACATGCTGTTTTTGTGTAAGCAACTATAGTCATTTTGAAAAAGCATATTTGGCTTGTTTCAGGTATTACAACAAGTTGCAGTTTGTCATCAAAAATGCGTTTGATTTGTACCAGTTACCCCCACAGTTTGTTGAGCTGAATGATGATGAATATCCTCCAGTTAAATTCGAAGGTTTGCACATATTTCATTGAAGTCGTTATGCTACTGTAAATTTATTGTGCGGTTGAACTATTGGCTGCGCTGTTTTGTATTGTTACTTATTTGCTTACTTTAGCTTCATTGATTTATTTGATAATAATTTTCAGGCTTTTACAAATTTATATGTTGCTGTGCAGATACATTTTCCGAAGAAGAAAGTGACGCTTGTATGGCAAAATTATTGGGCACTGAAGGCAATGATGTGTGTTCTGTTGCAAGTTGCTGGAAATTGATGACAGAACCTGGACATACCTTATATGGCCCCACTCACCAACTGCTGTGGCTGCTACTTGGTTACAAGGTATAATCGCATGACAGCTTTCACTATCAGTTGGGCGTACGAATCTATTATTTTGCTTGTCGATGTACCACCAATAGTGTCATCAGGTGTAATTGAATGCAATTGCTTTCCTTTTGTTGGCATTGTAATTGATAATATAAATTTCTTATAATCGTAGGGTGAACATTGTTTTTTTCTAGCTAGGGAACTGCGTAGGTCGAGGTTGTGAAATTTTAAAATAACGGTCGTAACAATTTTCCGTGTCTGGAAGGAGAGCGAAAGATCTATCCTTCATTTCCTGCGAAATTTTGATCGAAAAATGGTCATCCTATATTTCCCCAAAGCAGAAGCGAAAATTGTCTCTGCTTATTATGACGATCAAAAGCTCTGGTTTGCAAGCTTTCGAGGAATCAACTGGCATGGCATTACTTTTTACACTTTGTGATGATTCAAACTTGCACGTACCTGAATTCAAGTAACTGGTCTCCACAAAGGTGACAAAGAAGCGATCACTTGGCACATTTTTTATAGGAAATCGATTTCACGTATAACACGCTCATTCTGCATCTCTCCCCGTCGCAAACCGATACTATCTCGGCCAGAGGGGTCATGACATCACCCAGAGTAATTGCATCTACAGAAAAAATCTCAGTCACGCAGGAGCGATTCAGCACAGCGTCGGTAAAACTGTCTCAATTTACGCAAGGCAACTTGACTTGGTAACTGTTTAAAAAGTGTAACTACTACAAAAAGTTTTGTGACCGTTTCTGTGTCTTGTTTTGGCACTCCGTTGCTAAAACCGCAAGTTAACTCTGTTCCAAAGGTGGTAAGTCAGTGGTTCTCAAACAGTGTACCGCGAGAGATTGTCAGGTGTGCCGCGGAACTTCTTGGAATTTTTTTAAACAACCAATTCGTATTACAATTTGGCATTCAGGCAAGCATGCGTGACTTGAATGCAAACTTTCAATGAGATCAGTGGTTCCCAAACTTTATTGTCCGCGGAACACTGCAAGGTTATTTTAAGTGGACAAGGAACCCCCGCCAGAACGGCCAAGTAATCATAAACGTTTTTTTCAGCCAAATTGCCGTTATTAAGGTTTCGTATTGTAAACAAAATTATGCGCAATTAAAGCAACCATATAAAGTATAAAGTTTAAACAGAGATCCAAGAAATATGCATTCGCTTACCAGCAAAACCTAAAATTAAATAAAAAACTTTAACTAAGCCAGTTCTGCAATCATTGTTTCATGGACAAAAAATGGGGACATTTATATGAAGGTAGCTAGCCTGTGGGTCACGCACATCGTGTATTCCTGTGTTTCTTTTTTGGTATTATTCCTAACGTCCTGTTGCTTTCGGGACGTTGCATAGAACAGGGCTTCTCAAACTTTTTGGTTCTGCGACCCGCTTCAAAAAAGAATTTTCTATGCGATCCCGTTGGTGGATAGCCTACAGGCAATGATACGTGTAAACGTCCCATCAAAAATACCAAGTGGCATTTTTGTCCATGATGAAATCATACAAATGCACACAATCCACGAAAATAACTATCAAGTAGTGAAAGAACCCCGCAATGGAAACAGTAAAGCGAATGAAAAATTGACAAATTTTCTTGTGAAGTCTACAGAAAAGTTCTTTTCTGATTTGTCAAGCCAATTTGTTTCGCCACCCCAAAATTTCATTTTGCGACCCATTTTGGGTCGCGACCCATAGTTTGAGAAGCCCTGGAATAGAAGACTCATCTTGCAGTCGACAGGTGGCTTGGTCTGCATGAAGGTGCGTGTTCCTACTTCCTTCAGCCTACATCGCACTCTTCCCGCGAAGCACGTGGCGCTTGCCTTGTCTTCGAAGCTGTTTGTAGTCTACTGACCTTCTACATCGACTGCTTATGTCTAGCAGTGCTTTCAGCGATTCGGTTTACTTAAGATGGTTCTCCTTTTCTGCGACTTATCAGCACAACCAAATATCTGCACCATACTACTTGTTAGTCAAACTTCGGAGCGCGACAGTCACAGTCTGGAAAACGAATTACAGCTCAATGTGACGACACTTCGCATTGCCAATAAGCAAAACGAAGAAAGAGGAAAACTAAATCAAACGATATAGCGGCTGCCACACGCCCAAAGGGTTTTTGAAGGCATACCAGCAGTTTGTCCTTGAAACTGGAAAGTATAGCTCGTGAAACCCTTTAGATTTGTCTACGGAACCCAATTTGGGTATCGCTGCATTAGGTAACTGATAATAATATGGTATTTGCCTATTGCTCTGCCGATGTAGTCAGGATGACTGTCACGTTATAATTGGATTGCCACGTTATAATTGCTATGTAGCAATGTATTTTGAAACAGACGTCCCGCTTTTCACCATGATGACTTCAATGCTTGGCTAGGCTAACAGGAAAGCAATTGTATTTAGTCTGGTTGAAATGATATAATGATAAGCTTTGTAGAAATGTTTATTTATTGAAATGCATTAAGCTCTTTGTTTATTCATTCACGGCTCAGTTACATCACAAGTTTTGGATATCTGCTTACAAATCCTATCCAATGATCGGTGTCAAAGTCATCAAAACAATTTTGCCATTTGAACTTCATGGCTCTGTGAATATGGATTTTCCACTCTGACAGAAATTAAAAGCATAAAACGAGACAGACTTCTTGGAAGTGACAACGAAATGCGGGTGTGCTTGGCAACGTAGGAGCCTCGCTTCAATCTTATTTGTTCCTAAAAACAGGCACACCCATCGCATTAAATTTTTTAAAGCAACTTTATTTTGTAGTAAGCGTGCCGCGACTTTTAAAAAATTTTCTTAGTGCGCCGCAAACTGAGAAAATTTGAGAATCACTGTGGTAAGTAGTGTTCGATGTCCAGCAACTCACATTGTTCTCATGAACAAGTAGAAAGTGGCATTAATTTATATAATAAACGAACATGGTTAGCACACGTATACGGATGAGTCATGTACAGTATACACTCGAGCCACATGCGCAGTAAGCCATTTTTTAAGCATAAAATACCAAATAATTGCAGAAAATGTTCTCAGTTTTTCAAGACATGTGTCTGAATCTTTCCTAGGGAAAGCTGCTGTTGTTTGGAAACGACTCAACTGGAACGATATGTGCAAATTGATTCCGCTGAATTGGGTCATAAAACAAAAGGAATAAACTTTTTGTGTTGCTGATGTGCTACAGAGAGGATGCTATACCAAGATGAACAAGCTTGCTGTTGAAAATGGATTTTCTGGGGGTTTTAATGATCTGATTAAAAGACTGTGCGCAGGGATTTTTATTGAAATGGAAGCGATTGCAGCGGATGGCATCAAACCAGGATTTCAAGACATCTTCTTGGAACAAGGTGCAAGAACTATACGACAACATCTTCATTATTAGGGTCTGTTGTTACTAACTAAAAAATTTTATTACCTATATCAGCTTTTTTTAAGGAAAATATTAGGTACTCGTTATGGACCTGTAGGGACCCGATTTCTCTGATTCTAGGGACCCGAATCGGGTTCCTAAAACACCTTAAAAAAACTGTCTCTATGTTGTCGTCCCCTAATTTGTTTGTCTCAAAACAACTGAGTATGAACAAAGACGCACCATCTTGTTTTAGAGCAGGACGGATGTATTTATGTAGAAAAGGCCTAGAAGAGTAGTTGATTCTAGCCCCATAACAATTGTATTTTGAAAACACTTCATGTGATGGTATTAATTTTGCTGTTTCTTCCAGTACTTTTAACCCGTAGAGAAATCAGATCTAAGTTGCGAAGAATCGACGATCCATTGGGTACATCACTTGCAGTGGCGGATCAGGGTGGGGGGCAGTTTGGGGCAACTTCCCCCCCAAACGTCTGTGGCGGCCCTTTGATACAAATGCGCCACTTTTTGGTGCTTAACGAAGTAGAAAAAGAACTTAAAAATATTCTAAAGAAACAATGCTTTGCAAGAAGCAAATTTGGCTTCCCCGTATTTGAATCTGAGGTCTTATGGAAGCAAATTTACTCTATTGAAGGAAGTATTTGTGACATTGTTGAGAATTTTCGACGCCCCCCGCAGTCATTCGGCGTCCGGGGAATTGCTCCGCTTTGCACCCGCTGGTCACGCCCCTGCATGGTACAGTAGAACTCGTCTAACTAGTCATCGTTTAATTCGTCAATTCGCTTAATTCACTACTTTTTCGTCGGTCCCGGCAGAATTCCTATCTTTTGTGTACATTTCTGTTCGTCTAATCCGTCAATTTTCTCAATTCATCACCTCTTTCTATCCCTGAGAAGCGTTTTGTTCGACTAATACGTCATTTGCAGTTTCGCTTTTGATGTCTAAGCAGCTTGTTCGTGTGGGAATTCGAACAAAGTAGGGATCTTTATCTGAGAATTGTTGCACCTCACAATTTGTTTATCGAATTTATACACGAGGTGCGAAGCGCGACCCGACTCCCGATTGAGAGAACGTGGGAAGTCTGTGCAGTTTGTTAAAGATTTAAAAGGTGTTCGATTAAATGGAGGAATCCAAATAGAGTAGAGGAATCAATTGTTGTATTCAACCATAACGTCATAAACTTGTATTTTACTGCAAATAAGAGCACTATGTATACGAGTTACAGTACCATGATAAAGTATACGAGCTTCTATGATAGAGTTTTGACCTGTTTGCATAATTCGTCACTTTTTTCTAATCTCCTGAGGTGACGAAATAGACAAATTCTACTGTATATAGTTTTGTAACATAAAGATAAGTGGATGAGTTTCTTGTCGGAAATAATGCTACTGCTTTTACCATACTGCAGCATGTACAAAGCTATAGCAACATATGTATGTTAGCAAGCAACTTACCGCTATCTAACATAAATATATTGAGCGTGTTTCATGCCCGAACATTGTGACCTAACAATGAAATTGTGCAACACCTCAGACCAACGCGGAAAATGCAGCGTAGCATTGAATTACTACGCGTTAGCACGACGCTTCTCAACAAAACAGTACTGAGCAGTCAGCTCTAACGCTAAAATGTTGGCAAAGTACCAGCTATCAGCTTGGCGGAATGAACAGGCTTTATGCGGTCATGACAATTTCAGCTCATTGGTTCAATATTTGCAATCACATTTAAGAGGCAGTACGGCGCCTTTCTCCCCCACCTGGTTACGCGCCTAGCAACAGTGACTGATCGCCATATGGCAGGGGTGGGGAATCTGCGGACCGGGGAACAAATGCAGACCACGTAAACATTTAGTATGGCCGGTATCAGAATTTTTGTCACCCGAGGTAGAACTCAAATCGCACCAAAAAGAAACTGCGATAAACGGATACTTAGTAAGCCAAGAGACGTATCTCTAACTCATTCTAGTTTTCTCTCCGTATATTCCTCAGGAAGACAAAGGAAAAAGTTTAAGATGAAATTAATTATTTTTGCGACCCACCCGCAACATTTTGCAACATATGTGGCCCGTGATAGTAAATAGGTTCCCTGCCATGTAGTTTTGATCCTTTTGTTGCAATTGCAAACCCGTAGACCGCTCACGCCGGCCACAAAAAAAACAAATTTGGCATGATTAGCGAAATCTTTAACCGACAGCAAAATGCGTAGCTTATTGGTTAAATCGTTCGGTGTAAATCAGACAAATTCGAGCAGAAAAACAATCTTCTGGTGCAAATTTTATTTTTTTAGTGGTAAATGTGGTGTTGGCTGATATTCGCCGTTTCAAATTGGTTATAGACTGACTCCCACGTGTGTTTGTTGGCCTGGATAGAAGCAGATCCATCGCCACATCAACAACATTGGGGGTGGCTTCAAGCTTGTTTGGGGAGGGTTCATAGTAGTATACAATAAATTGGAAAATGACTTTATCGTGGAGACTAGAGCTTGAGTTAGCAGGTATTTCCTGTGAATTTAGAGTCTCATCCCGTCTGCCCCTACTTTATTTGACCAGTGTCACCTCTTTTTTTAATCTGGACTAATAGGATTGATATTTTTTTCTTCACATCAGCAGTCCAATGTTCAAATATATGAAACCAGGGAGGCTGGAGCAGCGGTAGGGAGGAGGGGGGTAATAAAAGAGTTGAGGGCAATGGATTCTTATGCCAGTTTTTCTTGTTTCTGTTCAGCAACACTGCTGACCTCAGAAATAATAACAGAAATTACAGAAAACCATTTCGAATTTTCTGGGTGGGCGCATAACTTCAATGAATCCGTTTCAATTTGATCTTGATAGACAATAAAATTACCTATGATACTATTATAAAAAGGCACATCACTACCCATTGCTCCTCTTTCGAAAGGGTAGGTATCTGGGCATGTGATTTTTCGATTTTTCCTATGGAAGCACTGTTGGGTGCGGAGAGTGAGAGCATGGAGCATGAAGCATGAAGTGAGAGTGTTGGAGATGGAGCAAAGCTGCAGACTGTACTGTAGCAGCCTTATCTGGTGGTTCATAGTGGTAACTTCATTTCGGCTGTTGGAAAAGAGCAACCGTCATAGAGTACTCCCGGGCCGCGGTAGAATATTGTCATGCACTGAGCGGCCCGCAGTTACAAAAAGGTCGGGGACAACTGCGTTAGGGTATACCTTTCAAACATTTATTTTTAGATAAAACATTTGTGGGACACCAACACTGTTCTCAGTTATATGTAACCTGTGAAAAACAGGGCTCATCTTCTTGTACCCGCTTCAAACTTTATGTGAATAAGGATATAAAGCGATTTAAACTGTTGTGATTCCATGAAAGATTGCATTGTTCGACTAACAAAAATTGTCACCTTTTTAGCCTACAAAAGATAACCACGTTTATGTGATACCCAACCATTGTCACAGAGAACCAGGGGTATTTAACAAGTGAAGGCGTTTTGGCGCCCCCCTATTTGACTGCCCCCCAAACGCCTGGTTTGGATCCGCCACTGATCACTTGAAATACTTATTTGAGTTGAAGTTGTCCTAGTTTTCACGTTGAACGAAAGTGTAAAAAAGCAGTCTGAAATTGAAAATTTTTCAAAAGTAGCACTGGAGCACACAGGCATAGAGCAACGTGTTATGTATGAAAAAATGAAGTGATTGAAACGCGAATTTTCTCTGATCTAGGTGTGAAATAATAACTACACCAGGTCTGTTTAAGGGTTCTCAAAGTGGGTTCGCGGGCCCCCCGGCGTGAAAAATTGGTGTTTGGGGGGCCGTCAAGTGACAAAAGCTTCAAGAAATTAAGAGTGATGAACAGCTTGAAAACACACTGGCAGCAAGCCAAAAGCAATAATGCTAAACCTCTCATTTTGGTTTTACGTAACAGTGCTATCAAAAGTCATTGTTACATCACTGAACTTGTTTGTCAATCGTCATTATTACCTCACAACTTCAAAAGTCAACAGAACATTGGAAAGACCAGTTATCCATCTCTTAGTCAGTGTTGCCATTTTAGCTGATTTGCTGCTAAATCTAGCAGTTTTTCTCACTGTTACCTGTAAAATTTTCAATGTAACAGTTAGCTGCTTTTGTAGCAGGATTTTAAAAACCGTTTGGCAGGTTNAGCAGGAAACAAATTGCTGGCCAAATATTTGTTCCAACAATTTTTAGAGATGAAAAGGTTTACACCTTCTTCATCAATAATTCTTTACCTTCTTTCTGATGGTTTATATTGGGAAACACAAGGACCACCAGGCACAACTAGCTGCCATTTGGATGCATGAACAAACCATTGTTATTACTATTGGAGTTTCTATTATGACTAAGGGCAGGGCCATTTAAAGTCATAAAATTCATATTTTTTCTGTGCTTCAGGAAGCGATGAAAAGACTTTTAAAACAAAAATCGCACCCCTACGATGTCTATAACAAAATTTATCAAGCCACAAAGTCATTTTGTGTATATTTTCAACCTAATTCAACAAGGAAACCATTGAAGCAATCTCAAAATATCGGTTGAAACTACTATATCGCTAGGTCTAAGCTGCATCCTGCAAATTGAACCCACTTATCCTACAAATTGGTCACCATGCGAATGTTGGCAAAGACACAGGTGAATTAAGTTATTTGGATGAAATATTAACATTAATAAAAGACTTGTTCATTTTGTGTAGCCCGTTTGTTGTCTTATTCGTTGTTTACAGCATTCGGGGGTCCGCAAAAAATAAATATGTGACTTAGAGGTCCGCGAGATGAAAAAGTTTAAGAAACACTGGTTTAGGGGAAAGAAAACAGTATCAGTTTATTTTATGATGTAATTGAGGATAAAAGCGATTTCGCTGAAAAGCATCATTCATGTACATTTTATCTCTGATTTTATGCTCTGAATGGATTCCCGCATGGTATTGAATGTTGAAATCATTTTTCAAGACCTTGAAAAAGTATTGAATTTGACCAAAATATACATAAATTATTGAAAAAGTATAAAAATGCCTAATTCAGCTATTTGTTCATTTAATTTTTTTCTTTACCGCTGATGACAGTTTTGCAGGTATTTTTTGTATTGTGTTCCATGAAAAAGATTTTGGAAAAATAACGATAAGTCATGGTAGTAAGGTTTTTTCATTTAGTATTGAAAAGGTGTTGAAAAAGCAGGGAAAATGTTTTTTTTAATGCGTGGGAATCCTGTCTGATTAAGAGATAACTGGTAATGTTTTGTAGCGAAATCGATTCTGTCTTTAATTCGATGCCAAAGTGTCCTGTTGCTGAATTATTTCCCTTTGGATGGTTTATGGATGTCGATGAGCAGGTTGTTATATCTCTATTCTTGGTATTTGGTAAGACTCGTGCAATACCTGAATATTTACCAGCTCAAAATTCTACTAGAGAACAGATCACTATACGCTGCAGCTTATGCAGAACACTTTGGATTTTGCAGGGCACATAGAGTAGGGGCATCGCTAGGATTTGGTTGTTTGGGAGGCCAAACAAATAAAAAACGAACGGGGGGAATCAATTGAACATAAAGGAGCCGACAGCACCTGTACCCAAGTAATTTGTTGTGCAGTATTTGCAAAAGAAACATCCCCCTAACAGCAACGTGGCCAATGAATGCAGGTTTGAAAGGCAATTTGAATAGTTTTGATTTCAATTAACCGACATCCACGTCAAGTTTTGTTCCTGCTTGTTCTTCCCGCGTTCCGCTGTATCTGTGGCGTCTTACTTTTCATTAGCACCGTGCAGTTGCCCAAAAGCTCAACCTTTGTGAGAATTCTTGTGAAAACCTAATTACGCACCAAACTGCAGTATCAGTATAAAATACTGAAAAATAACACATTTTCGTGTCTCAATTTACTTCCAAGCGTAGAGTCGAATACAACTTTGATCTTCAACCGAAGGCTACTGGCGGAATTTGCATTTTTCCTGTCTTTTTGATGTCTTAATTATGCGTCCTCCCGCATTTTTCGAGGGAAAATGTGTTTGTTTTTGAAAAAATATGTTTTGAAATACAAGAGGTTTGTTTTTTCGGGTCAAACTTGAGATTCATGGCTGGCTTGTTGAAAAACGCGCCTGTGCTACTAAAACGTATGGAATAATATTTAATGGTTTTGAAAAATTATACCAGTATTCGTAGTTTTTCTGGTAACCAGAGCGGAGTGACACCTCAGTTAACTTACAGGATCTCTATGCGCTGGCATCGGCTTCATGCATCGGGACATGCCCCTCTGGCTTCTTTCCGCTTTGAAGTGGCAGGATCCTGAGTCCGGCTGTTTTCGGTTTGTCGAAGAATCAGACGCGATGGAAGACGAAATGAAGCAATTCAAGTTCTGGCTCAACGTTAAACGGTACAAAAATGTGTTCATGCTGCGGGTAGTCGTAGTTGTTGGATTGCGTGAAAAATTTCTATGAGGTTGGCCTTAGGTGATTGATGTATCGTTAAACACTGTCTTCAATTCAAATGACATCATGTTTTATTAGATCTGTTTTGTGCGTTGTAACTTCTGATACGACTTTGAATATAAAATTGTTCAGATTTTCAATTTCTTGTCATTGCTAGATCGCGTTGTCTCGCGGAGCGGATTTGAGCGCACAGCAGGCTTGCAAATCGAGGTCATAATCGAATTTGTTAACAAGTCACTCTGCATCATGATGTTATGCTACGCATTGTCTGTTCTTCGTCAATATGCAATGCGTAAACGACAGATCGCGACGGAGTACAAAATAAGAGATTGTAAGATAAAAGAATGCAGCCCTTTACGTTAATTCAAACTTATGGAAATGTCCCAATGTTCACCTGCAAAATAGCATTCCAGTGAGTCTTTTTCCCACAAACATTACAATACTGCAGGGTCTTGCTTGTGGAGGACTGTCACCCAATAGCGCTTGGTTGCCATTAGTAGAAAATGTTGAGGTGCCCAACTGAAAGATACTGCACTCAGTTGCCCACTGAACTAATTCCTTTGTTTGACTTCATCTGGCAAATGTAACTATGCATTTCAAAGGTAACGGTCGAAGCCCGGACGTTGTCAGTTGCACAACCAAGAATAATTAACTGGGTAAGAGAATCTTGTAAAGCAGGGCTGTTCAACTTCTTTTTTGATGGATGATTTTCAAAAATTGTAACAGCAATTAGAATTACTTACTGTAAAAAAGATTCAATCTAATGACAACTAAAGTATTAAGTTGTTAATACATCGCGCTTATATTTTTAAGTTAATACAATTAAATTGAGTTCAGTTTATTTTTGTGAGACCTCGTATGTAACGTTTTTGTACCGTTTGTCAATGTCCGCTCTCCTGATGTGATGGCGACTCGCACCTGACTGGTAAAATGACATCCGTGCTGACTTAGGTGATTTGCAAATATTCAAAAGTGAAAAATAATGCCGTAAATCACTCGTTTGCTTTGTCCAAACGCATCTGTTATTTGTTAATTATAAAGCAGTGAAGTAGGTTTAATTCGAAACTTTTTTCTCCAATAGTTTCTGGAAATCGCTTTGTGTATGCCAGACGTGTTTTTGCCCATATAAAGTAAAACGCGGCCTTTTTGCAACAACTGCTATGCTTTGTTTAAGGGACCAGTGGAAATCCAGGAAGGTCTTGGTCGACACCGTACTTGAAGGTAAACAAAGTTATGCTTAACTCATGCTACTCAGTTATTAGTTCTGGTACAGTTTGAACGTAGTAAGTAGTGGCCAAGAAAACTTGCGGTAGAATTCACGAGATTCGTCGCAGACGTTTTCACAGACGAAGCGGCCACTTGGGATGAAAACTCTGGTATGCCACTTGGCAGCATATTGTCGCGAAGGAAGTTGTTGTGTGATCCTTCCTGTGGTGCAATGCTGTCCTGCTTAGCAAAGACTGGAGCTTTTGTTGTAATTCATTGCGTTGCAGTTCAGTTTTGCCACCTGGCATATATTTGTGGAGATGGTTGACATAAATATTTTTGTTTTGGCATATTTGCCAAATTTGGCAGATGTTTCAACAACCAATTTTTTGACATAAGCAAAATGTTGAAGTAAATCCTGCTCGAAATTTCTAGCACATTTGTGATTGGAAACACTCATGCAACTCCTCTGTGCGTTATTTTCACAAGAACTCGTTTAGCCATATGTTACATGTGTTAAAACAAAACNTTGAAGCAAGGTAAAGCTTCCCATATTAGGCGCCATTTTGCGAGTAAGACGCAAGTTAATAATGAAACGTAACTGCTGTAAAAATTTGAAAGTGACCATGAAAAGCTCTCCAAAGCTAGATCTCATACACGCTGTAAAAAGTACTATCACCAGAAATGAAGTAAATCACGGTATCAACGCCAAAAATCGAACAAACTACAGTCCTGCAGCAAGTAGATAAGAAAACGCTTAAGTCTTGCCGGTATTGATTCAAAATATGACCACAACATTGTACCATACGCAAATTCAAACGCTCCACTGGAAGTTAGAATGTTTGTTAGATATCAATGGCAAAGGTAGCGAAGTGCGTAAAACAATTTTATCAAAAAGTATGCTGCAATCCTTTAAGTATCTTTTCTGTCGTGTTTGCAGATGGATGTAGCACGCATACGACCGGCGTGGGAGCAGGGTTTCTCGCAACATTTTTGCGATTGTTTTACGACCCTGTCTTTTATCGGCAAATCATGATTCCGTACTTCGATGCTTACGGAAAAGAATATGCGAAACCAGGGAAATGGAACTCGATTTTCTTTTTACTTGCGTGCATGGCAGCACTGTGCGTTACATTCATTCTTTTTCGCAGAAGAACTTGTATCCATTTCTATAATTCTATTATGCGTCGTTTACAAAAGACACAGACTCCGCGTTACCAGTATACAGGCGTATGAAGAAATTGTACGTTGTTGACCGGGGATTGTGTGAAGCTTGGTGTGAGCGTGCGTTGTGGTGTCACAGTCACCCGACACAGAGCATACATGATTTAAGGCTGCTGTGATCCAAGAGCATACATGATTTGAGGTGTAAGTTCTTTTTTTATCGCAAGAGTTTCACGTTGATGGAAACGTGTTGCAGAATGTGTTATGCCTTCGAAAAAAAATATGCAGACTGTTTGCCTAAGTTTTTGATTTCCTTATCTTGACTTTGCAGTTCGTAGTTGTAGCTTCTCCAGAGAACGACACGAGTTTGCTTGTGCAATTTGAAGTTCTACACTCTTTTTTTTACATGCATTCGTTTAAGCATCTGCAGTAGAAGTCCTTTCACTTCCATCTCCCGTACTGCTATAAGCCCGTTGAAGCAATTTATAGCATACCATAAACACAAATGGCCAATTCAGTGAAAAGTTTGCGGCTGCACTTCACGTGAAACATGCCCTCCACCATTGGTGGCGGAACCTGGGGGGGGGGGCGCATGGGCCTAGGACCCCACTTTTTTTCTGCGGGGGCCTGGCTCCCCACTTTTTTGCCTAAATATCATAGGTTTAAGTAACACAGTTAGTATTGGGTCCAATGATAGAGTAATCATTTAATGAACAAACGTTGCAGAATTTTGGCAGTATTTTGTCAATATTAGTTCTAACATATTATTTGTAATTTGGCAGGATTTCGAAAATTGTTTGGCAGAAAATACACCGTGCGCAGTCTGTCACCCTGCTATGGATTGCTTACCGAATTGGTGTTGTTGAACAGTGTTGCCAGATGGTTTAATACAACACAATTTTTCACAAAAATGGTATCATTTTACATGCTTGTGTGCATGGGCGCCGGAAGGAATTTTTCCAGGGAGGGGGGGCACTAGTGGATTTTTCCAAAAATTTTTTTTCTGGGGTTGGCCAAAAGTGGTGAAATTTGGTTTTTACCACTCGAAATTATGAAAACAGCATTTTTTGCTGAAATTTTCAAGTTCCTGCCCCCATATGCTTGTGTGTAGGAAACATTCGTGTCACACCATTAAACAATTTGGGTAATTTCAAGCACTTTAACACCATTGCAAATAGTGAATTTTACTGAATTTTCTACGGAAAATGAAATATGTGACAGATCAATTTCAGTTGTGTTTTTGTATTGGCAACGCTAAGTAGCTATATTTTATTTCTGCATTGGCAACAATCAACATCCTTACGGACAACTTGATAGTTGCTACGTATGTTTTGTCTTGTCTTTGCATTCCGGTATCTAATGCTGTTGTAGAATGAGTATTCAGTCATGATACTTTTGTGTTCAAGATGAAGAAAAGTTGTGATTTTGAATGTGTTTAAGACAGGTA
>JGI24158J21664_10005270_pt1 | contig 16863 bp, 13 predicted proteins | sample Ectturendosymbi3_FD_21664 | JGI IMG/M metagenome (IMG submission 21664)
TGCAAGCAAAGCTTACAGGTGAAAAGTTGAAAGGCTGAAGTAACAGCAGAGAAAAAAACAAACTCAAGACTACAATTAAAATTTCGTAATACAAGCTGAGAAGCTCTCATAAATCATAACATCTTAACAAACTGACTGACGTCAAGAATACTAATGGCGACAAAAAAAACTAACTCATTTTTTAAGTGTTTACTCAAAAATTTAAAAGATGTTTACTCAAATAAATAAATGACTGAAATATCTAACTAGTTGATGCTAATGGCGAAAAAATTTCTCCAACTAAAAACTAACTTTTGGTGAAATGACTAACAACGGTAAAGAAAAATAGTATGCAATGTGCGGGCAGTAAGTCTCTACTCTCTGGGGTACGCATTTAAACCTGCCACGAGTGCGCTTTAAACGCTGCTGTGGGAGTAAGCAAGCTGTGTTGAGAGAAAAGCTAGCGCACAAAGCAGAAGACAACATCGGATTGACTTGAGTCAAACAACACAAAGCATCGTAATAATTTTACATGGGGAGGATCATCTTAACTTTGGTGCTGTCAGTGACTAATCCTTCTTAGATCCTTATAGAACACTTTTAAGTGGCTCTTGTTGGTTAAGTACTGTGGGTTTATGCCAAAACACACAAATTTCAACAATTTACATAATCTCTAGTTTTCATGATTTTGATAAGACAGACCATTGCTGTGATTTTGCTTCATCTCTCAAGAAAAACGTCTACCTGATGAATCAAGAAAACATAAATGGTTCAACTGTTTTATTTAGCTTATAGTTTGACAAAAGTGTTGCTAAATGTTACTTAGTTTAGGCTGATGCATATCGATACTAAACTATGTGAACAATTTTGATGTTGAACAAAAATATGTTAATTGAATTGTGGAGAAATATTGTATCAAATACATTAGCTGAGTTTGAAATACATGGTTGTTTTATATATACAGATGGCATTGAACAAACGTGTGTATCTAAAATCAAGACCTGGTGCAAATGGAAGCCCAAGCATTTCCAACTTTAGTTGCGAAATGTGTGAATATCCTGTTATGGAAAATGAAGAAAGTATAATTGTTAAAACATTGTATCTCAGTGTTGACCCATACATGCGCTGCTGTATGAATTCTGACAGTGGAGTTGATTATGTCAAAGCATGGCAGCTGGGAAGTACAATTGCAGGTCCTGGTATTGGTATGGTTTTGGAAAGCAAATCTGAGACTTTGCATAAAGGAGATTTTGTCATTTCTTCTGGGTTAGAATGGCCATGGAAATTATACGCTGCTGTTAAAAACTGTGAAGTGGAAAAAATTAAATCCACACAAGATAACCTTCCACTTTTTTTAAGTATTTTTGGCATCTCTGGTATTACTGCAGCTTTAGGTGTATCCTTGAAGGGTGGAGTTGAAGCTTCATTAAAGCAATTGATGGTTGTAAGCGCTGCAGCAGGAGGATGTGGTTCTGTTGCTGGCCAAGTAGCAAAAGTCCTTGGATGTAGCAAAGTTGTTGGCATTTGTGGTTCTGAAGAAAAATGCATGTTTTTAATGGATGAACTTCATTTTGATGGTGCTATATGTTATAAAACTCAAAATGTAGATGAAGAGTTGTCAAGACTTTGTCCAGAGGGTGTAGATCTGTATTTTGACAATGTTGGTGGTACTGTAAGTGACTTGGTCATTTCTCACATGAACCACAAGTCATGCATCATATTATGTGGGCAAATATCAAAGTACAATGAAGATGTGCCTTACCCTCCACCTATGAGTACGGAAACTAGAAAAATTTTGAGACAACGAGAGATTAACAGAGAAAGATTTTTAGTTTTGAATCACAAGGAAAAGTGGAAAGAGGCTTTACACTTTCTGCAAAAAGAATATAATACAGGAAACATTAAAAGCAAAGAAACTATTGCGCATGGCCTTGAAAATGCTGGAAGTGCTTTTGTGTCTATGATGAATGGATGCAATATAGGAAAACAACTTGTAAAACTTTAAGCTGTTGGGGGAATTATTACTTAGTCCAGTTTTATGCTTCATAAATCCACAAATGCTAAGTCTGGCAACACTGTTTTGATTCCATTGTTAAATGTGAATGAATTTGTTACTGCTTGAATGAAAGCACAGTTTAGAAATAAGATACTGACATTATTAGAATATCAAGTAGAACATGAAATGTAAACCTATGCTGATGCTGAACTAAAGTTTGTTGAAGGTGTATTTCGAAAGTACAGTAGAACTCATCTAATTCGTCATCATTTAATTCGCTTAATTAATTACTTTTTCATTGGTCCCGGCAGAATTCCTATCTTTTGTATACATTTCTATTCGTCTGATTCATCAATTTGCTCAATTTGTCACCTCTTTCTATCCCTTAGAAGTGGTTTGTTCTGCTAATTCATCATTTGCAGTGTCACTTTTGATGTTTAAGCAGCTAGTTTAACATGTGTGGAAACTCAAACAAATTAAGGATGTTTATCTGATATATGTTGCACCTCGCAATTTGTTATCAAATCTATGCAATATACACAAGATGTGAAGCGTGACCTGACTCGCCATTGAGAGAACGTGGGAAGTTTTTGCAGTTTTGTTGAAGATTTAACAGGTGCTTGATTAAATGGAGGAGTCAAGATGGAGTGGAGAAATTAATTGTTGTATTCAAACATAACGTCATAAACTTGCATTTTACTGGAAATAAGAGCATTATGTATATGAGTTACTATGATAAAGTATACAAACTTCTATGATAGAGTTTTCACCTCTTTGCATAATTTGTTACTTCTTTCTAATCCCTTTGAGGTGACGAATTAGGCAAATTCTACTGCATATAGTGAAACTGATTAACATGATAAATTTGTTTTTCATCTTTGAGTTATTTAGGCTGTGATTTAATAGAATGTGTAAGATTCTTGTCAACATTGAAAAGATGTCTAATTTCATCATATACATCAGGAATAGTCCAGTTTCAGAACATTTTATAAAGGCAGTGTTTAAACAACTATATCCGGTTTTTGCTGTATAAGGACTAAAAAACATACCAAGTGAAATTGCTGACCTTTGTGAAGTTTCTGACGAATTGTTGACATGTCAGTTGCTTCTCATGATACAGGATTAAACTGGCGATTAATTTTTTTCTAAGCCTAGACCTTCCCTTAAATGTAATTGTAAACCCATGTCTGCTTTTTGAAACTTTTTAGCAAAGTACATCAAAATCACTCCCAAAAACGATTGTAAAAACATATACCTTGAACTGAAGTTATAACTAGAAATAGACCGATATATCAGCCTGGCCAATATTTGGGTCTTACGGATATATAGCTTTATGATGTTTCTGGTTCAAAAGTTCTGGCCAAAAAAACAGCCCAATAACCTCAGCCAGAAAGGCCTAACCTACCCCATTTATGATGTCACCCACAAAAAGACTTAAACCCAAAACCTAAGAATATTTTTCATTGCACTCTAGAAGACTCGCCAATGAGTCTTTTGAGGGTTTGGGCAGCTCTCTAGCACAATCAACTGGCGAGTTATGAAGTTGCAAATTGGCGCGGAAATAGCAGCTTGATACGTGATTTCAAAGTACGATACACTTGTACACTGACTCCCAATGTGTTAAAATCTTTCTGCAACTTCAGTTACTTTTAAAATAGTTCTACTGCACTTCTAAGAAAGTAGCTTGTTGCTGTTAATTTCAAAGCACTAACAGGTTTTCACTGTTTGTTTCAGTGTGTTTTCATATTTGCCATTCCTCACTTTCACTTCCACCTATCTTTGTCTGATGATAGGTGTCTTGCAGCATTGAATGTATTTATGTGATCTTCTTTGTTGCTCCTTTAAAAATTATGATGTTTTTAACAGTTTTTTTTCAAGGAAAATGTTAGGGACCTGATTTCTCTGATTTTAGGGACCTGTATTGGGTTCCTAAAATGCCTTAAAAAAACTGTGTTCATAAATTTATCACATTAATTGTTTTGATTGACACAGGAATATTTTGTTGATACTGGTGTGTTACACCAGTTATTGATACACATTGAAACTGGTGTATTATGATTGTCTTCTTGTATAATGTAAGATCCATAAATTTGAATTCTTACCACAACTCTAATTACCAATTCCCTTTGACAATCACTGTATTTTTTATAAGAGTGAATAAAGCTGTATGGAATCTAATGTTTATCATGTCGGCAGTGCAATGGAGCATCAGGTTGTAATAATTGGTGCTGGAATTAGTGGACTGGCTGCAGCCCAAAAATTGCTGCAAAATGGCATGGAGAATGTTGTTTTGTTGGAGGCAAGAGACAGGGTTGGTGGACGAGTGCATACTATTCATTCAGGCATGGCATTTTAAGATAATATATACACTACTCATGTTTCAGCTATCTTGTTTTTGTTAGATGGTGTTCTGATGTAGTGAGTTGTTACTGCAAGTGTTACTTTAAAGATTATTTCTTACCGTTTGTCAGTTACATCTCAAGAAAACTTTTGTGATTTCTCAAAAATTTCTGAAACCATGACTGTGTGTTATTAGTATATATCTCAGACAGTCTGTTTTCTGGCACTGTTTTTGACAGTCTGTTTTCTGACACTGCTCTGTGAATGCTCATATGATAGCCAATGCTCAAGATAAAGATAGAAACACATGCAGGGTTCCTACAAAGTCTTGAAAAGTAGGAAAAAAGTTTGGTCATTTTCCAGCTTGAAAAAATATGGAAAAAATGCTTGGTCTGTTAGCATGGAAACAAAATAATTTTCCAGACTTGATGTTTTAACATGCATTTTCATAAAATTTCATTCAAGATTGATAATTTTGATTTCATTGTGTTAACTATTATATCGCCTGTATTTGACTGCGGGTATGTCATTCAGAAAAGTTTTACGTCTAAAAAAGGCCAAAAAAAGTCTAGAAAAGGTCTGGAAATCTATATTCAGCATTGTGTAGGAACCCTGCACATGGTACACAATCAATTTCCTGCATCTGCTTTTGAAAGGTGGGCTGTTGTTACACCGCTGAATAAGCTGGTCAGTTTTTCACTGTTTAGTCATTTTCTTCAGAATATTCCAGAAGTCTTTTTTGTTGCAACAAAATGTTGGGATGCTAATGCTCTGTAGATAATTGTGGGCATGGTTAAACATAATTGAGTGTGAGGATGGCTTCCATTTGCGCAATCAAAATATTAACGACCAGGGAACTATGAGATGTATGCTGCCACTGGTTTTATCATCTTCTGGAAATTTGTGTGAATTCTAAAAATGCTTAAACAGGAAGAAATTCTAAACTTGTATTTTTAGACAACATTTGCTTTTTAAATGCTTACTTATTAAAAACATAGCTTTTTTTGAAATTCTAGTGTTGAAAGTGGCATCCTTGAATTGACCATGTTTTGCTACTTAGTGTGCAGACTACCTGTTTGGCCTTCAGCCTAACCAGATGTAATTAACTTTTTGTAGAATTCATGTTTGAAGCAGGCGCACAATGGCTCTATGGTGAAGAGCTTAATCCTGTCTATGAACAAGTTATGAAAAATGATCTTGGACTCATACAAAACAACATGTAAATATACCACTGGTTTTTTATTTTGACTGTGTTTTTATTAATATCAGAAAGAATTTGGACTTGTTTGCAAAAATCTTTTAAAGAATGAATTAGAGAATGGTCTTGAGCTTGTTCTTGACAACACGTGAATAGCATGAATCAATCTTTTTAGCCCAACTTTTTCATTTATACTATTGTTACAGGGAGTCAAAACCAACTTTTTTTCTGGATCAAGACCGCCCATTAACAAGACACCAGTTACTATCTTTACATAAAGCTGATGAGTTCTGCACAGGAATGTATCAATCAATGAAATATGAGAGAGTACAAAAGACGAGTTCTTTAAATTTTCTCTCTTCCATAAATAGCAAATGGCGGAAGTATTGTGCAGGAGAAGAGAGTGATATGCAATCTTTACTTAGTTCACTTTTTCATTGTAAACTACTTCATTACCGAACTCTGGATGGTTGCGAAAATCTGGCACAATTGACTCATTCAGCTTACGATGCATATGAAGAAGTACCTGGAAATATGTCCATTTTGCGAGATGGATACTCAGCTTTAATAAATACACTGGCAAAAAATCTTCATTCCAAGCAGTTGCGACTAAATTGTACTGTCAAAAAAATTGAATGGAATCGCATTGAAAACAATGAAATTGGTTCTTCAGTTGTTGTTTCTTTTGTGCAAGGCCATGAACTAAAAACTATTGAGGCTGACCATGTCATCATAACAATTCCACTTGGATGTTTAAAAGCCTCTCATCACACTATTTTCCATCCGCCATTTCCTCCAACAAAAATTGATGCTTTACGAAGGTTGGTGTTTATCTCTTAATGAGTGCAACAGTAATTATCAAATCATCTGGAAGTTATATACTTGATTGAAAGATTTCCTGATCATTCACAGCAGCTTTACACTTCATCTGTTTGTATATTAATCAGACAATTCCTGCTCGAATGGATTAATTATATGATAATTTGTTTGGTCATTTTTGGCAAACAATTTTCAAAAAGTTGTTTTGAACTAATTAACCAACGTTTTGGTTGTTTTGTATGTGGTTTTTACAATATTGCCATGGTAGAATGTTTGTTTGTTGGATGTATATTTATTCTATGTGAGGATAAGTCGTGGAGAAGCCCTGAAATAGTCGTTTATCGAGCACTATGGTGACCAATCACCCACTTAACACTGCACTGTTATCAAATTCGCGTTGGATTGGGAATCCCACAAATAACTCAAGCACGACCGTGAGTGTCTCACCGAGCTGCTTGAGCGCGCATTTTTTCCACCATACCCGATTCAGCGAATCCAGCCAGCAGAGGTTGGTTGGGAATCCGATAACAAGGGATTCGAGTGGAAAAAAGGTTGGGTGGTGTATTTAACAGTCTTGGGCAACGTTTTCTGTATTTGTTTGATGCTAAATCCACAAACCACTACCGTGGAACAGATTAGCATATTTAAGTAATCTGCAGCAAAAATGATAGATTAATTTATTTAATAGTTTTGCCTGTAGGCTGGCGAAACCTAGTTAGGGAAAAAATCAGCAAAATTGGATCGGTTAAGCAAACTGAAATATTCGTTAGGTTACAAGACATCTGCTATTGTGTTGAAGGACTATTACCCCAATACTGGTTAATAGATTTTCATTACACCTTGGTATAGTAGAGTGATTCAACCTTTGTGCAAAATATGTAATATTGGAAGTGGATGTCTTCAATATACACTTTGAACTTTGTATTCCAATCATGTGGCTATGATTTCCTTAGTTCATAATGGAACTTATGGAGTAGCATAAAATGTGTCACGGAAGTTTATGAAATAGGTTACAGTTGCAGTTTGGTGAATTGCTGTAGCCTGCCTACTGTTCATAGATTACGACTTACAAAGTGCTATGAATCCTCATATTTGACACTCTCTTGTATTGTACTGCAGAGTATCGACCGGTTAATGATCTTGACTGAAATCAACAAAGTGGCTTTGCAGTGTAAAAACAAACTCCCATTTCCTGTCCTGCAGAGAAGCTGTTCAAATTCTATTGAAGTCACTTGAAGAGTGCAATAACGACGCGACGCGGTTTTCATGACCTCATCGCCCAGCAGTTCCCTACGATTTTCGCTGCTGGCTGTTATTTTTCGGACTACACTAAATAAAATCACGTCTTGGCGATTCCAACTACACCTACGGAAAGCACGTTTCTGTAGTGGAATCAGCTTTCACCTTTTCATTTTCACCTATTAGCCAGCTTTAGAAATACCCTAGGCCAAGCGCACGAAACAAATCTTCGAATTCCGTGAAATGTAAAAACGCCCCAACATCGAGTTCGCAAATGCGTTCACGAAGGTAAGCCAAGGGCGACGAATCGCTCACGCGTCAATCCGATAACAGTGCAGTGTAAAGTGGGTAAGTGTTAACAGTTTTTCCTCCACCCAAAACAACACCCTTCATAAAATGTAACGCATTGGCAAACATGGCACTGTAAAAAGGTTTGCTGAACACGACACTGCTTGACGTAAGTAAGATTTAGCACCAATAAAGCAGATGTACAAGAACAATACATACTGAAAGAAAGCATTAAAATAGTCTAGGTTCCAAAAATAACAGCAACCTGCTTTGAACAATAAATGTAAAGAGGGAAAAGACATCTTTGAAATAACCATTAGGATGAGGTTGAGCAAAAATCAGGAGATCTCTTGTTTGTAATTCAGTGGCTCCCAACCTTTTTTGACAGCGTACCGCTTGAAAGCTCTGTGCCATCACTAAGGAACAGAGAAGTTTCAAATCTAGGTCACCAGCAGCAGAGGAATTGTTGCCTGTTGTGAATTTAGTCTATATTCAGTCTTGTTCTCGTTTTTTGAAGTTGGAGCACACCTGGTATGATTTTAAATGCCCGTTTGTGAAAATTTCCCTGCTCACCATTCCGTTGTGACTTGTCTAAATTACGCCCCCACAGATGTAATGTGCGATTTGACAACATTTCTAAGCTCGATTTTCACGTTGAAAAAGCTGTAAACATATTTATTTTGCTGCCCCCACCGATTTGCGAACAAAATGGGGAACCCGACGCCCCTCCCTTGGTGCGAAAGATATCGAAATAAGCAGTTTGATTGAAATAAAAACTTGGTTGTGGATCATGTTTTCATTAAGTCTGAAAATTTATGTCAAACCCGCATCGCTTGAAAAACTAGCCGTACGTTGTCTCACAACGCTAAAACTTCTGTTATGTGAGTGGCGGAGGTCTGCGTGGGTTAAAATTATATTATCTGTTTCTTGCCCCCAGCCCCTTTGCTCCTTGAACTGAAACCTACAGTTATTTTCTGTTTCAGCTTGTGTAATGTTTTGGGCGAAACTGGCATGCAAATTGTCGTATGTGATACTACGATACATTATTCAAAATGTTACTACTGGCCTGGGTTTACCACGGCTACTCAATCACATGAAACTATGTCAAATCACATGAAACTATGCGCTACCTCCGAAACTGTCGTTTTGCAGGAACTTTGTTTGCTGGATGTAACATGTTGTTCATTCTGTGCGTTATTACCTGCACTGAGAAGATGGTCTGTCCTGAGCGTGACCTTTGTCAAACTCCCTTATTTACTGTCTCTTGAGTGTTCAGTTTTTCTTGATGTCTTCACTTCAGTTTTATAAACTCTTGCAATTCGCTTATACTCGTGTAACGTGTCGCTTTTATGCTTAATATTGGTAATTTGCGCTTCACCACACGAAAAATGTAAATAAAGTCTTGTTTCTAGGATTGGTTTTGGAACGGTTGATAAAATCATGCTATATTACGAAAAAAACCCCTGGCAAGAGAACGAAGTCTTTTACATTCTTTGGTGTGAACCACCGTCAAACCCAAGGTGGATGCACGCAATTTACGGATTCTTCACCGTGAAAGACCAATCTTCTGGAAAGGTTTACTTGCAAGTGAGAACGTAATGTTAATGTTTGACAGCGCCGTACAAAACCTATATGCTGCTTAGCATGACATGTCATCGCTGCTAAAAGGGACAGATTTAGAGAAAATTAGAAGTGATGCCCAGTTTGAAAAATGCATTTGATCTTTGGAATGTGATGAAACTTTTAGGGTTCTCTTTGTAAATGTTTTTATGTTTTAACTTGATTCAGGGTTTTACAGAATAAAAATAGTGGTCAATAAATACATGTTTTTCTGCACTTATTTAAGCAAGTTAGAGAAGCCTGCGCAAAATTCAACTCAGTTCAGTTATACTCGCTCTTGTACCTTCTTTCGGAGTGTCACTAGTGGTCTGCAACGCCATTCTCCTGCTTGCGCCAATTGGTTTCGAGGAATGCTGCACTGATGGCGAGTCAATGGCAGCACCCAGCCATCAACACTGAGCACGAAGCTGGACAGACCGCAAGTACCGTTTTTCAAGTATTCGGCATGACCCGACAAGGAATCGGACCCAGCTTACCACCAGCTTTGGTGGCGTGTGGTCAAACTGTACCACTTGGCCTGTTTGTTTTATTATTTGAAAAGCAAATATGGAGAAAATCAACGAAAACTGTAATTAGTGTTAGTGGCAAAAATACAAAAAGTCACAAAGAAGCTATGATCTAGAATGAACATTAGAAAGTAGACGTAAAATATGCTGCTGAACAAAAACAATCAAATTACAGAAAACTTCGCAAATCAGAAAAAGATGCAGAATAAAAAATAGGACCTTAAAATTCAATGTTCTCAGGACTCAGATTGTCAAAGCCACGCTTTCTACTTTGTAACGCATTGAAAAAGTATCTTCAAATCTACGTTTGCATGTTGCCAGTTTGTTTCAGTCTTTTCCTTTCTGAGTATCCCTGTAGTCAGAACTAAGTAGATTGAGCTTCCAGCTTTGTTCAGCATTTTGGCACTGCAGGAGAAATGTTGGATTTACGCGCAGTTTTCGCAGATTTGACTCAGCGAATTTCCCAACGACTCACCGAATTACGTGCCATAGAAGTTGGCCACGAGCACAAAGCGTGTAGCATTAAAATCATGGTTGCCAAACCTGAGGTTTTCACTACCTTGCCTTGACTCTGGGTATTTCTTTGGAAGATCTAGGCTTTAAAGAATTTACTGCCTTAACGCTGAGTAAAGCAAGAGTACGATAGATTAAACTCGTACTTTCTCGTGTGGTCGTAATCTTATGCTCAGTCGAGGTTCGTTGGTCTCGGCTAGTCAAGGTTCGTTGGTCTCGGCTTTATGTTGTAAGTTTCTGAGGAGCAAATGATACTAAGCAACTTAATCTTAGGAAGCTGCAATGAGTGCAAGTCGCAGAGATGCCAATAAAACAACCCCAAAGAAAATAATTAAATTGATATAAGGTGTGCACATAAATTTGAGATATTGTGCAGTGACAGAGATGCTGATCTCAAAGATTGGCTAAAGCAGGACAGGGAAAAATATTTTAGTAATTGCGAATGTTGCCATATTACCCATAACACAAACAATATTTCATGTAACATCAACACATTTATAACCAACTTCAGTAACTGCGGGTGATTTGCAACATTCAGTTTTTCAGCTGTAAGTTGTAAGATTTCATCCCTTTTGTGTTAAGAAAACCAACCAGGCTTTCGTTTCCAACCACTTTTGCTGTCGTCACTGTTTACAATATTCAATTCACTGAATTTGCTTTTCGCAGTATAAGAAAATGACAATGACACCAAGCAAACTACTGCTTATCGCAAGTTGTGGTATTTTAAGTCACCTTTAAAGAACACATTTAACTGCTTTGGAAGGTATTTAAGCTCCAAGATTACCAAAGACTTGCACTACCTTAAACCTATTCCTCCTAACTTATTCAACAAGCTCGACCGCAAAACAAAGACATGATTGCCACACCTGTCTTACTCTTGCAGGATCACTGTAAAAGAATTTTGTGAGCGTGGCAGCCGTGGCTGTTGGCAATACACCCAGGTACACATCTTCATTTGGAACTCTATGCGTGGTTGATAAACGTCAACTTCAAATGAGGGCCGTACCACTTCCAAACGATTGAAATATTTCTATGAAAAGCCTTAGCATGTTTGCTTTGAAAGAGCGAAGTAACAAGCAAACCTGTTTGAAACTTAGTGTTAAAGGAATTTACCTTTTCAGTTGGAAACTGTGCTGGTGTAGCATGAAATCGGACCGACATTAAAAAAGTGCGTGAAATCCCCCCCCCCAAAAAAAAAAAAAAATTACAAAAGAAACGAAAATGCTTCATTTTACAAATTTTGAAACTTTTCTGAAAATCCCTAAAAAGGGCCAAAATTTCCAATCTTATGGACAAAATCTCCAAAAGTGAGAGTACTGCTATCCCGTATTGTACTTGCCTAATTGTTCGCATTTTTATTTCTGCCAGGGAACATTGGCGTTTCATGGTCTTGTTACTGCAAGCTTGTCAGTTTTCGCAAGGAACTATTTTGTTTGCAATTGCGTTCAAAGTTTTTTTTAGGCAGTGCCCTTTCGCAGTAATTAAGACTGTCAATGAATGAATTGCCCTTTGTGGATTGTAATATTTTTATAATAAAAACTGTTTTTGACACGGTTTTTGTCACTTTTTGTGTTCATTTTTCGGAATTTCTTTTTTAAAGAAAATATTTTTTACGAAAAATGTGTGTTTCATTTAACAGAATAGTCCTCCATTGACACATTTGATTGTAATGATTGATTTTTCTTCTCATCCGCTGGGGTTTCGGGTCCGGCCACGCACCCCTTGGTAGATGTGCGCGGTTTCTGTGGTTTTGATTTCTTCATTGACTGTATCTCGTAAAACATTAAACAAAATACCAAATCGGGTTGGAAAACGTTTTTGTATCCAGTAATTTTGTCATGCACTTTCAATCAGGAAACGCGGCTTTCGGCCGTTATCGCGGCACAGTATCTGCTCGCACTAAAACTTAATCAGTTTGAAGATTTTTACTTGCTCTTGTTTCGACAAGGATGCGTTCGATAGACCGACACAAAGAAAACATCTGAGCACCTACTGCAAACAGAAATTTTTTGGACTTGCTATTCATTAACGTGTTACACTGAACAAGCGTAAATATTTGCAGATATGGTTAAGCGGACGCGAAGCTCGCGAAATGGAAGAAGCGGACGATCACGAAATAGCTGAAGTTTGCCATGATGTGATAAAGCGCTTTTCAGGTAAATGCTGCATTGCTGATTTCAACGCATTTTCAGCAGGAAAGTTGGTGGTTCATATGAAGTTTGTTGTCTTTGGAAAGCAAAGTATGTTTTCTTGTGCGTATGAAACAACTTCGGGCGGAACTTGCTGTTGAAGTTTCAAAAACAAAAAGCTACGACTCAATGTTTTTTTCTGTAGTCAAGGACAGATCGTTGCCTCAACGGATTCTGACAAACAGTTGTCAAGATTAGATCAACGACACGTTAATCCGAAAGTTTTCGTAACATTCCCAAGCTAAACAAACAACCGCTGGGTCTGTTTTTTGTAAACGCATACCGGTTCTTTCACTCAAACATGCTCTCACAGTTCACAGCGCATGCTCCTTCAAACCATGTCGAATTTCGCTGATGTTATCCCATGTTTCCAAATGATTTTTCTGTTTTCTGCGTTAACCGTCCTGGACCAGGCTTTTTTCTGGGGAACTGTTGTAAAAACGGAACGACCAAAATGGTATAAGTTGTCGACTTGCGTTTGTATTGGCATCTTCGTATGTGCTGGTGAGCTAGTCCATGGTGATTGGTATGTTTCGAGTCTTACAGAGGTGACTTGAATTAAAGCCTGACAAGCTACAGCGAATAGGTCTGTTCGCGGCTGAAGACCTGCTTCGCTTTGAGACGAATATTCGATTATCCGCAATTAGCGCTTTTCGCTCAGAGGTGCTTAGCCTTTATTTACCATCAGAACCAGACGTGGGTATACTTCATCCATAGTGTTGATATAAGCATGATAAACAGTGGCTAAGATCCGAAACAACGTTTCTAAAGCGTAGCCCTGTTTCAAGCCAGTTTCTAACTCAATGGGAGATGACTTTCATTTGGATGCAGAAAGCTGTCGATGGATCAGTATGCAAACTGTGGCACCATTATACCCAAAGTGTGCAATCTCACAAACCATGAAAAGACCGAGAAGCGTCAGTAATTAGCTCCAGTACAAGGCCAAGCAAAGCTTAATCCAAATTTCGAAAAAAAAATCTGAGGTCATTCGTGCAATTTAGATGCAAAAATGTCTTGAAATGAAATCCTTAAGCAACTTGTTTTTTACGTTTATGGATCTTTCTCAAACAGTTGTGTACGGCAAAAGACGAAACAAAAAATGGCAAACCAAGGCTTTCATGAATATGTCCGTAAGTTAGGTTATTCTTCCCCGGTGTGAGATTTTACTTGGCGTGTATCTTTTATGCAGGAACTGAACTTATTTCGAGGTCATTAGGCTCCTTGCGGTACGCTTAGACAGGGACGCGTATGTCGTTCTTTCCCATCGTGACCACACTACTAGTATGGCTACTTTAAACTTTTGGTCCCATGTTTTTCGTTTAAGCGTAGTTTAAATAACAGATCTGTTCTCAGAAAATTGTTTTTTGTATCGAAGGTGACCTTGCCACTCAATGACGTGCTGGTTTGGGTCTTTTATAACCTTGTCCCATTCCTCGACTCAACACTGTTGAGCGAGCAAGAAGTTTGAACAGAAATGTTAGTTAACCCTTTAAGGGAGCATGTCTGAATGGGTTACGAATGCATGTCATACAAAAAATTTTACAGGAAAAAAGAAACTGAAACCTCCTACTGCAGTGCACGTTACGAGATGGCATCAAGATCCCTACTCTCGAGGCTCGTACAGTTACACGTCTGTGGAATCGTCCCACAAAGACGTAGAGAAACTTGCTCAACCATTGCCGTGCGATGACGATGGCAACCAACGTCCTCTGCAGCTGTTGTTTGCTGGAGAAGCTACACATCCAACATACTTCTCCACTGTTCACGGTGCATACGAGAGTGGACTACGGGAGGCCAAACGTTTGTTAAACCACCTTCAAAATACCCATCTTTCACAACTTTAGCTTGTGAGCGAAACCAAGATAAATGGTTTGACAAACTTAACGTACAAATTAATATTCAAAGCATGATCCTTCCTCGTGTGAAACATTTATTCTTTATCGTACGCTGTGTTGTTCAGTGATTTTCCCACTCAGCCTTGCCGACTTGTTTAGAACTTTCCTACCACCCAATATTCATACTCCCCTTCACGGGCATCCAGAGGGGGGGAACTGGGTTGTCCTACAAAAGTAACAGTGTAAGATTCATAGATCGGTGGTTTATTTATGATGTCATGGAACCATAGCCCAAAATAATAAATTTCCACTGGGCGGCAATCACGAGCGTAATCAGGACTTTTAGTTAGCTGGGAAAACTGTAGTACATCTGGTGATGATCGAACGAGGTTTCGTATTCGTCCAACAGCAAGGAGGCAAACCATCAAAAGCGACATGATTTTCCTGTACTTCTTGGCAATTTTCTACCTACTAACTACGTGTCTGACGGCAAGACAGATTTCTAGAAAACGTATTTTATGAATGCCGCTAGGTTTTGTCACTTGAATATAGAACGTGTCCCGCGGACACCAGAGTTGATTTGTACGTGACAGGAATCAGCCCGATAGACCCCAAGAAAGCTGCAAAATTGAAGCCTACTTATTTTCGTGTGAATTTCTTTCATTGTTTTCTCTCTGGTCCAGCTGACACGACAATCTATGGTCTTCCAAGTGGACCACGCAGTGATACAATTTTTGGTTTTGTATTAGTGTCGTGAAAACCGAATAACAAAACCTTTCAGTATCACTGAATCTTATTCGTTTTGAACAGATAGCTCAGTCGTTGCGGTATTTCACACACTGCTTTCACTATGTAAGGTTTTGACAAAGTCGCATTGTTTGCATAGACCAGGGGTCTTAAACACAAGTTGCTCCGTGTGCCAAATGAGGACTTATAAGTGACCAGAGGGCCGCATTATGATGCTGATGCAACAATGGGGCACCTGAACCTCACGAGAAACAGCTTTTACATCCTATTACCTGCGAAAGGTATCGTGAGTTGTGGACAAATCATTTCTAGCTGTCTCTACATTCGTTCAAAAGCAACTTGTTTACTCGCTCGCCAAGCGCTTTTGAACCGGCGAATAAACTGAAAACGTAAATGATACTTATTTGAAAATTCCCAAAGAGCATCGCTGGTCACATGTGGCCTGCGGACCGCGTGTTTGAGACCCCTGGCATGGACCCAAGTCACTGCTACTGAGTCTTCTGTTCTTCGTGGTAAGACTTGCCATCGGCTGGTCTGGGATCATAATTGGGAGCGATAGACCTGTATCTCCCAAGTTGTGTGAACATTACATCTTGTCCTGCATCCAGAGGCGATTCTAAGGGGGGGCCATGCCCCCCAGATTTTTGCTTGGCCCCCCAGTTTTTTTATTCATTTCCCGTTTAAGTTCGTTTGGTTGGCATATGCACGGTTGCCAAATGCGTTTTGTAAAAATACCGGCCATTTCGTCAACAGCGCCAGATCTGAGCTGTGTCGTAATTCGTAAGCAGCACAGGGAAAACAGACAATCAGTAATGTTAAGCCACAATTAATAATTTGCCCGTATTTGGCTGATTCGTAACATTTCGGTGTGTGTGTGACGTGACAATCGCACCAAGGATTGCGTCAGCAGCAGCAAATAAACTTCGCTGAAGAAACTGTGCTGACAAGATTCAGTACAAGAGTCATTATGATTAGAGAAATTCTGCGTTAGTTCCTTTTGAAGTTACGGCAAATTATTTTATTTTCACAATACCGGTTTCAGACACTGATTTTCAAAATACCGGCCTTTGCTAAATGAGCAGTAAAATACCGATAAGGCCGGTGAAATACCGACCATCTGACAACCCTAGACATATGCAGTAGATGTCTTTCGGCCAGCAAGATTTTAAACGATAATTTAGAAACCTTCTAGCCTGCATTCAATATTTCCCAAATGCATAATAAGCTGTGTTGTTGTTTTTGACGGTCGGGTACCTAGAGTTGTTTATGACGACACACAAAATACTGTAGTAGATGCTCGCATCCCGCGTGAAATTAAGTCAGACCGCGATCGTGGTGTGGAAAAATTCATTTAGAAACTAAGAAACAGGCGCAGAAATGGGAAGATTGATCTTTCGTGCACTTCAGTGTGAGATGGAACTGGATTATATAACTGTTAGCAGATTGTTACTTGTCCCAGTAGTAAATGTTTGTGAAAGCATTAAGAATTGGTTTCAGTATTGCGTTCTGCTGCCTTGTGTATGACTTCGAAACATCTTAGGTGAGTGGTTCGTAACTACTGTAACTCTACCCACACATGTCCTGCAACCTCAGA
>JGI24158J21664_10005272_pt1 | contig 16862 bp, 12 predicted proteins | sample Ectturendosymbi3_FD_21664 | JGI IMG/M metagenome (IMG submission 21664)
GGGGCCCCGCGCCTCTGGGGGCCCCGCGCCTCTGGGGGCTCCGCGCCTCTGGGGGCTTCGCGCCTCTGGGGGCCCCGCGCCATGGTGTTTGGGTAGATTACTCATTTTTGCTATATACACCGTGCGCTTGAGAATTCAGTAGAAACGCCATATAAATTTCACTGAACAAAGAACGCTCTCTTCAGAGTTAGCAAATTTCCTCTCAAACGTTAGCAAACGTGCTCGATTCTCGTGTTAGTGCTGCACTGCATATTTGCGTTCTACCACGATCATAACACGGTTGACTGAACACGATGACGTCATAAAATTACTGCTCAGTGGGGCCCCGCGCTTAGGTCTTGCATTGGGCCCCGCATCTGCTAGGGCCGGCCCTGACATCACTGATAGTGATATAGGTAAACTCGGCATAAGCGTGGCATCCAACTGCAGAAAAGCACTAGAATAGTTGATTGAATAAAATCCGCCGAGGTAGGTAGTTTTGACCGAAACGTATGTGACTGCAAAATTTTCAGTAGACGTAGACCACTATCAGTGCATGTGGCAATTCCGAACATGCAGAATTGAAAGGAGAAGGATGTTTTAAATGTCTGCAAGTGGACACCTATGTAGACTAAAAGTTTAGTACTTAAAATAAAATTCCGGACGTTTCGGTTTCTCTTTGCTGCATTTCAATTTAATGCACAGCAGTTTGTAGCTAATTTGGTTCCGCTAAACCAGAGGTATCGTAGCAAAACATGTTGAAACCTTCGAAACCTGTTTGTATGACTTTGAGATTTATAAGATGTAGGTATACTGTATTTACTGCTAAGACAATGAGTAAATTTGCAGCTAAAACATGTTAGCTAAATGTATGCAACAAGTTTATATAAGTAATGTAGGGGACCCTTTTCTAATTGGACTTCCTTCTCTGAACTCCCAGTCTGGATCATGTTTGGTAGTCTTTATGTTAATTGCATGGGGGAAACCTCATGACTTCCAAAGGAATTTCAACAATGCCACTCATATTGTACAAGACCACAGTTACATTTTATTTCCACCTGTAACTTTCTTAACTGAAAGACTACAAAACAGGTGCCAACCAATTGAACGAAGGACCAGTCATGATAAAACTTCATATTTATGCAGCTGTTGATTAACCGCTTGCATGTCAAAACATCTGAATGACTATGTTGAACGCAAAAACTGTCAGCATTGACTCTGCATTGAAGAGTTAAGATGAATGCCAGGCAAATGTGATCTGCAATAGTTTTTGTTGCTTATTCAAATGCTAAAGTAGCGATGCTTCGTTAAGCTTTTCTGCTACGACAAAAAACTCAGTTTTACCATTTTGACGGACTTTTTGCCACAACTTAGCAGGTAACGAGGTAGAAAGAGCATCGGGCTGCAAAGGTTATAATTATTGCAAAGCAGTTGTAACAGTTAAAGCGCAAGAGCGTGGCCAGATCGCTGGCGAGCCACAAAGTCAATTAAATTTATCCTAAAATCCTACCTTTATCTAACTATGAGGAAGAGTGACTTCTCTTGACTTACTCAATACTCTTTAAGTACTTGCTTATCATGGAACTTCGTTTTGACGAGATTTTGAGCTCTAACTTGGTGATGAAAATTCTGATGCGGGCCATATCNAATATTCACGCGGGCCGCAGGTTCCCCACCCCTGTTCTACGGGGTGTGAATAACATGAATTGAATTACATGACTGAGAAAGATAATACCAACGATGGTATTACCTTTTTCCATGACGTCACTCGAGCTATAACGTCCCACTGGAATGCTCATGGACTAATCATAAACGCACCCTTGTGCATTTACCAGCAGAGTGGCGCAGCGGAAGCGTGCTAGGCCCATAACCCAGAGGTCGATGGATCGAAACCATCCTCTGCTAAAGAACGCTGTGATCGTATAGTGGTTAGTACTTCACGTTGTGGCCGTGACAACCCAGGTTCGAATCCTGGTCACAGCATTATTTTTCACCTGACAGGAATCATTCAACTGTAAAAATGTGCAGCACTGTTATCACGATTTTTGCCAGAAAATGTTTTCGATACCCGCTGGACAAAGACATGTTTATGATGTTATACAAAACCTTTGCACCGTATAAATTGACTGTTTTGACGGCTCACTGGTTTTGGCCTGAGGACTGGTTGCATCGTCCTTGAAAATCACGTATCGCAACACAGCATTAATCCAATCAGGTCAACGACTCATGAGTGCGAAACATTTTGAAAAGATATGTTTACCAGGAACCTGGTAATTGTCGCATATTAAATTTAATATCGTACATGGAACTGACGTGCTCCCGGTCACCTGACTTTTGTGTTATATTTTTTCACCGCAAACAACCGGGTTCGGCACAATAGAAGTAAATGTGATGTAAATGCGAAAATGTGATGATCAGCAACTCATTTTAAAAATATTATGTTTTGTCTATGTTCAATATGACATACGCACGTGCATCCAATTTAAAAAGTGTGAATAGTATTACAAAGAAGAACAGCAAAAGCAGGCAAATGTACAAGCTATATTTCCTTAATAATAGCCATATTCATCCATCTAAATAAAAGAAGCATGCAAGAAAACAAAGAACGAAAAAGAGCAAGAAAAATTCGCGAAAGCAGAAAAGCAGCGATTCACAAGTTGTTCAAGTGGAAAATGTTAACAACAGTATTCTGTTGAAGATATTACGTGAAAGGAGTGATAGACATATATAGAAAATGTAGTCTGTGTCTGTTACAGCAGTGATTCAAACGCAGCAGTGTTAAACAGGTGGAAAGGTAAATTTTTCCTGGGGATGCTCAACTTATATATAGACATATGAAGAATATATGAATGCACACGTACGTCACACAGCGCTTCTTAACATGTACTGTATTTCGATTCTGTTACCTTAGAAACATGATATAGCAGGGGTGGCCAAACCTGCTTTACGTATGAGCCGCATATGGTAAGACCTGAGTTTCAAAGAGCCGCAACAGAAATATCTAAAAACACGAATTCATTTGCAATTTACGCTTCTGTGTCATCATAATTCTTTTCGGAACGACTTGTAAAAGTAATACTGTACGGCACGCTAGCTACCACAGTACCATTTTACAATATTTCCACACTCTGCAATAGAAATAAGAAATAAAAAACAAATATATAATTTTTCGGTAAGCTCAAAGAGCCGAATGCAAAGGTTCTAAGAGCCGAATGCGGCTCGCGAGCCGCAGTTTGGCTCCCCCTGTGATATAGTATAGATGGTGGTAACGTACATGTTATAAATGTCACGCGACTGAATCCATTGTGAAGCAAGCCAACGGACTTTATCCAGAGGTCCCGAAAATGAAGAAACTATAATGTGGTAATGCAAAGAGAGAAAATGTCAAACACTGCTGTGAAGGAACTTTTGNCGAGCGGGAAAATCGGTGTGTACAAAAGTTGGCATTTTTTCATGATGGTTTGACACGCAAAAAATTACCAGTGTGAAGCAGGATAAGAAGGCCATTTGCTTACAGCGCTGAATATATTAAATCACGACACAATTGATACTACTGACCGACAGAAGCTTATACTTTTAAGTTCCTATTAAGCACAATATTTTTAGACCGTTGTTTGCTGATTAAGAAAACTTGATAATGCACTGCTACTAAATTCGCGTAAGGCTTGTGGTACGTTTTTCACGTAGCACCAAAACTTTGGGTGTGAGAGGACAAAACGTAAATCAACTGGGAACGCGGGCCTCCCGTTGGCGATGAGCTTGCATTTTAATCCTGGCAGATGGATGGACGCCATAATCATCCTTTCAAGCACTTGACAGGGTTTCCTATTTGCATTGGGCTGTCACGGGTGATTCCCCGTAACTAATTGTCACCACTCTTCCCAGCCGTGTCTTATCCCGCCTGCTTCTCATTCTACTGTGGTCTTGCCCACTAGTCATCTCAACACAGCTATTCCTCGCAACACTTACTTCGATCACAGCAAAGAGATCATCATTACACTACTCGCCCTTTTGACACCTCCCTCCCGCCCTACTCACCCTAACCAAACCTCATCATCTTGCAACACAGAAGAATCTTCAAGAAAATGTTTGCTTTATAAGTAATTTTGCAACGCAAATTTCGAATTTCTGTGCGTGTTCCTTTTAGAATAAGATGGACTTCTGGATAAAATTTACGAGTGAACTGTGTACGACACTTGTGGGAAAAATATTGCTTGAATTGCTGCAGTGTTTAAGAAACGAAGGAAAAGATATAAGTTTCAAGACTTTCGATTCAGGTTTATGGACGATTTTCGTTTTAGAGTACATCAAAAAGTTTCTTAATACCTTTTTATGTTTTGGGCCGGGCTAGCGCATTGATACCACTGTTTCAAAACTTCTTGCGTAAAACTTAAGGTCTATTCTTGTCTGAAGACGAATCTGCAGCATTGAATTATATCACCGCGTTGAATCATGTGACAAACATTGTGAGGCGAAGCAGAAAAAGCCTGTGAAAGCCGACAAAATTCTTTATTAAGTTTAAAATTGCAGAGCTTTCGTGTTCTACTTATGTCTAGCAAGCCGCAAGCAGGGTCGATATATGCTTTAACACTTTTGTCCGTCGCTCTTCACACACAAATATACCTAGTGGTCGTGATGGCTTTTATCCCGCAGTGAGTGGATACTTCGTATAAGGACATGCAACTCTGTGCAGAAGCTGTACACATTGGAGATTAGCATGCAGTTACGTGCTGTGTAAAATCTACAAAAAACAAATAAGGTTTTGAAGTTCATTATTACAATCCCCATGAACGGTCATCCACCAGAAATAGCGTAATGAAGAGGTTGCAAAAACAGCAAGTCGTAAGCCGCTTTTAATCTCTCAATTAAACGGAGACCTAAACACTTTTTTGATGACCGGCTTTCATTGTGTAATATATTCTTGCTCCAGTGGTAACCACGAAAACAAATTAAAAATTTTGTGACGAAAAATTGTGCAAACAAGAAACCAAAAATTGGTGTATTTAAATGATGCCATGTTCGACTTTTCGAAAACAGCTGTATTCCTCGTCAGTACAGATCCATTAAGTGAAGAACTAAACGTTAGACCGCGAAACAGGCGTGCGGTAGCATATAGGACATAATTAGACGTCAATCATAATTGCTGCAGGCAAAATTGGCAACTTGATTAATCTCTACGAAGAACGACTGACTCAAACTCAAATATCGAGTAAACGCAGAGCCGTAGATGACGCATCGATATTTTACGTGGGTCTATCTTCTTGCACCAAGAACGATCGAAGAAAGGTACTAAACTGTTTTCAGTTAACAGCGGAAACCAGAACATTTGATTTATCAAAATTAACATCGTGCTCAGTACGATATTGTTTAATGTGTTAATGCACATCGGAATCTGGGATTTTTTCTTGCTCATTAAAACTGTCGACAAGATCGCGCAAATCCGACCAGTGCAGAACCGGTATACGTTTCGTTTTTCATTTATTAAATTTTACTGACGACGAAACTAGTTGATTTTGATGCGTGCATCATGTTACCATTCAAATATTCGTTTTTACGCTGTTGTTTCTAATATGACATTGCAAGGCTTCCAGTTTTTGCTTGAAACCAAGAAATGTGCTAAGAGCTTCAAAAATTGCACAGGAAGGCCGCCAGACACGTGACCAAATTCTACCTTTTTTACATTGAGGCGGAGCTTCACTTGCACAAAAAATTTCGCAAAAGGTGTTGCTTATTGTATCGAGTAGCATGTTCCCCATCGTGTGGTATTGATTGCTCCGTCAGAGTTTGGTTTAGAGGAACCCTCCTGTCAAATTTAAGTGCACACGAGCGAAGAAAATTTATCAATAATGCATGTTAATATGATGTTTGTGTGATTATGTACAGAAAGGGAAAATTATGAATTGCAGTCCCGAGGAACAAACTGCAAAGGCCTGGCAAGGTACGCTGCTCTCCGAATGCGCTTGGAAGGTACGTGAATGAAAGACTTACGTTGCAAGAGGTCCGCTGATATATTTTTGCCTGCTTATTATTACTTGTAAACGGTCTTCGCTAATTTGACCGGCATTTAGTACTCGCTGTAAGTTCTATTCATGCAATCGCACTATAGCACGACGGATGCATCGAACAAGGTAACTTTTAACTAGACAATAATTACCAGTCGCTGCCAATCACATCACACATGGCATTCCATATCCTTGCTTCGTTCAAGTACAGATTGAACCTTGTTCCTAAACCTGCTTTTTTCCTGAGAAAGTTCGGTCATTGGTCCCGTAATAGTATTAAAACTTGCCGTAACAGCATTGACTGGCCTACCTTTTCGGACATTATGACCGAATTGACTTAATTTTTTCGGTCATTAAAAAAAATCGGTCTATGACCGAAAAATAAATCCAGTCATACCCCCGAGCTGTCAGATCTTAACCGTTCCTTACAAGTTTTGACACACTCCAAGCCGTGTACGAGCCACGTTTCGTGTATGGCTATCGAACCAATGGATCTGCACTTGTGCCTCGTGGGATCCTAGCAGTGTTTGGTAATGTGAACCACTGTCACGAGCGCGTTTCGCGATAGATTACAAAAAAGCTTCTCATCGGGTGTTACCTGAATTGATCACCAAGGTCAAAGGTCGATGCACGTTCATTTTTTGCGTGGTGCTGAGCCTGCTTCATTGTCAACAAAACGCCGTTTGTAACTCCCATTATTGCGGTAACGATTTCCACGCTCCGATTTGTAGGCGCTCGCTGAATCACGTGTGTACACGCGGGACTGTCTAACCTGGATATTTTAGTCCAAGGTTTATTAGGGAAATATTTACTGATGTCTGACAGATCTCTACGACATGGACCATGGCGGTGAGAGCAAAAATTCTCAGTGAGTGGTCAGATAGCTCGCACTTTCGTAAATTCCTTGCATCCGCCCATGGCCACTTTTTTCGCTCAGGACCCTTTCGATAATGGCGAAACTAAAGCACGACCAACTTAAGTTTGTTCAATTCAGAGGAAAAATATATCAAAACGCGTTTTGAATAACAACTTTTGTCACGTAGTCGGCGTTGTTCTGGTAACTTTTGAAAATAGTGTTGCTCATTAAAATATAAACCCTCTTCATTTTGCAATACTTTCAGCACGCTCTGACGTGCTGGTGTGCCACCGACTCTGAAGTACACCTCTCAAAACACACACCCTTCCAGATAGTTGTATGTTTAAATGCATGTTGCGAATATGAAAAAAAAACAGCAGGTGGCCTGAGTGCACTCGACTTTCACTTGAAAGTGATTGTCCTTCTTCATAGTGCCCTCTTCTTTTCTAAAATACGATTGTCCAATTTGATCATTCAACAAAGAAGGGTTTGTGCGACGCTACAGCTGCATGTTATTTGCGGCCATCACCAGTCAACGTCAGAGTTGCAGAGTTTTTCAATTTTCTCCCCTCTGCATTGAGCGGGATACCTGTTTGACAAATCAGTGTTGCATGCATTGTTATCAGTTGAACAATTATGTGTTTTTTTGAGACTACACTTTTAGATGACCCTAAGCGCGAGAAAAATACCATCAATTCAAATGTAAAAAATATTCCGTCCCCGATACTCCGGCCTTTGCTGGATGGGGCATTCGTTGCGGAGTCTGTGTGAAACGTGGTCAAGCTTCTTCGTATGCGTTCCTGAGGGTGAAGGCAGCTTCATTGCATTTCCGCGCGCCATTGGCCTAAAGTGCTTTAAGTTGTCGACTCTTTCCTCACTGCCTCAATCAGGGTGAGGACGAAACGGCAGCTTAAGTGCAGTTGCTTATGTTTTTGCTGGAATATACTGTCAAGTCCGTAAAAGGACGGGGATCCCGAACCGTTGTGACGCGCCGTCTGTACAAGTGCTACGACGATCCAAAACAATTTCATACATCGGCTGGACCAGAACCTTCCGATAAATTTTTCATGCGCAATCCTCCGATCCGCGCGGGTATAGCCGACTGCCAGTGCACGCTTTTGCACTGCATGTTAACGGTGCCGCCAATCACTCTAGCCGTTCGAGCAAGGCAATTTATTCTGTGCCGACTACAAACGCTCAGGAATAATATTCCGAGCAGCAGCTGCGCTTCATCGAGCATGTTCATCATTAATCAGCTGGTTGATCGACGTTCGCGAGCCTTGCGCAATCGTGTACTTTCGAAGTACAGTACTTGTTGCTCTCGACGAACTAATCCTTGCCAGCGTCTTTCTGCAAAAAAAGCATTTTTCAACCGGCACGTTGAAGCAAATGGGGGAATTAAAGTAAATGTACCAAACTAAAGAGAAAAATATACAAAACCTGCTCAAGCAACAAGGTCAAGTCATTGAAGTCATTTCACCAAACCTGATTGCACTGATGCGTTTGCATGCTGCCTGTGGTTTCCTCAGTAACCCAAGAAGCTTGCAACGACCAGTTTATTTGATGCATGGGATGTGCTATCACAGTCGCGCGACAAAGCGTTTCTCGGTGCAAGCACTAAAAATGCATATAGCGATTTTTCGATTGCACAACAAATGAGAGTAACAAGCATGCTGACAAATGTAGGAAGAAACATGTGTTTGCATGGACCTGTGAAAACGCGCTTCCTACAGTCACAACATTGACTTGGTTGAGAATCTAATTTTCTCGCTGTCTTCACTTCAGTGAATTTTGGAAGTAAGAGTTACTTCGAATTTACTTCGAATTTGAAGAATTTGATTTTATTACATGCACAAGTTTTGCTATAATTGCACGATTTTTGCAGGTCATTCAGTTGTTGCGTGGCGCAGTAAAAGCAAGGTATAATCCATTTTCACGAGAAAACCAAAGTAATGGCGTTCTTACACCTATTCACAGGTCTGCGCTGACGCAAGGTGTATATATTCTTGCCGTTGGCCATGATTTTTCCTCGTGGTCAAGTCAGCACAATGTTAGCTCGGCGCATCGGATTGTGCGACTGCTTTGCAATAGGGCAGATTAGCTCTAGTCTAAAACGTTTCATTGCTTTTTTCAGGCAACATATTTTTCACTTGCCTTGAAGTGCCTCATAACCTGTTCGACAGTTGCTTTGTTAGTTTTGATCGTCGCTTATCATGCACGGGAAGTACAGGTGGGTGATTTTGAACGATCTATTAAAAATGTAGTCCATGCTTGTAAATCGGTTTTACCTGAGGCTTTTTTCCGTGACGGTTCAAAAGCTGTCCTGTTATAAATATCCTTTCGGAGAGAAATATATGAAAAGTAACTGAGGTAAATTTCCAAGTTTGGATGAAAGAAAAAGATACGCATAAGTACAAAAATGATTGGGAAAGCGAATGTGTATTACATAAAAAATGTACAGGCAAAAGGACCAGATTTAGTATCAGTCTGGGTATGCGCACATTTACTCTCATTTCCCTAATGTTGTTTGCGAAACGAAACGTGAAGCAATCGCGCAAATTTGCTGAAAAGGCCTCACTGAACATATCTCTTTTCATGTCATTTGCCGCTACATCCTGCCCGTCACTGACATTTGTTTAAACGGATCATACAATGATTTTGCTGAAGAAGGTGATAAAGTTTTGCTTATTGCACTTCTTCGAAAGTCATCGCGGAAAAAAGCTTGCTTAACATCGCGATTTTCAATCGTCAGATGCTGGAAGCCACCAAGAAAATAACTTTTGTTGTGAAACATTGAGTGTTGTTCCTCCACATTGCAGCAAATAATTCACGTTAACTTGCTGTCATTTTTTACGACCCATTAAAGTTTTCCTTTTGCTCTTTCCAACCTCCAAAAAAAAAACAGAATGTCATTCAAGTCACGTTCTAAAGCAGTGTAACTAACGAGGTTACTGCATATAGAAGTTTATGAAGATTGACAGACTTCCAGGTTTCTGTGTGAGATGCATTTTGCGCATTCGGTGAAACTTTGAAACACTCAAGATGTTACTTTTTGGTATGATGCGTTGTTTTCTGTGTTTCGAATGACGCTGTGATCAACTCCATTTGTTTATTTATCTATCACCTTATCTGGAAATACTTCGAGTGTTGTTAGGAAATACAGTAGTAATTTTTCTCCAGTTCCGGCATTTTTAGCACTGCGTTTTTTTATTGCTTGCCTTTGCTTCTGCTCACTTCATGTCGCAGTTTGCAATTTGTCTTCGTACATTCCTTATCTTTACAAAATTGCTACCCTAAATCTCTAAACATATCATCAAAAAATCGTTTCATTTCCTAAATTGGATTTTCACCGAGTTGCCAATACCAAAGTTTTCAAAGAAAAGTACAGTTCCGGCTGTTGACCTTCCATTTTGTGGTGTATTTGTACAAAGAACCCATCTCAAAATTTCTGTCATCCAGTTCGTCTGGTCATAGTGGACAAATTGACTTCCCTTTACTTGCAGGACTTACTTCCGATCTCCTGCTCTCTGGTACAGGCCTATGAGAGTGTTTGAGTTGGACATCTTTCCACAAATTGCAAAAATAGGCCTCGTTTTTGAACACTTGTTTCTTCGCTCGACGTTTTTTGACCGTTCCGTTGTTACATTCGCTAACAAACAAACACGCAGATGACACGCCTGTGCGAGCTTTGCAGATTGGTTGATACATTTTAAACATGAACGAGGATGCTTCCCGTCTTTCAACACGTCCGGAGCTATTGATTTGCGTCTGCTTAGATTAAAAGGTGTCTCACAGGCTTGCTGCACTCGCACGCATCGACACCTTTCAGTCACAATCCACTTGCGCCACCTTGTCAACTGACGTACGTTTAAAGTCATTGGTTATTGTCAATTGAGAGACGATTGCCCTGTCTGGCTCTCTAGGGTTGGCGGAACGATTTTGTTTCGTAGGAAGATCCGGGGACCGACCTACGCGTGTGCAAATACATCGTGGTTGGTTGATTGCGTGACGTCATCAGTGATCATTCGACCTTGGAAAAACCTCTTTTTGTGTAATTTCTAATAAGATGACAACGCAAAACGCACCAACACTCGCTGTGATTTGATACATGATTCTTTATGAAGCAAGCCCGCAGTAAATTTAGAAACCAAAAAACATTCCAAATACGTTCTTGTCATGCCCATTCCTAAGACAGTGTATGCTTAGACTCTGGGCGCCAAACCTTTGTGCAAGTAATATGTATTCGGAACCGGAACTAAGCAGCATTTTAAAGTTTTACTGTGCACCAGGGGCGGATCCAGAGGAGGGCGATTGGGGCGATCGCCCCCCAAAAGCCTAAGAAAGTAACTTTTTTCACCACAATTTTGTACAATTCGGAAAACAATACTCGCGATATAAGGTCATTTTGTCGTCCATTGTTTTGTAGCAGCAGTGTTGTAAAGTAACTTCATCTCTTTTACAATAGCGAAGCCGTTACGATACTTGACTACCAAATATTATTGAAATCGCCTCCCTTAACCTTACTGGCTGGATCTGCCCCTGCTGTGCACACGACCATTGGCATAACTAGAGGTTTGAATCAAGGGGGAAACTTAGCTGAAAGGGGCCTAATGGCCACTGTAGAGGGCCCACTAGCCAACACTCAGAAAAAAACTTGAGAAATGATGGTGAATCTGAATGTAGATGGCTATACTAAAGCCCTAAATCACCGGAAAATACTCTGAAAAACGGCAAAAAAGCAAAACCTACTTAAAACCAAAAAATACTAAAACCGAAATATAAGCTACGTGGGGGCCCGAGTTTACATTTAACTTGCCAGGCAAGGCGATTCGCCCCTCTTCCTTCTGTCAGTTACGCCACTACACATGACCATCCAGAGTTTCCTGACTGCATATTGACGGTTCCTATTTATAAATTTGTCACAGAGATGTTTATATCAGGATGAGCTTAACCAAGGGCGTACGCAAGGGGAGGGTTTGGGGTAACCCCTTGAGCTTGATATTTTACAAAAACGTTATTACCTGCGCAAAGGAGATTAATTGTTTTCGCATACATTTGTTTGTTAATTTGTCGCTTTAATGCAAATACCACGGAATGAATTTGCATGCAAATTTCAAGGAACATGGTAAATGGGCCAAAAAGTAACAAATCGGTTTTGGTGGGAATCTGGGTTATTGTCTGCATCCAGAAACCATCTCACCACTTTTTGCAGACCTTTCCTGCAATACGCATGTTTAATCCGGCGCTGGATCTTGCAAACCGTGATGTGCGTCAGGCAGACCAGCCACACACTTTTTATCCTCCATTATTCGTATTCGACAAGACATTATAGCGCAGCCTGATTTTGCAGTTGTAAATGGCTCTGACGTAGTGATGAGTGTGTTTTACTCCCCTGTTTTAATGCGCAGCCTGATATTTTTGCNGTTATGAACTGCTGTGTCGTAGCGTTGAGTTTATTTTCCTCCGATATCCTAACCTGGAGCGCTGATAGTTTATATTTAGTGCAATGACACAGAAAACAAGGAGAGTGCGTGTAAAAGAATATGCATATTATGCTAAACGTTGGTTTGGAAACATGAATATGACTTCAAATTGTGACGTCACAAACAGCGCACACCAAATACAAATGACCACCATATGCCACTGAATGAAACCCCCCATGAAAATTTTCTGCGTACGCCACTGAGCTTAACTTATCGACAAGGTAAGGATCTCAGAAATATTTTGAAGGTGATGTACTTTGAAGCGAAAAAGTAATAATGCAGTAAAATAGTTGAGGGGTAGGGTCCATGTATCTCGGACCCCCTTTGAAAAATAGTGGAGGGTCTGGACCCCGAACCCCTTGTTCCTTCGCCCGTAGTCCTTTATGCTTGACATCGAAACTGAATCCGCTACAAGTTTGTAGGTGGCACGTTACGTTGTCCGCATTTCACCCCTTTGCCCAAATCTGATTTTTCTCGAATCCACTTCATCATTTTGAATGCCAGCTTAGTCTTAATTACATTATTCCCTTAAACTTACGAGGCGTCACAAGCTGACTCTCAACTGTGAGATGCTCTTTTTTCTTAAACACAGTTAGTTATGCCCGAAGCAATTTTTGACCAATACCGCAAAGAATCGGAAATATGCGGTGTTTCACTCGAATAGCTGAATGAAAACGTGGTCGACTGGTAGAATAACACATGATGCGCGCAAGCCAATTGCGCAGTAATTAACTCCTGTAAGTCTCCACCGTGCACCGACAGTTTAGCTACTGTAGGTGATAATTTACAAGCAAATACATCGATCTTATCAGTCACAATTGCTCATTTCCGTCTTGTTCATTCACTTTTGGAGACAATTTTGCGCCTTCGCGCTTGGTGACTGACTTTGAAATATAAGCGTAAATTGTGCGGGTGTACAACAGTTGGCGGGATCGAGACTATGTGTCGATTTTTCTGACATGAAAATCGATGGGCTTAGATTAGATTCGGATTAAGTAGTTTTCGATTTCGCGTTACTTTCAGCTAGACCAGGGAGGATGTACAACAAGGACTTATCAATGTAGAGATAAGTAACTTTCCTTTTCATATAGTGAATTGTTTTTTTAATTTGAAAAACGATTCCATCTTGTAATTGGTTGCTGGCAATCCTTTTCTTAGCAGCGGCTGCTTCCAAATTAGTTCAACCGTTACATCGATGGCATTCATTGAAATTTGCTCAGTGTTGAAAACACTTTGTGACAGATATAAGGACTACAAACAGATGTTTACAACTTTGTGTTTACAAATTTAAAAATCACTTTTTTTAAGCTTACAAAAATTTGCTTCTGTCAAGTTCTTTAGCCACTTTCGTCAATGCGCGCATACAATTCCAAAATACTCCGATTTAACGACGTATTGAATAATTCAACATCTGATATACTTTAAAAAGTTACCGTATCTTGACTATCTTGATAACAAACAAAGTGGCCCTATTCATAGCAGCTTGTGCAACTTAATCATAGGCTAAACATCTAGTTTAGTTCATCTGAGTGTTCTTACGATTTAGAGAACTACTTGAGATTTCTTTAAAAAGTCCTTTGATTTTGTTTTTAAACACAAAAAGCTTGAATTTCCTTACGAAGAGTGATTTAAACTTTTTACTGCACATGAGTTGCTAAGCTGCACGTTGCCTAGGTTTTCCAATACGTTTGTTGTTCCTACGTTGCTCTACATTAGGGGTCTCCAAACTACGGCCCGCGAAGCCATTTTGGCAATGATGAAAAAAATACATTGATTAATAATTTGTGAGTTGGTGGAATGCAACCTTTCCCAAAACAATCACACGACGTAAGAAGTCCGGCCCTCTAACAAGTGTGTAATAGCGTATGTGGCCCTCGGACAAAAAAGTTTGGAAACCCCTGCTCCATATCGTGTTTTTCGTTTTTTTCTGAACATAGTTCTTTAACTTTTTTAACATGGTTGCTGGAACGAAAACTTATATGATCGAAATTATGCGGTGTCCATCGAGTAGAGTCCAGCGTTGTGGAGTCGGAAGTCATTTCAGACTCCGGCTCTGGATCCAGCTCCGACTCCAACATCTAGAAGCTTTTGACTCTAACGCCAAGATGATTTGGTCCATTGAAAACTGAAAACCGCTGTATTATTGGTATAACTCACTTGCCTGCACAAAATAGGGCTGTTCAACGGAGCCCAAATTTCAGGCTTCGGCTTTGGCTCCACCATTTCAAAGTTTTTGGCCCCGGCTCCAGCCATCGGAAATTACTCGGGCTCCGGTTCCGCAACCTTGATCTTTAGACTGCGCCACCTACTCATTAGTTTTATGCCGTTTAGGAGACAGAATCAAACTTGTTTAGTGATTTCTCCTTGTTTCAAACCTAGTACAATTACAAGACTTGGTCATCATAAAAGGAAGTAAAAAGGATGATTTGAGGAAAAAACAAAATGGCCTAAATGATGCCTTATTTTTCAAGTCAAGAAAGCTAAACTAGTTGCGAAAATATTCGTGGATGAATCTACGTTTGCTAAGCTGATGGAAAGACCAGTGGAATGATAACCCCCCAAGAAATTAATCTTTAAGCCAAAGTTGTGGCATGTACAACACTGCTTGCTGTGCGCTCAACGAAGGATGTTGCGTGTAAATATGTAGATTAGACGTTTCGGCTTATTCAGCGATCCTTCATAGAGCAATGATAGCTATACTTTGTCCCTTCATAAATATGCCGTATGTGCCATGCAAGCAAAAATGTCAAAATCCACAACTCTTTCAATGTTGGCTCAAAAAGATGTTGGTTTGGAATTCTGGCAACATTTAAAATTTTTCTTTCGCTGTATTTCAACACATCCTTCAAATTTGTGCTTCCACAGTAACGACAAAATATGTTAGTCGTGATGTTTAAACACCAAGCTTGTTGAAATTGTTTCAGAAACTATCCATGTGCAATTCGTTTTGCTCAAAGTGGCGTCGTCAGTACGTTGTTTGTCCCAAGTAGATGCACAGTGAAGTGCAAACCTCGCTTTGTTGAGCCCTGTCGCCTTCAGCGCACGTTGGTCTTTTCCACGTTGCGAACCAGCAGCCAGCAAAACCTGACCGGTTTGTTGTTTTGCAGTTTGCCTTAAATGAGGATTTGACTGTAGCAGATAGTTTCGGCACCGAAATAACCTGCTGTGAGGTACACATGTAAAGTCGCTGTGCGTGATACCCCGGGTTGCTGCGGGACCTGAAATGCAGTTCAGCTGTAGGTCGAAGCTCCAGAAGTGAAGAAAATTGTAGACTGCAAATTGAGGAACTCGAAAACAAAAGTAATCGTATGGTGCGCAGAGGAAAAGCAGAACTTTTTGTTCTTCGACCTTCATTTTGTTATCGGCTGGTTACCAAGAAATGATTAAAAATGAACTAGTTTAAAATGCGTTAATGTGAAATGGCTTTTACGTAACGTATATGCACGTCAGTGTGACAAGAAACTCCCTATATTTAGCTGCCGCACAGCTAAATGGTTAAACCGGTAGCAATTGATTGCAATTCGACAAGTTTCCATGTTTACTACAAGCTGTCTCGGGCCTTTGCAAGAAGAGAATTCTTCTAAATTTCGTCCCCAAAAAGATTGTGAAGTCACTTTGTCTTGCGCTGCTGTTGATAACGTTGCGTGCCCTTGCTATCCTCAGCTGTTTATGATTGACAACGGGGCAGAGGACTGGAGAATCGCGATGAATTGGGAGCGCGTTATGTTCATTGTTTTGGAACTAATCACGTGTAGCATTCACCCAATCCCTGGCTTTTACACCTTCGAGTGGAACGCTCGCCAGGTGAGTTGAATTGGAGTCGCTTCTGGTGCAGCTGTTCTGGAAAGTGACAATAGTTTAGGTTCTTACTAGCATAAAGCAAAAAAGACTTGCGCGTGTCTCGTCTACCTTCCGTGTGTAAATTCATACGTGTGAATTCTGACCTTGATCTGAAGCAAGTAAGTGAGTGTATCTTCGCGGCTTTGGCAGTTTTACAGCAAATACATCTTAGCCCTGCGTTTATAACAGCTAAAAAGCATAAACAGACATGTCAAATCAACACTCGGGTGTTTTAAACTTTTTCGTTTTTAACAGTAGCAAAAAACAGTCGTCTCGGATACCAGTTTAACAAGACACTGATTCCGTCAGGCAATTTTTTCTGATGCAAAGTGACAGACACAACTGATCATTTTGTAGACTTTGCGATGTGTTGTCAGTTAAGCAAGGGCGTCGCCAGGTTTCGCTGTTTGGGGTAGGCAACAGAAAATGGGGTACTGCATTCAACGCAACGCTAAAAGACAGCTCATCACTACTTATGAATGGGGATGGCGTGACCGGCACCATCTACTCCCCAGCTGGCTGCGTCCCTGCGTCAACGTATCTGAACAATTGGGAAGTGGATTGAACTTACCCTGAATCATGACGTTGGAATTCTCCCGTGACCGCATGTTAGAACAGTGATTTTCAACCGGTGTTCCGCGGAAAACTAGTGTTCCGTGAAAGATCGTCAGGTGTTCCGCAGGAAATTTGATAAGTTTGACT
>JGI24158J21664_10005274_pt1 | contig 16860 bp, 13 predicted proteins | sample Ectturendosymbi3_FD_21664 | JGI IMG/M metagenome (IMG submission 21664)
AAAAACCTCACAATCTGCAAAACCTGCTACTCATAAGAAAGGGAAACTGAAAAAGGGTGTAATACGGTGACATAAACATTGCCTGAAAATTTAGGAAAAGACATCCTATCAATAGCTGAGTAACTTCATGTTCATTCATGATAAGTTTGAATGCTTTCACATCTGCAGTGTGCCTTTGCCTCTCAATTGTTAGTATCATTTGCAAAGCATGTTCATCTATTGTATGATCAACATCTTGAGGCTTTCACTTAAGCATGGCTTGCTCAGAGCTGAATTCTGCTTCTTGTAGAAATAACCATCCGCTTCCTCATGCTAGCTTTGTGAAAATCTGCAAACAAAGAAGCACGGATGTTCATTGAACCATGTAGTTTGTTATTGTTTAACTTTGCCAATGATTATCATGCAACTGCTCTCACTGGGTAAAGAGTGACAGTTGCTTTTCTTTGTGGCTGCCAAATGTAACTGTCATTTCACAGAGGACGCCCCACCTGACGCTGTGCAAACTGAAGTTGAATCAGTGGGTGAAGTGGCTCAGGAAACTCCAGAGCATGTAGAACAGGATCATAAAGCTCCTGTTACTGCTGAGAAGCATCAACCCTCTGTAACTGACCCTGTGACTGTTTCTTCATTGCTGTCATGCTCAATTGGTGGAGGTAGTAGAAACTGCAGCTGGTGATACAAAATGTGCATTGTGCTTGAAACTTTACTGGTGCAATACTGTGTTAGCTACAATTATTTTGCCTAAATGACAACTATAAATGTCTCTTAACAAATATGCACTAGCATAGCAACTATTACAAAACTTGCTGCTGAATAGGGTTGACTTACTCAGTATTGCTACAAGTTTCATGTGCAGTGAGTTTTGTGGGAGTGTGATTTTAAAAACTAGTACATCAATGTCTTGAACGTGTTATATTCTGTAATTGTGTGGCGTAATTTTTTTATAGTTGTGTATTTGGTAGGGTGAATTTGTGATAGCTATCAAAATATAGGGTATCTCTTGCTGAAATTATTTGCCATGTTTTTATTTTGTTCAGTTTATGTGATTATTAAAAGAACTCTACCATCCTGACATTAAAAGTGCAAAATGTATCACAAAGGCATTTTGACGTTCAGTCGCAAAAGCCTTAGTTTTTCTTAAGTTCAGTGATTATTTGAGAACACTGATGCTAAGACATTATATTGAATGCTGTGATGATTATTTCTATTGCTTTACATGATATGACTTCTGTTTGAAGCATTTTTCAAAGCGCATCTGTGCAGTTGTGACAATATTGAGAAGCAGACCTGTGCAGTGGTGTATAAATATTTTCACAGGATCAGATCAGTCAACCTGTGCAGATGAGTGCAAAGATCCAGGTATTTTTAGCATCATTCACAGTTTAAAAATAGCCCATGGTAAGGCCACATTTGATCGCATTTCACACCTGGCATTTTGTGATGCTAAGATACATTTGATTCAGAGGCGGTTGAAATGCTGTCTGTTACTTTTTGCCACACTGTTAATTTGTGCACTTCATGGTTGAAATCAGTGTAATCCATAGTAGGCCCAATTATGGTGGCAAACCTTTAAAGAAATCAAGTGTAAGTTTTTGCTTCGTTTCATTCACGGTTTAAAAACAGATTGGAAAGGCTGAATTAAATGTTTCATCAGCGTTATGTTCAAACCTGTAAAATGCAACTTTGATGCATGTGAAATTGTTCAGCATGTGGCAAGACTTCGGCAGCCATGGTGCTTTGCGCAGTGCAGAGGCTTGCAAGTCATGAAGTTCGAGACACAGCTCGAATATGTTATTATTGATAATGCGGCATGCATGCCCTTTATTCATTCACTATCACAAGCGTGAAGTCACAGAGACAGTGTAGCTTACGTTAAACCGGCGTACGTTACTGACGAGCTCATGTTTATGGGGCGCCGTTGGTAAAAATATTATATCTGACGGATTTAGCACAAAAAGTGCTATCTCTGCGCATATTTAGCTATCTCTGCACGCATTTAGCTATCTCTGCGCGCATTTAGCTATCTCTGCGCGCATTTAGCTATCTCTACCTGCATTTAGCTATCTCTGCGCACATTTAGCTATCTCTGCGCGCATTCAGCTATCTCTGCGCATTTAGCTATCTCTGCGCAGAGATAGCTATCTCTGCGCGCATTTAGCTATCTCTGCCTGCATTTAGCTATCTCTGCGCGCATTTAGCTATCTCTGCGCGCATTTAGCTATCTCTGCCTGCATTTAGCTATCTCTGCGCGCATTTAGCTATCTCTGCGCGCATTCAGCTATCTCTGCGCATTTAGCTATCTCTGCGCAGAGATAGCTATCTCTATGCGCATTTAGTTATCTCTGCGCGCATTTAGCTATCTCTGCGCGCATTTAGCTATCTCTGCACGCATTTAGCTATCTCTGCGCAGAGATAGCTAAATGCGCGCAGCAGAGATAGCAGTTTTTGTGCTAAATCTGTCAGATATAATATTTTTACGAACGGCGCCCCATACATGTTGACCTAGTCATTCAGTCAGACAGCAGTCAAAGTTGTTTCAGACACTGATAGCCAGGTTTATTAAATTTTATTGATAGGCACATTTTGCGTCAAGTAAATCAAGCTTATGATGGTTTTTGGTGTTGCTTCGGGAAAACCAGCTTGAGAGAAAAACTTGGTAGTGGTGGAAGTTTACAATGGTTCGGACTGCGCATGCACTCATGGAAAGAGGTGCATACGTAGAGGTACCGGCAAGTTGCTGCTATCTCATTGGGTGTTTGCAACACTCGACGGTTTGGTTTAAACGTTAACACCGCACATGCTCAGGAATGCATTGTTTTCAAAGCATGCTCTGTGTGGAGTTCGTCTCTCAGCAAGCTGCCACAAGCACCACTTTGCACACATTCGAGCTGTCGTGTGTTGCGTTGTTTTTGGTACGAGGTAGTTAGGCTTTCGTATAAATTCGCGTTGCTGTGCTTGAAGTACCACCGGTATGAAATGTGTGCGTGAGGTGTATGGTACTTCTGCATGCCTTTGCAGATGTGTTGCTTACAGCATGTTACGTGTGTTGCCGCATTTATTTTTAAGAAAATTATTGGTTGCGTTGTGCGAGTTGTTCGTGGAATGTTTTCTGCGCGGGTTAACTGTTGTGTTTCCTTACAAGCGCTCCCATATTGGAAGCAGTTTAGTAAGTTTGTTTGTAGTACAACCAGTGGCGGCTCGTGTTGAAAATATCCGGGAGGGCTGCGAAATTTAATCTCTGGTTGAACATATAGGATTGTCGCCCTGGCTGTTTTTATAATTAGTGACGTTTCCAATCACTCCAGCAGTCCTAATCTTATCAAACTCGTAATTTTCAGTTGTCCTTATTGATACATAGAAAACATTCACTTCAGTTTAATGAAGCCAAACCCAAACCCTAAAGCGTAAACACGAACACAAAATAAAAATTAAACTGGTCCCATTAAAAGTACGACGTCTAACCACTTCCACCAAAGCTGCAAAGGCGGGAGTCGAACCCAGCACCACTCGCATACAAAACAGACCATTCCGCTCGACTACTAAGGCGCTATTGTTAACAAGACAAAGCTTAGCATTTTATTCAAACCGAGTCATGGCAGCAGCCCTAGGCTAGAGCCACTTTTTTTGGGCTGGTACTTTAATCATGTTCTTTCAAATGAAGTTTTATTGCCGTACATCTTCAAACGCCAACCCTAGACAGCTCATCAGCTTAGCCTACTGTTGCAAGCTGCACTGGTGCAGATAAACGAAGGGCTGTGTTTTCGCAGCCCGAGGTTGGCGACCAGATTTGAATCCAATGCCGCCAATATCGCCAAAGTACCAGTTAAAGCATTGTTAAACTTAATTATAGAATTCAATATCCAAGAAAATCAGGTTGTAAAAAACAGTCAAGATTATATTTCCTCCATTTTTTCTGTAAAAATTCATCGTCAAAAATGACAAAAACGCTTTGCGATAGGCGGACATACCATCATGTTTCTTGTAGCCAATTGCTTGGTTTCTTTCTTTTAGGGCTGTGCCGAAGACAGCCCCGACATCGCCAAATTCATCAGCAAGTGTGCTGAAAACGTCATCGCATAAGCGGCGTCGTTGGAAAAGAGTGAGACATTGGTTTTGTTGGATTCCGAGGAAACGTTGAGCCGAAATGGTGTCGGAAGTACCGAAAATGATTGTGTTGTGAAATTTCGTAACTACATCAAAATTTAAGACGAGTTTGGCCGTTTGGCGGAATCTTTTATCTTACATTTTTCAGGGAGGGCTGCAGCCCGTCTAGACGAGCCGCGCCTGGTTGGGGGTATTCAACAGTGTTGGGAAGTAAAGTACAAATCCGGACTCAAGTCCTAATTCTAAGAACTTGGACTTGCTTCCATCCAGGTTGACTTTGACTTGATACCGGTTGGCTTTGTGGCCACCCCTCGATTGAACCCGAGTTTGACGTTTGTTTATTTCTTAATTTTTCTGTTATTAAACTTTGTTGAAAAGGGTTATGCAGATCCACGAAATTTTGTCTTAAGGGTATTGAGGTGGTAAAACAGTGGTCGGGAACCTATGACTCGCGGGCCAGATGTGGCTCTTTTGATCACGGCATCCGGCTCGCTTGATATTTTCTTAACACGATTGTTGCGAATAAAACGTTTTCTGTAATTTTCCATCTACCAGACTACAAAGCAACGCCATGCAGCACCAGAAGTCGCATTAACAGTAAGAAGCATGTTATGAAAAGAGAAAATTCAGACATTTTCCATTGTTTGAAATTGTTGGTTTTGCTTAAAAATACACACGTTGGTTAGTAAGTTAGTTGCATTAAGTGTTGAAAAATATTATATGGCTCTCACGGAAATACAATCAAAAATTATGTAGGTTTCATCGCTCCCTTAGCCAAAAAGGTTCCCGACCCCTGTGTTAAAGGACCTCTGACGTAAATGAACGTTTCTCAACTGAGGGACAAAATAGAATTCGGAGTCTGTCGCGGAAATTCGACGTTCGTGCGCTGGTTCCTCGGTGACGCTGTTGCGCTTTTGAAGTTTAAACGCACAAAATTGGATGCAGCAACGAGTGAAAAAGCTTGTAAATCACTGACATAAGTAATGCGCACACGTGCTTGCATTTTTTAAAAACTTTGTTCGATTTACTTCTGCTTTGTAACTGTGTTTAAGCAGCTTGCGGCTAGGGCAGCATGCAATTGAATTGGAATTCCTACAGTATTTTTGACTTGGATTCCGCACCTGCTTACTTGGATTAGCGTGTTCTCAACGTCCGTTCTCCGTACTCAAGTTAAAATTAATGGGTTGGTATTCAACAATATCGTAACGTTTCGCAACCACTGCTGCCATCATCAGTATAAGCAGGGTTTTTTAAGGCGTTTCAGGGACCCGATTCGATTCGGGTCCCTAGAATTTCAAATCGGGTCCCTAGAATCAGAGAAAATTATCATCGGGTCCCTAAAATAAGAGAAAATCGGGCCCCTGGCATCAGAGAAATCGGGACCCTACAGATCCGTTCCGGGTACCTAACATTTTCCTTAAGAAAAACCCTGGTATAAGTAAACATTTCATACAGTTTTACTAGTATGAACAACTCCATAATTAAAAACTCGTTTATCAAATTTGATTAACCAGATATGCTGGACAGATGCAATTCTTTCCCTCGTAATTTACCCAGCCCATTGTACGAGTTGCCGAACTTTGAATATTGCTCGTGAGCGTGTTGCATTTGCGGGAGGACATCAACATGGCTGCACATACTCTACTATACTTGTTTGCGTCAAACTAGTTTTGGTGCGTGATATGCTACATCCACTGAGGTGATCAAGGCGTCAAACCCTCACCACCAATGCGGAGACTCAGTTTTGTCGAATTCATTCAAGTCCTAATTTCCCATTTTGTGCGTTTTTGAAACTTCACTCGGAAGATATTTTTTTACGGCAGCACCAAAAATGAATGATTTTCGATCGATTTCTCAACGTCAGTTGCTTTGCTATTATGTGCAACGAAGAAATTTTATAAAAAGCATAGGAAAGTTAAGATCTCTGAAATGCCATTGCTTCTCTACACTACTCCCATTGGTTGTTTACTTCTCACCTGTGTTGAGTTGATTGCTTTTCCGCCGCTTTCAGACGTCAGCAGTTGCCGCCTGCAGAGTTGCAACGTCTTTGTGGGTAGTGAGAAAAGGCTCATGGCAGTAATAAGCTGCTGTCTGCTGCGTGTTGTCACGATTTAGCACGCAAGATGACTTGGCTTGTCAGTCAGACTACCGCACGGAAGTCAGACACAAACCGAGCTGGTCTCTGTCGATGACGTCTTCGAATTTGTTTTGAGACTTTCCTGCTGCAACAGGCTGTGGGTTCAAGACTAGGTATCTGTTTTTGACCTACTTCCACTTCGTGGACGTGCTGCGAGCGTACGTCTGTATTTATTAACACTTAAGCACACGACTGCTTCCCTGATTATATGAACTGTACACCTAGATGTACTAGATGCGCCCTTGGTTGTAGACATGTACTACCAACAGCTGCCGGTTGCGTGCGCAGTATCTGCTGACGTGAAAGATCAGACCGCTTGCGTAAGATTGCAAAGGTTCGTGTCTTACGCTGTTAGGAACCTGGGCTAGCTGAAGCTTAGCTCTTCGTTATGTATGTGTGCCGACCTTCATCCGAAGCAATGTTGCCCAACTGGAAAAAGAGTTTTAACATTTTNCTTTAATGAAAGCATGGAACTTTTCGTCAATAAAACATAGGAGAAAAAAAATNAGTACATGTCTTTGAATCTAAATTAGAGCACAATCTACCAGAAGATCCTGTTGTCTGACTTTAAGCATTTGTTTAAGTCAACTTGCTGTATTTCTGGAACTAGACATTTGTAGTTTTTCGGTTATATTTCAGTTATTGTACTATATGCCACTTGGTGCATGGTGAAAAATCTGAAGTCTACTTTTTGTCTGAGTGATTAAACCTGATGCCTTTTAAGTATCATCGCCAATCAGGTAACGAATGGATCATTTTTTTAAGTTGTCAACTTCACCACTTCCGTCTGGTGGTCAATAATAGAAACGAAACTATGGCGGTGACAGAATCTTAACCAAGATGTAAATTTGGTTCTGCAGGTTCCTGCGGCAAGCCCTTTGCTCGAAGTGCTTGTGTTTCGTTCATCTCTAGGAACAAGAAGACACTGCACTAGGCGCAAATGACCGCACAGAAAATAAACATGTGTATGTTTGTGTGCGTGCCATTAGTGTTAATTCCACAAACGCATTCTTTGCGTTATGGAGCACGCATGCCCAACTGTGTTTGTTCTCCGTAATCAGACAAGCTCAGTTATATTTGAAAGATGCACTTCACGCACCCGATTAATTCTTGTCTCTTATTGACATATCCTTGCTGCACCAGTAGCTAGTCTTGTAGTCACTCGTCAATGGTAATCTGCAACAGGAGAGAGCAATGTCGGAGCTTGTCGCGCATTTTGCTGCCTAATTCAGCAAAGCACTGGTGGCTGTCTCTAAACATCGTGGTTGAGGTCACAACCTAGCTGGCTGTGATCAATTAGATAAACGAAAGGTAAAAGAGAACCTTGCTGAGAAACGCACACGCACCCGCCTGCACGGTGACAAAACCACGCGCTTTTGGTGTCTGACGCAGGTTGCATCATTTCTAGTCTGCTGATCTGCCGAGCAAAATCTTCGTTTCTTTAAGCATCAATGTGCGCAAAGCTGCGTCAAATGTTCCGAACTTAAAATTAGGCTTTAAAGCGCGTAAAAACCGTGCTTCATCAGACCCTATTTGGTGGTGACATTTGGGCTGGTATTGTCCCCAAAATGACCTGTGAACTGCTCGTGACTTGATAACTTGCACTGTCGATAGCGGCTTGGCAGTGGTTGTCACGTTTCTCGTACAACTGACCATGTTTCCACGAAAACAAGTCTGGCACTTACATTTTTATATTCGGGGGGATGAGGGGTATAGATCGTTATTTTTCAGGAGCCTCACTATATCGACGTTCAGTTTCTATTTCGCCACCTTGTGTGTGCACGCAGCGCTAAATGTTGCTCGTAGCTCAGGATAAAGTAGCGAAGCATAATAATTGCTTGCTTTGTGAACTTTCCCATAAGCGCCGGCTTACATGTAAACGCAGCCCCAGCGCTGGCTGTGACCTCCGATTGTTATACCCTTCTTCCACTGCACGGACACGTTTTTGTTGGACATTCAGTGATCTGCTGCGATCTTGCGTTTCTCTCATTCGCTAACTTCGGCAGATTGTGAGCGGCAGCGACGACCGTTACATGAAAATCTGGGACCTGAAAAGTATGCGGACGCCCCTGGCCTCGGTCAGATTCGACTCGCCGGTCAATCGCATCGCTGTGTCTCGGCGAGGGGTCATCGTCCTGCCACACGACAACAGACAGGTGAGCTGAGCTAAAGCATGCATTTATCGGAACGAAAATAGGGGAAGACGTTGCTTGCAAATTAGCAGCATCGTTATTCGTTGGTACAGCAGGTTTCGAAGAAATGCTGAAGCCGCCAGTTGTTGCTAGAATGGATGAATGCTAAAATATCTCAATGTGTTTGAGTGATGAATTATTTAGTGCTTTTGTTTATTTTTTCATTGTGATTTTGTGTACGTGCAATGTTGTGGTGATCCCTGTGACAGATTTTTTTATTTCTAACAGTTTTCCATTTTCGTATATACCTGTTATGAAAAATGCGTTTTTTTGCCAGTATTGTGGCCTTGTTTGCCAGTTTCCCGATCCAAAAACTTGGCAAACTTTCTGTGATGATCTTTTAAAGTGAAAAATGTTTCTTTGATGCTGCGTGTTTTTCACACATAATTAAAATCATAATTACCCGTATAATTATAGGAGAAAGTTACGTTGAACGTGCGGACTGCACTTCCTTGTTTCATCGCCATGTCGTTTTTTTGAGAACGCTAATCGTTACGCTTCGCTTGCCCTGGCGGCAACGAAATCGCCGACTTTGATGAAACGAACCTAATGGAGCATTCCGCCAACCCCTGGATTTGAATCAATTATTATTACTTGTACAAGAACCTGATGAGCACGACACTCGGGCACTTGATCGCCATTGTAGGAAGACGTTCCTCATGGTGACCGCTCTTTTTGTCTAACACGAAACCTATTGAGACCTCTTACGATCGGCACATAATGGCGTGACGCCAGTCGTTTTCCCTGTAATGATAAAAGCTCAACAGCACAGGCAAGTCACGTTCGAAGAACGACGAAAGAAGGTGCTTTAAGCTGCGATGTGTGCTCCAAAGCGGTGCAACATACGGTAATCACGACCCTTCCGAAGGTTGGCGGGCTTGTTGTTTCACCACCGACCCTGCGAACACTACGTTATATTGGACGCCTATGTATGAAGCACGGAAGATTTGCTCGATCGTTTATTCACTCGCACCCTGCTAGTTATTCTTTCGCGGTTGTTTTTTATTCACAAAAGTAGCTCTCAAATATATGGTTTGTAACTGCGCGTGTTTCCAACAACGCTGTCTCGATTACCGCGAGGGAAAATGTATTGGACGTTTCGCGGTTCATAACGGAACTCATATTGCTCATTTTTGTTCTTCTATTGACATAGAATAAAAGCCACCAGATTGTAGATCACGGTACGTCAACCGAACCACGTAATGTTGCAACTTGCAGTGCGCCATGTGTCAAACTTTGTCGAAAACTAACTGAAAATAACGCATTTTAAAGAAGACAGGGACGCCACTTTCGTTTAGTGCGCTCCTCCTGATGTGCATGGCAATGGATGTGACAAACCTGAAGCTCATAAACCCGTCTTTGGTTTAAGATAGTTTGCGAACGAGAGCAATCAGTTGTACATGCTGCAATTAACGGACTTTCAAATGTCAGTGTTGCCCCCTTACCACTTCTGCAACATTTTCGAAAAGTTGTTAGTCGTGTCCGAAAAACCCAAAAATATTAAAGGAACCACTTATGAATTCAACACCAATTCAACCGGTAAGCCCCTGTTGGCATTTCCCAGTTGTATATTTACTTTTCCTGCTGTAGCCGAGTTTGAGGTTTGGCGGTTACCTCGCCAAACAACGTTCCTTTGTTCATCAAGAATGCGCCGATGTCATCCGTAGATGGTGTTTAGACTGTTGCAATTTGTTGCTGCCGGCATCGGAACTGATTATGTTGCCGTTCAGTTAGCTACTGCTCTAGCGAGTCTGGAAACCCTGCCTACGAACTTACAAGTGGCGAGAGCCCTTCGAACAGCCTTGCTTCACCTTGATATACTTGAAATGTCAGACCTCATAGCTGGGTCACAAAACCAGTACTCTTAACAAGAATACGTTTGACCTCTATTGTAGCGTTTGGACTAAACGGCAACCGCAGCACCAGATTTTCCGATTTGCATCGAATATCCTTCAATACTCAATTTTTGATAATTGTACCACAAGTAGTTAATACTCTATTGTCTTTTGTTTTGTATTTTTAATATTACAGGCAAAAGGCCAATTCGAAAACTTTGAAAAACGGTCTATTTTCAGCTAAATATCGCATTGTGCCAACGTTTAAGCTCGTATATTTATATTTGACTGGGCCCACGCCGAGAAGTGAAGATACGCGAGAGATTACTGGTTGCAGGTTTTTATAGCAGTTCAAACAGCGCGCAGTAAATTTAACTCTTCTCACCTCAAGTCGTTTCCATGCTTTTCAAACTGATTACAGAGTCTCCTTCAAAACTCTGCGCAAAGGTTTGATGAAAACGTTACCAGTGAAGAAAGTGAATTGATTTCAAAGGCTTTTTGTGCCGTTATTGTTTCAAGGTGTTTATTTTCTGCTATAGATTCGACTGTACGACACCAGCGGCACACGCCTGGCTCGCCTTCCCCGAAACGACCGCATTTCCCATCGGCGCGTTGTTACCGCCGGTACGTGGGTCGAGGGTTCAAATCCATGCCTGCTCACATGTGGCTGGGATAAGGTAATGATCAGCTGGGCTGTCGAGTTTCCTCATTCATCGATTTCGCTCAAATAGCTCAAGATTTAAAACAAAACTACGTGACAATCACCTCGGCAATATGACAGCGCCTTCCGGAATTGGGCAAAATTGACTGACTTCGATCTGAAGACGTCCCGAAGCATGTTCTGAGGAAAGGAAAAACTTCGTTTCATGCTTCCAGAAATACAATTTCCTTTGTACAGGCTTAGAGCAACTGGGCGTGGTCGGGACGTCAAGTTTTGTATGTTTTTTGTCGTACATCACGTTGATGCTGGAGACGTTAGCCAACCTCAGTTTGTTGTCCTGCTGGTACAGGTACTTCCCGTAAATGAACAGCGAGTTGGTTAGAAGTTACTGTTGCAATTTTGCGCGGAACGAATGGTTTGATTAGTTGGAAAGTCAACAAACAAGTATTAGTCCTTGTTCTTTCAGCTGCTTGATCATTCATGACCAGTACTGCCAAGTTGCCGTGAAGTCTTGTCATCGCGATTAAACCAGTGTCGTAGAACTCCAGTATTAGTCAGCTTGACCGTGCCTTAAAAAGTAACCATCGTGGAAACCGTGACTGGCTTACTCCGTACCTAAATCGTCTAAAGGAGTACAAAATGAAATTTGTTCCTTATAATGCATCTAAACTAAAAATCCGTTTGCCCGCTTTTTGAGCGCCACCGACAACCGTACTCAGTGTATAGGTCTTCAGCATGATTGTTATGTGAAAATTCGTTGCAAGATGTTGGCAAACCGCTTCCGTTTACGTGTCCGGCGTCTTTTGGAGACCACTTACCAATGACCTGTGGTCGAATACACTGAATTGTTCAAACCCAATAATACGCGGATTCTTCTGTGTATTTTTTTCCCCCGGCTAGCCCCCACCCAAGCAAATGTTCATTTTAGTTTTCTTTTGTGAGAGGCGATTCTACCAATGTGTTAGTTTGCTAAGCGTCCTGCAGCACTTCTTTTGTCGCTTGCTTGCTTGTCTGTATGTCTGTCGTGAGTGTTCGTGTGCGACTCTTAACTGTGCACTGCCTCACGCACAATTCGATATCTTTGCGGTGTCAAAAATTTTCGTTACATATTGCCTGAAAACATGTCGTATGCTATCTATCGTGCTACCGCTTGATTTAACGACACTAATGCGTTGCTTACCCCGTATTCACTTTCAATGGATTGGCTGCTCTTGCTCGATTCTCTCCGCTCGTGCCGGATGTCCGTTGCCAAATAGCAGTGACTTGATTTTTGTAATTTTCATTGTGGTTTTAGAAGTGAGTTGATGGAACAAAAATCCCTGGTCCATCACGTTTTCCGTGATGGCGTTGGTTCTTCACATATCATTTATTGTTAACAAAGGCGTTGGTTCTTGTTGCGTCTTTGCATGAGGAAAAAAAACGCAGCACCGGTGATTGGTTGGATTTCGCTCCATAGTTCCTCTAGTTGTGTAAACCCGGTGAAAATAATTTCTGTTGCGCTGAAAAGGCAGAAATCTCAGTGTTGCGTACTTTCGGTGCGTCAACCACAGTAAAGGTAAAGATGTTGAGATGAAGCACTCTTTCAGGAAAAAGGCGGTGAAAGAGATGTGGAGAAAACGATTATTTTTGTTTAATTGTTTTATGTTTCTCAGTGAATGTAATGACAGAAGCTTCTGTTTTCTGTCCTCAACATGGCACAAACCACACATTTCGATGCACTTCAGTCACGCAAGATTAAAAAAATAAACTATACTAAAAAAACTCTCGAAGCCATGATTTAAACACCAATACGTCCGGTCATCCATTTTTGTTTCACAAATATCTGAAAACTCGTATGTTTTTTAATCTTTCTGTTAATTCGTTCAACGTACAGATTATTTACCGTTTTTTCTGTTGTTCCCCGCATATGTAAGAAAGAAGTGCAGCCCCAGATTTTCTCTTGTTTAGGAATGAAGTGTACTGTTGTAGGTTTGCGGGACATTCCAGAGATCCCTGCATTTAATTTTGACCTTTAACCCGATGTGACGCTCAATGTTTCCCTTTCTTCGCTCGCTCGCCTCTCCGCGCAGAATGCCCCAGCTGTTGTTGTCCAGTGCGGCCGTGTTTTCTACCAAGGTTGCCAGGTAGTCATAAGCAAAAGAGGCCAGATCAACCCTTTTAAAAAAGCCAAATACAAGATAAATACACAATAACACCTTTAAAATACCCAAACGCTCTTTTAAAAGGGAATATATGGATATTTTATGCATAAAAAGAACAAAGCTCACTCCGTTAACCAACTTCTGCAAACTTTTGGTCTGGCTGAAGAGTAACCTGTAGGTACAAACCTAAAAGCATGAAACAAGTGCAGAGTTTCCAATAAAATTTTAGCATTCTGTGTGCAGAAACAGTGTCTAGAAAACTGCCAATGCCCAGAAATCTGCCAAAATCAACTTTAAATATAAAAAATCTAACTGCTCAAAAAAAGCCAAATTTCGTTGGGCCTTTTTTCAAAAATAAAAAGAAGCCAAAGGAGTTGAAAAAAAGCCAAAAATTACAAATTTGGCCTCAAAACAGCCAAATCTACTCAAACAAATCCAAATCTTATAATGGACGAAAAATCTTCTGTTTGCTGAGACTGCGGCGTTTTCTACGACACCGTGAGCTGCTTTTCAGTGTTCACCTTCATCGAATTCTCTGCGCAACCAAGACATCCACCTTATTCGCGATTACTTTCCGGTGAACATTGGGTCCTGGCCTATAAATACTGTGGCTAGCATGCAAAACCACCAGGTGTTTGTGGCAAATGAGTTATTCTTTTTGCACTAAGTCAGATGTCGACTGCTGGTGTGACAAATAAAAGGGCAACTATTTTAAACTCGTTCATCAAGACATTTCCTCAAGATACACTGTGGCGCCTCTGACTTTGTCTCGAACAGTTAAGAAAGTATTGTGCGCTCTTGTTTGTTGGTGGAATCCTTTGTCGTAACTTTCATTGCTGCATGGACTTTTACATCTTTCTTCATTTTATTGATTTTACGGCAGAGCAAAAAGGTTGAGGTAAGACACATTAAATCAACCAGGGTTTTTTTTTAAAGGAAAATGTTAGGTACCCGGTATGGACCTGTAGGGACCCGACTTTCTCTTATTCTAGGGACCCAATGATAATTTTCTCTGATTCTAGAGACCCGAATCGGGTCCCTAAAACGCCTTAAAAAAACCCTGGATCAACTGCGCAAAAAATGTACTTGTCTCATCCGGAAACTGATGAATTACCCGAAGCCCTGGTTTTCGAAGCTTTGTCCATTGTCTTATTTTTGCCTGGTGCAACTAACGAATCCACAACCGCTGCTCTTTCAGCTTGTAAATGACGCCGAGCTGCTTCCGTTCTTGCCCAGCGACTGCCACCGGTTGCAAGTGCAGTTTTGTGGTTTGCAGCATCTTTCCCCGTCTTTTCGTACTTTGATACCGATAAGCGCATCTGCTTATTTGATAACAATTCCTGTCTTCGGCAAAGGTCAAATCGGTTCATGCAGTATTTCGTAATCGCGCGTGTCTCCGGTTGACCCGCTTCTGTTGATCGATGCACCAGAAGCTCCATCCAGGCTGTCCAGGCTAAACTTACTGCGTTGAAAACGAGTTAACCAAAATTAGGTTTGTGCTGACATCGGGAAATCGAACGCAGAAGTTTCAATGTGAAAAGCAGAGGACCTTGTTTGCACAAAGTGTCCGATGCTGCTGTTTAAGAATAAAGCAAAACTGCACTATGATTGTTTGCATTCACTTTAAAAAAAAAGCTCGCCAAAGCATTATCGCGCAACACCCGAGCAGAAGCGATGCAAAGTTCGGGCTGATTCCGGTCTGTGAGCAAAAGTTGATGTCTCGATGCTTCGTCAGTGATCTGGCAATGCACAGCTAAGCGCAGTTTCCATTTGCGAAACAAATCGCGCATTGCTTCGTCGGATCGCGCAATGTCTGGCGTACCTGCGCTCTTTGCCTTTTATGCTCAACGTCGCTGGGAGTTGCGTCAAGCGCAAGTTTGCCGAGCAGGACAGATACCTGCGCGCTCTTTGACTTCCACTGTTTGAGCTTGGCCTCAATGTGAACTGTGATCGCTGGTTGTTTCAACTGGTATTGCTTGTAACTTTGTTCTTGTTGCGACTGACTCGTTATTAAAACCGAATCCCGTCAACAGCGGTTTCCTGGGTATGCTTGTAATGGTTGTCAGGAGTTAATCCGGATTTTATTCGAACAAGGTACGTAGCGCTTGCGTTTCTTGATTCTTAATGCGTGCTACTTGCAACTTATGACTGTAAATCAATTTTTTTTTTCATAAATGCAGACCGTGTCTGATTTTTGTGTAAACGCCTGCCGTTCGAAGACAGTGCAGCAGTTTTAACCACATTAAGAATTGTCTGGTTTCGTTTCCTAGTCACATAGGCGTTGCCAACAGAGGCTCCTGGGACAGTGGTACCCTTGTATTGTAGACCATCAGACAAATAAAAATGCAACATCAAACTGCATAAACTGGAATTAGACTTAGTTCGCATACGGTAAAGGCTATAACCTCGTATTGCATAGAAAATTTTCGAAATTCTGTGATTTTGTGCGAGCTTAGGCTGATGCATCTGCACTTGGTGAGCCCTATATTTTATGAATATTTTGCTTGTATTCTGGGATGTTTGTGTGACCAACAATATCGATGTAAACAAAGAAACCGAAAAATGCTGCTTTTCATTTGTTTTTGACGAAAAGTGCACTTCACAGTTTTGATGATTGTGAAAAAATTGATTATTAAGGGTAAAACGAAAATTTCTTGTTGAATGTGCATATAGTTTCTTTTTTATAAATATCATTATTTTACCAACGATAATGAACCAAGTACATTGCCCAAAAGGTGAACTGGCTAAGTCCCTCAAGCTGTAGTCTCCCCAATAAAGCCATATTGCTATTTACTGTGCACCGCAAAGTCCTCCGAACAAGCTCCCCAGTGTCATTGGTGTGGCGATGAGCCTACGTCGATGTAACGTTTGTACCAAAGTGTTGTTGTGTTACTTTTCATGAAAATTGTACTACGCGTTGTTAATTCCTGTGAAGATTTATACAGTGTGAGGAGGGAAAACGAGGTGACAAGACAGTCAGTGTAGTTTTTCTTAAATCTTACCGCACCAATTGTTTCATGAATGGTGCTGTCAACGTGATTTTACCTAACAAGTCAAATATGTTGGATTCTTGGTATATTAATACTGGCTCACTGAAGGATGATAACATTCAAAGATAAGCGAACCCACTTCATCGTGCAGCAAACAACCTATGCTCAGTGCAAAATCGCTCGATACCTGTTGCGGCTCTGGACTCGCGTCGTGAATGTGTGTCTGTAGATGATCCGATTGGAATTAGATTGTCATTTCTCGATTGATGTAATGGCTGCCACTTTTGGTCTGTCTGTGAAAGTATAACCAATGGCGGAACTGATGGGGGCCAGGGGTGCGAACCGCCAACCCCGGCAAGTTAAGTGTAAAAACCATTCCCCACTTACGTAAGTTTTTCGGAGTGTTTCCAGGTGCTTGCGTGTTTTAGTATATCCATATCTGGATTCACTATTATTTTTAAACTTGTTTCTGAGTGTTCGCCAGTTTGCTCCCTTCAGCCTGAGTTTTATTTTTCGGTAAAACTCGCCGTTACAGTTTTCACCAGCCTACATTGCAATGACGGATTTATTTAACGACATTTGGCGGCAGGCCGAACCCTGATTAATGCTTTCTGTCGGGGCGATTGTGGTGAACGCTCTTGTGCAAGGAGCGCTACGGCGAACCACTCAGTGGATCGAACACCTGACCTTCCAATTGGGAGGTGGACACTCTGCCACTGAGCTAATCGCCGCCATTAGCCCACAATTTTAGACATTATGACCGAATTCACTTAATTTCTTTCAGTCATTTCAAAAAAATT
>JGI24158J21664_10005275_pt1 | contig 16859 bp, 10 predicted proteins | sample Ectturendosymbi3_FD_21664 | JGI IMG/M metagenome (IMG submission 21664)
AAATGCATTTGCATTCGTTTTGTTTGTTCGTTCTTTGTGCTAACTAAACTGTCCCTATATTTCATTAGCATTGAAATATTTTCATATTAAAATAATATATTTCCCAGCACTAAAATCACACAAAAGTGGGGGGCGATTTTTGAGCAAAGTTCCTGTAGGGGGCGATTGAACAAAAAAGGTTGAAGACCACTGCACTAAACCTTCACTGCGATGAAGAACACATTAAGGAAAAATAAGCATTACAAAGTTGTTTTTTTCGTTGTACTGTATAAAGTTAGCTAAAGTACAAAAGTAACAGGTCTTTGTATTTTGACTGCTAAATGGATGATATGATTCTGAGTCAATACTTCAATCATCATTAAAACTTTAACATCGTGTTATTTCTTCTTTTGAATATCCGGTTAACCGGATAGCACAAAGACCAAATATGCGGATATATCCGTTATCCGGATAACAATTTTTTACAACTATCCGTCTAACCCTAGTCACGCATGAATGGTGCAGTTGACACAAGGGTGTTAAGTCGTGACCGAAGGGGAACTAAAACAACAGAAATCGACCAAAAACAATTAACGCCGGTAACTAAATACGATCCCAGACTGGGATCTTAACGCATGGCGAAATACATTCTTTTAAGTAATTGTTCGGTGCGCCATACTACATCCGAATGCTGAAAAGCGTTCTGCCAACTTATACAAGGTACTTTGAAAATATTTCAAGAGACTGTACCAACATCCTAGATAAAAAAACGCCATACCCACCGCAAAGGTTGCTTCCAATTTTTATTCGCAAATAACCATTTTCACCGAAGTCTGTTCCCCACGAGTTTCGAACAATCCAATGTGGTATTTCTCCTACAGCATAAACCTTACGATAACTAAGGCGGCTTTCTCACGAACATTTCACTGTTTTATGTTTCTACCTAGTGCACATTTTACAGTGCTAGTTAACGCACACACCTAAAAGAAGCTATTTTGAAAAAAAACTAATTTATTAAAGGGTTTTTGAAAAACTCAGAGCACCTAGTTAGATAAAAGATGCACCACTGAAACCAGGAAAACCTAACATGATTTTAAAACAAGCCACGATCAGTTTCAATCAACCTTTTTCGTCATATTTGCATTGCAGGTTCGATTAGTCCGTGGTGCTATTTTTGTTTTATTTAGGCTTTGGGACTTAGGTACAAGGTATCACAGTGACGCGCAACTTTCAAAGTCAGAGAAACGCCGCGCATGTACTGCTGTGATCGTCAAAAATCAGCAAGCATTGTTGTTTTAGCCTTTATTGCAGCTTGCACAGGTGCCCAAAGAGAGGCGAGAGAGCACATTGCACAGGGTCCGCGGTTTTCATTTCAGATTGTGTTGTGCCCGTAGCAGAGTCTCTGCTCTAGGCAAAGCACCCGGACTCCTTGAAATTTGTTGAAAGGGAATGCTTGCCCGCGAGCGCCTCCACAAAGTCAATTTTGATCTTCCTTGAAAAACGTTTGGGCACCCCTGCTTTAGTGTACATAATTTTATAAAACCAATTATACAATCACTTTAGGAATCAACGAGACTCTGTCAGTTTTGAAAACGCCCTTCGCCACAAATCGTCTTTCAAAAACAGTAAAGATGTTGACCGACTAATATTTATTGCAAAGCGAAGATGGAGGCCGAACATACCTGTCAAATCGTACCCCACGATCTGAACAGCGTGATTCGCAGAATCGTACGAGCAATGATGCTGGATGATTCCACTGACGTAATCCTGAAAAAAAAAACCCTGGAGCTTATCTTGGCCGTATGCTCCACGTTTCAACACAGAAAGCAATCAGACCTCAATGTTTTTCTGAGTGATTTATTCTCTTTTCCAACGCCATAGTACTACAGCAACTGAAACTAAATAGATGTGTTGCTATCTGGTTTGTCAGAAACACTGAAGAGGAACATGAAACGGAAGTAATGAGTGAAATATCAAAGCCATTTACACAACGCATTGCCACGTAACGTTTTTTGGTCTTATTTAAATGAATACAAAATGACGTAGCGGATTAGCAACCATGATGGCACTCCGGCTTTCACTCACTTGCCAGCTTGTCGCATCCACTGAAACAGAAAGCGGGCCGACACTACCGACCAGAGGCACCATTTTGTCCATTTCCACATTCGGGCAAGCGCCATGGTTGCTATGAGAAAAATTGGTAAAAAATGTCGGCTCGATGAAAACGAAAAATGCTGATGCCAAAAAACATAAATCCTAACAACCAATAATGTAACCAAACTGCAGCATGAATGGAAAAAGCATTCATCCACATCGAGACAACGTTTAGAAAAATAATTTCTTTCCGCTACTGCAACTATGCGTCAAGTTACCATATCGTTGAGTATATGTATGCGTTGTGGTTTTCAGGCTGTGATCCCTGGTCGCGACCTGAACATCTACATTACTGTACTTGATAACGGTGCAGACGTGTGCGTGCTGCTTACGTCAAAATAACACGAGCAACATTCAACAGATTGGCACGCACTCGGGGTTCCTTCGCAATTTCGAATATAAATTTCGAGATCTTTTTCAAGACCTTTAACAGACTTTTTATGGTCTTTTTTTAGACTTAAATTTTCCGAATGACATACCCAGATCAAATACAGGCACTATAATAGTTAACACGATGAAAGCAAAATTATCAATCTTGCAATATTATAACAATGTATGTTAAAAGATCAAGTCTGAAAAATTATTTTCTTTTTCAATAGATCAAAAATTTTTTTTTCCTTACTTTTCCAGACTACGTAGGAGCCTTGCGCACTGGACTCCTCATGTGAGAGTCGGTGCATTAACCAAACACAGGTCAAGGATGGTTGCAACTGTTCTGTTGCGTATTTTCTGTCGGCAACGAAAGAATCCGAAAATATCAACTCTTCTGCAGTGGGTTACACCGAGTTTCCAACGTGATAAAAAATGAGGCTGCGGCAGCTCAGTTGGACCAAGACGACTCTTACGCAAGCGTTGGTGGCCACTAAGTGAAAAGAAGCAGCGCCTTTTGAGTAGGAGCGCCCTCCATCATTCCGGTAAGAAACCCGAATTAGGCTTCGACTTGCAGCATGCAAAAACAACAATAAAAGAAAAAAAAAGCTGAACTTACAATTCACAGAAGTACTTCGAGACGCCGACACCAAAGTGTGTTCTGTACACAAGTATAACAACAATTCGTTATATTTCAGTCATTGGGACGCATTGCTTGCAATCGCCCTAAAACCGCAAGGGGGCAGACATGTGGTGTTCAAGCTGGAAATGCCACATTTGCCCACATTACCATGACTTTTAGGGTGTTTTGAGAGACCGAAAAGACCGAAACGGACTTTCAAATTGTTCCATCAGTCTTGTGAAAATACAGTAGAAACACGGTTTACTACCACCATCAAAATACACTAAAACCTTGGTTTACGACTATCTCCGTATTCACATAAAATAATTGTGATTTCTCAAAATGTCTTTTGGGTAATATGGAACTTGCACATGCTGAAAAATCAGCGATACACGCTGCAAAAGTATTGGAAAAAAGGTGATGCCAACGGTAAAGAAATTCACAACATACCGGCTTTCGTTGATACACTTTCCTTGNACGCCGTGATACGGGTAGACACTCTCTGGTACCAAGCGTACATTTTTCTGAGGAATATCATAAAAAAGTTTAAAAGNCTTAACGACAGCACAGGTATTCTGCTCGCTAAATCGAAGTATTCGGTCACTCAAATTCTTCGTCACTTGTCGTCATAACCAACTTGAATTTTCTAAGTAGTGTATTACAAGGAAGGTTCTTACACGCGGCTACTAAGTTCTGTGGCTTCACTAAGTCAAACGATTAGCCGGTTGGAGTACCTGTAATGAGTAACTGCTGCAAACTTCATTAACGGCAACCTGGAAACAAACCACTGTCCCAGCAGTTGTGATTGATCAATGCGAAACGTTTCTGCCAGTTGAAAAAAGCAAAAACAGAAGGTTTTACAGTTTTAGCAAGTGTATAAGGTTTTGCTTTTCACGCTAACGTAAACTGCTAAGCTGAACACTGTCGTCTTGCCGTTCTACAGGAAGACGAGCTGCCAAAACTGCTTGTACTGCTCCAATCAAGGCCGGCCCTGACAGCTACGGGGCCCAATGCAAGACCTAGGCGCGGGGCCCCTGAGCAGTGGTTTTATGACGTCATCGCGTTCAGTCAACCGTGCTATACGATCATGGTAGAGAGCAGATACAACGCTTTACCACGAGAATTGAACACGTTTGCTAACGTTCGATATAATAGAGGAAATTCATCGCTAGTTCTAAAGAGCGTTGTTTGTTAACAATGAGATTTATAAGCCGTTTCTACTGAATTCTCGCGCGCAAGGGGTATCTGGAAAAAATGAAAAATCTACCTAAGCATCATGGCGCGGGGCCCAATGCAGCAACATCGGTTGCACCGGCTAAAGGCCGGCCCTGGCTCCAATGCATGTACTCAAGTGGCACGGGTGATTCCAATACTGCGTTACGAGAAGCAAGTCAGGAACCAACACGTTTAAGGTATTTTGCACAACTATTCATGGCACATTGTAATCTGAAATAAAACCTCTATGTATTCACTCGCACTCACTTCTTTCAACCAACGATACGCTTCACAAGGAGAACCTCCTTGACAGCCGTAGTTGTATAAGCTGCAATCCACCACTTGCTGGGCACTAAGATCAATCCTAGTACTTCCGTGTATCGCCCTTGCAGTTTCAACATTTTCTACAGCGCTGAAAGCCCTGTAGCGTTATTTACAGCCATATGATAACCACACAATCAATCCGTTTGATTTTAGGAACTTGGATTTGCTAGGCTAGACGAAACCACACTGTTTGTGAATAACCAAGAGAGAATTATCATTCCTATACTTCAAGCAGCAATATCTACTGTAAAATCTTACCAAAAAATTACATACGAAAAACACACAAATTTCATATCACAACAGAATTATATTGGACTATGAAAATGTGATTGCAATTGTGGTATATGTCGATGGAACTGATAGCGCCTGTAAAATTCATCATTCTGAAAACAGTGGGCCTAGGTCTTAAAACGCATTTCAAGAAAAAACTTTATTAAAAAAAAAATGTACGGCAAAGGTTGAACCTTGCCTTGCAACACTGCTGGCAGGCACCCATGAAAAACACCAACATTAATGTGGACGGACTGGCTGCAACAAAAATAAAGCATCTGCCACACATTCAGGTACAGATTATTTGTAGACCATAGAAATAAATATTTTAGAAACTACTCCAAAGCAAAATGTGTGGAAGGGGAAAAAGCACTTTTACTTTTATTTGTCAGTGATAAATTCCGTTCGAAAATTTTCAATAACAATTAAAGAATCTGCGGGAGACACACAACTACCATACAGATGAAGTAAATCAGTACAAACAAAATATGAACGAACAAAATCTATGAAATTATTGTTTCTTTATTTGAACACCACAGCCAGGTTATTGGTTTGTGGTTGAATGACCCAAGCGCAATCTAAACCAATAGCCACTGATAACATAAAAACAAGCCTGTTTTGAACCGTGATAAAAGTTTCCTTGCACTGGAAACAAACAAAAACCTAACCCTGCATGCATTCTTTAACAAAAAGTTAACTGTCCTTTGCACTATTATAATATCACATCGAAATGAGGCATCAAACCATCTAATCACATTGAATGTATGGTGACAGATTCCAAGAGTCCACACCTACCAGCAGCTTCCACACTGTAAAACATTGCATCACGGCTTAAGAACAGGGGCTATGGAAATTAGTATGCATGTTTGATTATTTGTGATAGGAAAAAAGCATAGAATTTCCAAAGCATTCAGCTGCCCATAACAAGGAAATTTCACTTGCACATCTCACAAGACCACTATGTTAAAAAAATTGAACAACCATGGTTTTGGGCATTGATGCACTGGTCACACATCAGGCACAAATGGAGCACCATTGTATCCCTCCATGCAACCAGTCTTTATGAACAGTTCCAGTGGTAACAAAAACAAAAGTGTGATGGGAAGGTGTGAGAACTTGCACTTACTTATACTGAGCACACAGATTAATTATTACATGAAAACTATTGGTGGCTGCTTCTACAGAACAGGTTTAAATAAAATAGTATTTTAGCAGATTAAATCAAAATATATCAAACAAAACAAGAGGGACCATTTGCCAAATGTTTATGACAAAACTGTAACCCAGTAATTTTGATGATTATTGTTTCACAAAAGCACTGTTTCTTTTGTAGTAGTAAACCAACTGCATAATTGCATTTTTACTTCATGTCCAAGAAACTGTGATATGATGCAAACACTGTAGGCTGAACGAGAATGACTAGGAGGTGCAACTAACACATCATCTATAGATCTGGGAGAAAATTACACGCAGAACACACTTAATCCAGCCACATGACAAGCACTTTGTCTTACTGTCAGCTGGTTTTTTACAGGCGTTATCACTTTCTTGTCTCTCCAATCCCACTTCTTCACAAATTGTTCTGGCACTTCAGGAAACTCTGTGTGACTTCCAATTTTACTGAATCCACCAAGGTACACATGGGAAAGGTACAAGTCTGCATTAAAATGAACACATGGCACCCATGTTGATCATGTTGTCATAACAGGCATCATGACAGGAGTCAATACCTTTCAAACAGAATGTGATACTCTTTAAGCAAAAGTAATGCACTGGGTTTTGAAAGGCAACTTTAGTTACTATTTGTTGCTTGTGTGTAAGCAATATTGATTTGTTAGCACCATTTAGTGCCAACCAAACCATGCACACAGCTTTGTTCTTTTGTAATGTGATAACTGCATATATCTGTCTTTAAGCAACTTCACCATTTTCCAGTGCTCTTTCAAAGTCATCTCACCATCATGCATGTGCCCTAATCAGTGGCGTAGCCAGCCCAAAAATTTGGGGGGGACAAAATGTTTGATTTTAGGCGAATAACACTATTTTGTTTAAAAAAACGCCACTCAAATCACAAAATGAGTATATTTTCTAAAAATTTGGGGGGCCATGGTCCCTTTGGCTACACCTATGGCCCTAATAGACAAAAATCCTAATAAGTGTAGTCAATTGGCACACAGTAAATTTGTGGCAGTCTGCCATGTTCATTCTATTATAAGCCTCCTTTGCATATAAGCCACAGCAACAAACAATTTGCAAAACTACACAAAGTAAAATTGTTGTGATGCTTGCTTAACACCACATTAGGAGCAACAGTTATTGGCACAGTAACAGATTTCCCACCCTTCTTGTGCCAACAACGGTCATATAAACTTAGGCAAGGTCTTGAAGTGAAAAACTTCACATCTTGCTGCACAGCTCTGCACTAAGAAGCAAATTTGTTTTGGCAACATCAAAATACAAGCAGCCCTTCATTGTAAATTGTGCTCATGCACAAGTTGTATAAAGTGATGAAAAAATATAAAGATGGGATGAAAAGAGCCTCCCATGATTACAATCTGTAACTGGATCTTTCTAGATACTGGTAGGAAATAATTTAATGAGTGTTCTAATTGCTTTTACAAACTACGAGATTTGAATAAACTTAATACTGTTGCGATTGGAAAGCCCGAGTGGCATGTGCACAAAGCTTCATACTGTGGCAGCAAGCAACATAGAGATTATGTGCCGCAATCACTCTATTATTGCTTGCTCGTGCCACATATATATGGGTGTTATTCTTCATGCACATCCCGTTGGTGGTGAATCGCAAATTTGACACAATGCCAACGGAGAGGTTGCAACAACAATCCCTCATTTGTACAACAAACTGCACCAATCGCACATTCTTTTTGTGAAGTCTGCACCTGGCATGACCATCACATCCTGGTCACAGCACCATTTTGTTGCGATCAGAAAGCCTGAGCGTCATGTGCACAAAGCTTCACACTGTGGCAGCAAGTAACAATAGAGATCATGCACTGCAATCTCTCTGTTATTTCTTGTTTGTGCCACATATATATGGGTGTTATTCTTCATGCACATCCTGTTCGTGGTGAATTGCAAATTTGACACAACGCCAATGGAGAGGTTGCAACAATACAAAGGAGCAGGAAATTTTGCTTCAAATATTCTAGCTTTTCAGAATGCCAAAATGGTCACCTGAAATTTAACTGGGGCAGTATTTCAATGACCTGATATTAGTAGTTAAAAAGTAAATGACTTTAAGAAACCTTATAGACACAATGGCAAGCCTTGACATTTCAAAACATATAATGATAAGGTGGTACAAAAAAACAAGAAATTTTAAAGAAAAATCAACACAACTTTGCTACCATATTGCTTAAGCAAGAAGAAAGAAAAATGTTTCACATACAAAAAATTGCATTCATGTACTTCCTATACAACTTTTGTAAAAATTATGCAACATACTCCACAACTTCAACTAAAGTTCACATCAACTGTTTTGTGACAAAATTATGCAGTGGGAATCTCAGCTTCAGATTTTTCAAATGGTAATGACGACTGTGACATGCATTTAGTAGTGTTTGGACTGGTTGTTGGAAACTAGTAACAATAGACGTTGATTTATTGACATAGTAGTTCCTGATGTTTGACATTAGACAGTGGTACTACTACATCAATACAGTCTTTACTTCTAACTTCCACTTGTTTTGACTGCACTAAACTTTGGCTCCAATGACTTTTACAGCATGCAGACCTTGCAAACCATTTCGGATGCTGTGTTTCTCATAATTAATTCATTTTAAAATTTAACACTTAAGCAACATGTCCAATGTTTTGATTAATCTGACTATTCACTTGAACTAAGAGGTTATAAGCATGTCAAAAACAAATACTTAAATGTAACCATAATTTGTAAAACTTAACAAACAATCTAAACATAATTTTTGTTTGGTGCATACAAAGCATAATTCTCTTACATTACAAAAAACAGCATAAAATATAGAAGTGGTACCTTTAAACTCCTGTGGAGACAAATCTGAAAACTGCGTTAATCCAAATAAAACAGAATCTTTTCCTGTGACATTATTTTGAAATAACTGCATAGTGTTTTTCAACTTGATTCTTGCAACTGATGCCTGCAAATGTAAATATGACTTACATCTGCAAAAAATTTTTGTAAATAAGAAATAAACTACGCATGTCGCATATATAAAGAAAAAGTAATGTTAGATCAATGTTTTTAGCATTTTATGTGGTTTAAATATTATTTTAGAGTACAGATAAATTCATAAACTTAGGGCTACAAGTGCTATATTTAACGTAATGCAAAAACTACTTAAATATCACGTTATGCCCTAAATGTCTTACCATGAAATTTTTATACCGTTGACTATATTCCTGACTTCCTTGCGTATACGTTTTGTTGAACAAATGGATATATTCATTAAATGTTCCACCTTGGAACTTCAGCTTCATGGCAAATAATTCTGGCAATGTTCCCAAAATCACCACAATAGTCAGCAATGAAAAGCACTTCATTGTTTCTAAGCTACTCAAACTCGACATGGATGCAACCAGAAACATCACAGGGTTAAATCAACATGGCAAATGTGTTTATCACACTAAATCAAACAAAATTGGTGCAGTATGTGAAATACTATGTGCATATTTAATGAAATATATATAACTTTTATACTGTAGCACTTAGCTAAGCTTGCACTTTATACAGTAATTATATATTGAATTTAGGATTACTTGTATTGTCTGTAGTAAGATATGGCTAAATCTATATATTTTTTATTTATATTTTTGTCTCAAACAAAAGCTCCATACCACACTAGTTAGAACACAGAGGTATGAAAATGTTTATACACAACACAGGGTTCCCACACGTTTTCAAAACCTATTTTCCACACTTTTTTAATACCTTTCTTATGAAAAAACTTTAAAGCCATCACTTATCTTCATTTTCAAAATTTTATTCATGGAACACAATGGAATCATATCTACAAAGTTGTCATCAGTGCTACAGTTAGGATTAAGGTTAGGATTAGGTTCATCTTTTGCATTTGCTATGTTTCTACCAGTGATGTAGTCGAGACCGTAACCTCCGAGACCGAGCGCAAACTTCGAGACCGAGACTTTGCCAAAAAAGCCGAGACCGAGAACTGGAAGTTCGAGACTGAGACCTCACATTTATCTGATGGTAATCAAAGCCAACTCCTTGAAAAGTGCTGCAAAAATATTTGGAATGTTGCCAAATACCAATATAAAGGTGCTTGCCATTGCTATGCTTCAATAAATTTGTTTTACTCAGAAAAATGTGTAGATTGTCTTGTTCGTTGAAAAACACTACCAGCCTTTCTTTCTGTGTAAGGACAGGAGGTGATGCCCTGATGAAGCTCCCATGTTCTGGTCCGCTACTCAGTATTGAAGTAAGCCTATGTTATTTGAGAACATGGAAAAGAGGCGAATCATTTCTTTTTATTTTAAACAAGCACACTCAATGTACGCAAGTGTATATAGCAGCACTAATCAAAACAGCAAAGTGGTAACTCCAAAGGAAAGGTTGCTTTCAATCCTTCAATCTTTTCCCAGGTGTTTCATCGTTTAAATCACTTGCTAATGAAGTAACAGTCTTTTAAAATATTTTTCTATCTGCCACTCACCTGCTTCACTAGATTTGTTTCATTTTAACCCTGGGCAGTAAGCTAATATTCTGCACCGACAATCAAATTTCTTCGCAGCATATTCCGCGTATTTTGACTAATAAAGTTTTGCCATTTTTTGTAATGTTACCTGCACCTTTCCTAGTTCTTTTCGCTGCACATGACAAGAAACTGATTTAGAATTTCCACATATTTAGAGATTTAAAAACGAAAGCACTAGTTTGAAATTTGAAAAGCACAATTGTAACTTGTTTCATCCATCCAAACTTGCTCACTCAATCCAAAACAAGTTTTAAAAATTTTGCCCGTGGTCCCCCTCTTGATGCAAAGAAAAAACTATTTAGGCCTATTGGAGTAATAGACTTCTTGGCACAAATTAAGTTTACACTTTGAACCAGCGAGGTAATATCCTACCACATGCGCCACTGCAGTGGCGTAGCGATGCTAACTGTCGCCCCAGGCCTACCATAAAAATGCTTTCTCTTTCCGCTTGTTACACTTGCTTACAACAATATAAAATGAAAGAAAACCATGTAGGCCTATCATGCTTATTATAACTATACGCAATAATAAAGTATCGTGAGCATCACAATCAAATACTCCCAAACTGAAAAGTTTTATTTTTTGTCATATACTTGTGAAACAGTTGCAACCATGGATTGCATGTGTTTTCCGTGGCAACCACGAAGTGCACAGGCCAATAAAGCTCTGAAGCAACCTCAGTTTGCTTTTTTGTCTTACTTGTTAGTTTTTTACAAACCCAGCAGATCTTTTGCAGGTAACTGTTGCCTTCATATTGAAGATTTTTTTCTTTCTCAGAGAGAAACTATTAGGAGGTGCTTTCGACAGGCACTGTTTGGCTACAGCATGCTGTAGCACACATGTGTCAAACAGGTGGCCTGTGGGCCAAATGTGGCCCGCATGGCTTAAATTTTAAGTCTCAGCCTATTTTTTATAAGTGTTTGTAAAGGCGAATGATGGTCTTTACCATGTTGTAACTTTGGTGTTTTATTCATCTTGCTGACCTAATGTCTCTGTTTCATTAAAAAAGTTATTCAGTTTTCAGGCTCCTTTCACTCCAACATAACAATTATTACATCACAGACATGCTGGTTGAGCATTAACGTAGTTGTTTGTGGAAAAAAACTTGAACCTAAGAATACTTAATTGAAACAATTCACATGCTTCTGTGCACCCACATCCGATTTATTTTGTTCTTTATTTTTTCTCTTAGATGTTCACCCCAAAATTTAATGTTAGAATGCTTTGATTTCTCTCCCACTGCCGAATCCCTGCATGATGATGAGTAAAGGGCATTGTAGTTGAGGCGTTGTTAAAGTGTTTTGCTCCTATCAGTGTTCATTGTGTGCTAACACATATTCTGTAATGTGCTATCCGCTATGGCTACTCATTTTCGTACTCTTGTATTATTCGATTGTGCTTGTGATATGGACCACAAATCTGCGATAAAAAAAAAACATTATTTATTTTAACACACACGCTAGTTTGAATGCACAGCAATGTATCCAGTATGTTTACAGGTTTTAGAAGTCATGCAGACAAAACACATTTACACTGTCTTAACAGGTACAAATGGCCCTTTGAGGNAAAACATGATGCTGATATGGCCCTCAGTGAAAATGAGTTTGACAACCTGCTACAGTGTAGCAGAATGAGCNAAGGTCAAGATTAGCATTGTATCTGACTAGCAGTGAAATGGTGTAGTGCCTTCCTGCTGATTTTATGGNTCTATGTGTATTTCCTAGATTTGCTATTTTTTATTGTCAAGTTTTTTTATTTTGAAGTTTTTGATAATTTCAATGTTTTTACGTTGAACTGATTATTCACAACCGTTCCAAATTTCCGTTTTTGATCCCTCGCTTAGAGGTTCGCAACTCCGTAGGTCAGTTAGAAAACGCAGAAAGGTCGGAATGCTTAGCAGCACGTCAGAGTAGCTGATCGGCCATGATGCATTACCTGCTCTCTGTATAGAATTCTTATGAGCACATCTTTTTAGCAAGAGAGTTCTGAGGCATTTCTGAACTTTACAAAGTTGGCATTACGTAGAACAAAAAAAAAAAAAATTACCAGTGTGTTTCAACAGACTGCTTTGAAAAGAACTTTGAAGAAAAGACCTCTTTTATTTGGCTTCTCAAAAGAGAAACTTGTTGGCACTTCTTTTGAACATGGGTTTTCATAACAAAACTGCTTGCAAAAACAGTTGAAAGATAGTCCTCAGCTAAGTACTCCTTACGTCTTGTTGCAAGCGTTGCAGAAATTATGCGCTGCGGTTGCACTGGTACACACACTGTTTTATTGAATTCAGTACAAATTTTAAACAGGGTAGAGGACAAATTGTTTTCTCCATAGTAGCATAACAACAAAGAAAGCTTAGCCACTGACCACTCTGAACGGCTGAATTTTGAATAATTACTTTATAAATCCGTTTTTAAGGAGCTGCTTCTTGCATGACTTCATAAAAAAATAACTCATGCAAAGTCTCGAGACTGAAATCCTTTGTGACCAAGATGAGACCTGAGACTCGATAAAACGGCTCTCGAGACCAAGACCAAGTCTTGAGACTCCATCACTGGTTTCTACCAAGCCTACTGCATTCTCCTGGTGCGTTACTGTCACATTACAGGAGGTGATGCAACAAGGTTTCCAATCTAAAGATCTACGGGTGGTTCTGTAGCCACTGCCTTTGAAAAAAGCAAAGAAAACTGGCCCCATGAAAAGAGCAATCAGTACTACCAAAACGAAAAGGACCATGGTGAGAGCTGAACTGAAAACCATTCACATAGCAGACATAGACGTGTCTGCTTGACTACCATGACAGTGCCAGGAGAGTGACAAACTCAGCATTTTATTTGAACCATGTCACTGCTGGCGGACATACAGCCACTTCCTTATATAAACAGTCTTCTTTCGAGCTAAAATAACCAACCTGTTATGAACACAATCCTTTATCATATATGTATAAGGATGTTATGAAATCTTCTATTATGTAGCCTATTGGTCTGCTAACAACGTGGTATTTTTTTTCTTAAACCTCTACTCCTAATGACCTCAGGATTTTATCATAGGCCATGTGGTAGTCAGGATGGCTAGAAAAGGAAGTGAAAAAATACTGCACAGGAGAACTTACAAAAAGTGCAAACATTTACAAAGCAACAAAGCTTGGAGAAAACACAAACAGTCACAAGGCAATAGCTTTCATTGAAAAGAAGCAAGTGGTGGGCAGCAACACTGGTTAATACAGAGGTCAGCTAAAATCAGATGTGTTCTTTTCAGAACGTATTTTGTTATGAAGTAGCAGTTGCTCTTAATGTACTGACCAGTATTACTGCCCACCACTTGCCTGTTTTAATTTTCAAATGTGAGAGTACCTGCAACCCTGCACATTACTTGAAACTTCTGAGGCTTTGACTTATGAACATGGTCTGGCATAAAATAGTTTGTTATGAAAGTGGTTTTTTATGAACTGATCTGTTATGAAAGTGGTCTGTTGTGATCTGGTCTGATGAATGTGGTCTGTTACGGACAGGTCTGTTGTGAACAGGTCTGGTTTAAAAGTGAATCTCGCATAGTTGCATACACACAACAGCTTTGTCTGCCCCATGTGGCAAGCAAAATCGCACACACAATGTTGACACTGCCTCGCTTTCCCCACACAAGGTGAAATGTACACCAGAGATGAACGGACAATCATATTTTACGATCCAGATCCAGTCCTGAATTTTTAATACTCAGACCAAGACCAACCATCTTCCAAAAAATTACTAGTCCAAGTCAAAAAAATTAACAAAATACAGCCTTTAGACAGTTTTACCAACAAAAATTATGCAAACTCAGTCCAAACACGGTCCTGATCCAAATCTAAGGAGCGATTCGTAGCCGGATTCAATCCAACTCCAAGAAAATTCAGGTACGAGTTTAACATGCCCCGCGCAACCTCCACGAGTTAACATGCCCCGCGCAAGACTCTGATATAGAGTAGCCCTAGCCCATGTTAGTCCAGTGTTGCCAACTCTTCTTACAAGGAATCTACCAAATCTACTCTAAAAATATATGAAATATGTACCAAATTTATCTGTAACAAGAACTTAAAATTTAATGTTGCTTTTCCCATGCTTTTAAATGACTTCACTTACATGATTAACAGTTGCTGTTGGGCAGTGGCATCATAGAAAATCTGCAAGCTCAATTTTTACTTTCTTAACCTTAACCATGACAGATTTATTTTGTCAGGTGGAAAATTCAAACTTCTAACATCTGCAACTGCATTTTCATTTTTTGTAGTCCACTGCTTTAATATGATGTGTAATAGTAGCTGCTTTGCTGTTGATAACTTTTTTTGCATAGTTTGCAGAAAGGATGCACAGCACCAGCAGAATCCTGCTTTGCAAGCCATGCAAACTATATCAGTCACTCTTCTCCCACTCAAATATGCAGCTTTTTAGCCTTTGGGTCCATTGGCTGATTAAAACACGTACTGTGAGCTATATTCAGTTTTTCAAAACTTCTCAGCTCTCATTTAATCTCACTTTCCACTTACCAAAAGTGCACACTTACTCTTAGGATAAACAAAAATCACTTAACTTTTTATATATAGCTTTAAAATCACTGTGGTTTCTCCAAGGGCATAATGAGGGTGGCAATGGGGGCACAAATCCCTGGGTGCCCAATTACTATGGGGACGCCAGAAAATGTCAACAATATCTTGTCCATTCTTCAATACAGGATATTTGATCTCGAAAGACTTCAGTTTTGAACATCAACATGGGGGCGTCAAACTTGCTTCTTGCCCTGGGCACCATCTAATCTCATTATTTATGCCGCTGTTTTTTTCTGTTTACGCTTTGCAATATAACAAATAATTTGGTGTAAAGCCTCAAATAAACCTTTTGACAAAAACATGCCAAATTTTTCATATATTCCAAGCCAAAAATTTATATGCCAAGCACTTTGAAAATATACCAAAATTTTCAAATTTTGTATATATATATAGTCGCGCTCAAAAGTTTAAGACCACCTGCCTAAAATCTGGATTTTTACAACAAGTTTGGAAGCTTGTCTCATTTGCTTCGTCACATCACTTTTTATGTTGGAAGAACATTGTTACATAATTGATGCTTCAATTACAACCTTTAGGAGCGAGCTTTGTAATGATCTGGTTGTCTTGGAAGCAAGAATGTTCAAAACTATCACAAGTTTTGCTGTTGAAAATATGGGCAAAAAAGGGGTGTTTTCAGGTGTGGACAGGTTAAAAATTATTATATTGCATGAAGAGGGGTACTCAGAAATAGAGATAGACTGATATATTGGCTGATATTTAGGTTTTATTGAACCAACATATTGGCTGATATTTGGGTTTTACCGATGTATCGGTATCAACCAAAACGACTGATATTATCGGCCTCAGTAGGTCTTGACAAAACGCTGTTATATTTCTCAAGCATGCAGACAACTTGCACAAGAAAGCACAATGAAGTAAGTCAAGACAGTTATCTTGCAGTAACGCTAGCATGTGCGTTTTCCTAAGGCAGTGGCTACAGATACCCCTTAGGATCTTGAAATTTGAAAACTTATTTATATGCCAACTGTGACGTAGTGGTAACACACAACGAGAGTGCTGTAGGCTTGGTAGAAACGAACTACACGTAACCCTAACGCTAACAAACCTAACCCTAACATTAACACCTAAGCCTGAAAAAAGTAAAGAAAAAAAACGAAAGTCAGCAAGGCATATCCGTAGTCACTTCCTTTTCCTAAACAACCAGTCAAGATGAACCATGGAGCATGCGTGGACCGTCGCAGCCAAAACAAAAGCATCATCATTTAATCAGATTAACTAAAAATCATAGCAAAATTTTGAATTTGCTTTAATTTGAAAAATTTTAGCTATGATTTTTGAAGTTTTTGAAAAAAAGGTAAGGCATAGAATACACTATATTTTTGATAATGAAGCAGAAATCAAGATTTAAAATTTTGGAAATATTGGTTATCGGTATCAGCTATCGGTCCATGAATGGCCAATACATTGGTATCAGCACCAAAAAATCCATGTCGGTCGATTTCTACTCAGGAAGGTAAATATCTGAAAAACTGAAGTTCATTCAAGACTACCATCCATCAATAATGGAAGTGACTACAGATACGCCTGGCCTGACGCAATTCAAATAAAAGGGTCAGTTTGTCATTCAAACAGCTTGGGTCTCAGTATAGCGGTTATGCATTACGGCTGTTACGCT
>JGI24158J21664_10005277_pt1 | contig 16858 bp, 16 predicted proteins | sample Ectturendosymbi3_FD_21664 | JGI IMG/M metagenome (IMG submission 21664)
CACTTGCAACATTCCAAAGCAATATAAAAGCACGCAAACAAGAAGCTATTTGAATGAATTGTGTATTTTGCTTGTATTTTGATAAGATTGTATATTTATTAAATAATTCACAAAGTTTGTAATTCATTGAAAACGCCAGTTACTCATCCCTAAAATAATCATGCTCACTAAAACGGATACTGGCTCAGTGTAAAATTATCGTAGAGGGACACTGATCGTCAGCAATTTGTTTAGACTTGTTTCCTCGGAAATCTACGTATGCGAAAGTGATTGATTTACACAATATGGTCCTGTGAAGCATTGGGTTCATTGCAAATCGCTATCGCACCCCCCACACCAAATTAGCCTGTGTCCGCTACTGCAAGCAGTTTGGAGTTTTGGCGCGTTTCACGCCAGCTGATAAAAGAACTACATGTAAAATGTAATTTGAACAAACAAACTAGCATTAACTAATTATTCAACGTACCATTTATCTACATTTTGCACAGATGTTTGTGGATGGGGCATTTTTTCAAAATCACTACCACCAAAATAACAATTAAAAAATATTTTATGCAAAATAAAACAACTTGAAAAACATTAAAGACTGTTTGGTTGATTTGACGCAGTGACCAATACAAAAGTACTCTCATGTCACCGATCAGCCAGGTGTACAGTGATATACGTTACATAATGTTTGTTTGGTTGGAATCATGGTGCTTATCAATAACCTCTTCTTAATTGAAGGATTTTTTGACGAGTTCTCGTGCGTGACAACCAAAAATTTGTACCTATTTTTGGGCTACTTTTGGAGTTTCGCGTGAAAGACAGACTTACCTTCGAAAAATCACGGAAATTTGCCCCAACATAAAACTTTTGTCGAAAAAACAATAAAATGTTCAATTGTAGCAGGAGCAATAGCTTTTTCATGCGACTGTTTCAATTTATCTGTTTCCAAAAAGACTTTTATGAAATTTAAGTAGGTTGTTTCATCAAATTTTTGCCTAATGCAGCACAGTCACTGCGTTATCCAGTAGCTAGCAGAGTCCAGCCTTGCCTAATTCCGCAGCAAATCGAGGAGTGACATGTCACTTATTTAGAAACAAGTTAACGAGAGCAGGACGAGAGTTCGCAGGATTTGTGAATGCCACAAAAACAGATTCGAACAATGAGATGCGATTGGTTGAATCCCATCACCGCTTGCAGCGAAGGTCATTGAAGCCCTTCCTGCATTCTCTGTGTAGTCGACCTTACTCATGGACGAAAACAGGTGTGACGGTTTTCAATTGTGTGTTTTGAAGAAAACTATGAAAAAAAAAGTTTGAACAAAGGCAGGACGCAGAACAGTCAATCAAGCAAAACTGACCACACAACATTACATCAAGCGAGTACTTCTCAAAAAAATTTTGCGTTTGACGTTTAAATAAGTCATTGGTGTACAAAAATGTGAAGAACCCGAACATTTTCAGGAAAAATTCCAATGCTTTCCTTCGTCAAAGAATGAACTGAGGTTGCAGGGAAATTCGTTTGGATGTTGCGAGTACAACGTAAAGCCTAGAACGATGTTGAAAATGGCATCAAGAATAACATCGATGAATATCGTTTTTTCAGTGATTTTTTCGGTCAAATATGTACAGTGCAAGTCAACGTTTCTTTCTTCGATGTTGTATGGACGTTCCACCTTTTCTGCTGCCAACGTCGTCATGCATGAGCTACTTTTAGAGCAAAGACGTATGATAAAATCATGTTGGTTGCTTAGCCGCGAATGAAAGAATGTCTCCCAGGCTGCTTTTTTATTTGGTTTTGGCCGAAGCCTCAATTTTGTTTCTGGCGGTTGGGGTGAACGCTCCTGCCCAGGAAGCGCTACGGCGATTCTCTCAGTGGCCTGGATCGAACAACCAACCTTCCATTTGAGAAGGGGACACTCTACCACTCAGCTATCGCCGTCCAGACTGCTCCGTCTGTGCATTTACAGAAATGAACATTTGAAAAAAGGTTGCAAACAACCAAAGCACTGGTTAATCTCTCCTCTTATCAAACGTTTACCTGCAATGGTTCTTCTTGCAATTAATATACACCATTATCACGGGGCAGTGCTCTCTTTACTTATCGGAGTAGCAAATGATGAACAAAAAATTCACAACAAACAAAAATCACAGTAACGCAATCACGGTTGCAAAAAAGAGAAAAGTGCTTGGTTGGTTGTCGCCCCGCAGACCCTATAAAGTTGTTTAAAAAAAGTTTATTGCCAGCTGGAGAACCAATTTTGACAATAAGAACTATGTTGAGAGCCATGCTCACTATCGCCTGAATCGCAATGCCATGACCAAGATTTGGGTCTTGTACACCTAAATTACAATGTGAAGTATGCTCGCGGCGACGCCGTCATCGTAAATAACAACCAAGATAAAAGTTCAATCGCTGATACATTTCTTCAAAATCCGTCGTGCAGCAATCGTGTTGGAGCAAAGGTGGAATATTTCCTCTGGTTTCAAACAAAAGAACTGACATTTTTAAACCGTAAAATTCTGCGGCAAAGATAATGACGGACCGTGTTCAATCAATTATCGTCTGCATACACGAGGAAATATTAAAAGAGCATTACGTTTGCACTCGTTGTCGCTGTGTGGCAAGACGATAAGTTGCGGGGCTATTTTTCGTGACTGGCGATAGATGAGGAAATAATTTAACGCACGCTGATGGCGAAATGTCACCTCGATCTTTGGCAGCAAACCTCCTTGGCAAAAACACTTTTGCCTGCTGGATGCTGACTGTTTTGCCTTGATGCGAGTGGTACAAATTCAAGTGGCTTTCGGCAATAACTGAAATACTTACAAAAGTTTCATTTCTTTGTTAAATGTTGTAGGCGAATAAATGCAGTCGTTTGTTTATAGTTTGGCTGTCATTGTAAGTCACTACGAAACTTTCCAGCAAACACCGAAACCTNTAACAGTCTGATTGCTGTGTTATTGGCAGTGTNACAAGCTTGTTACAGACAGATGNAAATAAATTAACAAAAAANAGTTTAGAACTCTGGAATCGGTTTTTGTACCTCACGCAGTACCCCGCACTTTGTTGATGTGACTTGAGACGAAAGCGTACGACAAGCAGTACTTTCATTATATCTGTACTTCCTCAAAATCATGGACTCGTTTGTGGTCTTGATACTCCACTGACATAAAAGGTTTCAGAAATTAAACAACTAATTGCATTTTTCTTTCAAAAACATTCCTCAGCGTGCCAGGATGCACTTCACCGTGCCTTTGTGAATTCAAAGAACTTAAGGGAAATTCGATTTCAATGTTGTTTTTCTGTTGTGTCAATTGGCTTAAAAGGTGCAGAACGCCAGTCAGGATAAAATAACAATTGGAAAAACATTTTGATACTTTCTGTTAGTCGCGAACAAGACTCTGCGGCGTCCGTAGACTTAGTGCTTCACAGCAAAGTATTTGATAAACAGTTGCAAAATTATAAAACATTTAGGAAAGAAGGAAATCAGACACAAACCGAGTCAAGAGAATCAATTCTGCAAAAAGTCACAAGCTGCTTAAACGAGTTGCGTTCGCTGCAACCATTCAATGGCGCAACGCGGCTGCAGTCACGGACCGTTGCTTTTGGCGCGCATTCGTCCTCGTTCACAAGTGCGTCGCTTCGCCGAACCTCTGTGACGTCGACCGCGGGATCACGTGGCAATGGTTCGTTTTCGTTGCTTGGCAACAACCGGCCGCCTTCTGCGTTTTGGGAAAATTTTTCACAGTCTTCGAGATCTTGCTGCTGCTGCTGTGACCCAGTCGTAGAACTTGATGCGTTGTTTTCTGCTTCCTCGGGATTTTCTTCAATGTTGATTCTTGATTCTTGTAAAAAATGTCTTTCGCGTGAGGCGGGACAACCCAGATTATTGTCCGAGGCAGGGCCATCGCTGGTGAGTAAGCGGGTAGAAGTGGTTTGAGCTAGAAAAACGTCTGACTGGTCCAGCGCGTCGTCTCGGTTGGACGACGATCGTCTCATAAATCCAAGACTGCTGGAACGTAGCCGGCGGCTTGAATGGGAGGGATCGGCAGTGCGTGACTTGTCGCTGGGTAAGCGTTGCCGTCCTGAATTTCCGTTCTGCTCAGAAGCTGAAGACAAAGGATTGTTGGAAACTTGAAGTTAAAACAGTTTAGTCATATCAGTCGTAATAGCCACTTTCAAACTTTCTTCGCTAGCAAGATATCTATGAGATCACAAGACTCTCAGTAAGCTACAAATTTTTTTTGAAAACTTTTTTTTAATACATAAACTAAGAAATCATACTGGAGCGCACCAAACAGACGACGACTGTTTCACAACAAAGAAATTCCTCCGACAAAATTGTGTCAAAATTTTTCAGTTTCAAAACGGGATTAAACAACAGTAAGTTGATCTTCATTTCAAGCGCCTTATGCAGTACAGTACGCTTCTTATACTTATTGTAAAAACGAACTTACTAAAATAAGTCGTGGATGCTTTTCGACTTGCTAAGTAGGTGTTGTAAGTGATGGCCCCGGTTGAGTTGGTTGCAGAACAAGATCGCTTCCTTTTTAGTTCTTTCAAGTGGTACTTTTCTTTTCTATGAAGCTCCCAATGCGTTTTCAAACGCTTCCACACTTTACAGCATTCGTCTTGAACCTGAGACGTGGCAAAAAGGCTGTTCTTAGGTCATCAGTGTTTTTTTAGAATCGATAATGCACTTTCGTTCAATTTGACTAACATCAACCTAGGAAACGCATGGCGAAAGAGATAGTCACATATACATTTCACGGTTTAGAACTGCAAGATGTTGCCTTGGATAAAAGTCCCAAACCTGCTTAACAATGCGAAGTAAACATCGAAAACCTCCACAGAACTTGGAATCAATTTATTAAAGTTTTGATATCATTCTTTGAAAATACCTGCGGATTTTAAAGAAAGTGGAAAAACGACAAAAAAGCGAGCAAGTACCATTAACCGAAAAAAGACAGGCCTCACTAGACATCATTTTTACAACATCAAAACGTTGGGTAGCATTGGCACGAATATGTCGACGAGAAGACTTATATTTTTGTTTAAAGTGAAAATCCGGCAAATCAAGAAATATATCTTTATATGGTACATTGCTATTTCTACAGTAGAGATAGTTCTATTTCATTGTTGAGATGGACCCAGTTCTATAAATTCTACTGTAGCTTTCCTTACCTCGCCATTTAAAAAGCAGTAGATCAAAGCGACGAGAAAACCCTAGAAAATACGTTTTTGTGTTAATTCACAACGGTGTTGATTGTGAATTAAGCGGAGACAACAACTGCCATCTCTGTGTGAATTAACATAAAATCCTCACACTGTCGGCAAGATTCAAGAAAAAACAACTTGAGCAATATGGTAGCTTTCGTGCAAAGTGGAACGAGTATAAGATATTCACAAATTACTTCGGTATTGTGTCGAGAATATCGAAGCAGAAAGATTGCATTCAACAAAACGCAACGAAAAACAGACAACGTCATTTTCCAATCTATATCTGACAATATACCAACTGCAATGCTATCGTACTAATGCCAACGTTAACTCCACAATTTACATCGAATCAATGCATTTATTTTTTTGCGCTCGTGGGTGAATTCATGTCAGGCAAAAAGTTCTGCTCACGTTTTGTTTACTTACTTGAATCGACACAAAAGAAAGTTCAAAGGCTTTAATTGCGAAAAGAGCTTTTTTGTCAGACATGTCTGTGTCAAGGAAACCTGTGACCAAGTACTGGATACCGAGAAGTGGAATGAGAGACACTGTAGATTTTGTCAACCTGCCATACATTACAAATTTATGTAATAACAATCGGGTCTTTAATATAAAAAAATGTGTTTATCCTGTTTTAGGTAAGAAAACGATAGAAAAAACTCACTGTGACTTATTAAAACCTACTAGATCTAGAAGACCTTGATGGAAAACAAATGCAAAGCTTTATTACGTTTAAATACAGGATTATAGTAAGAATTGCCACAAAACTCTTTCATACAAAAATGTGAAAAATCTATCATAGCAGCGCTATAGGATTCAGCTTTTATAGCTGCTTTTGCATAAAACCTTTCAGATCTTTTTGGTAATAATTTACGTCATTTCTCTCTTGCTCAAAGTTTCTGTTTCTTATATGCAGTTTAGGCGATCAGAAATTGCAGGATGCGCAGCACATAAGCTCTCAAGCAATCCGTAATATTAGGAATATTATGATGAACGTGATTTATAAATTAACTTGCAAAACCTCAACTAAGAAGATTAACCCTAACTGCACCAACATGGCAAGCTTTCCTATCTTAACTCCAAGGTCTATAAGCACAAATGTGAAAAAAAGACAAGAATTGCCATACAAAGAAAAATAAGCCAAAAGAATGATACAGAAATTGTGTTTGCATCTATATAATATTTCACAATTGGCTTGACACAGTTATCTTCTCCCATTGCAAACATTTATTAGAAAATCACTGCTTTGCTGTTAAAATCCGTTTGTCACGAAGAGGAGCACCAGCAGGTCATTTGCAAAATTACAGAGAAATGAAAAAATGTATGTTAACTTGGATCTTTCTGAAACTTTTACTAGCTTTTCATGGTTTATTGCAGCTTCACTGCATGAAAGATTAGCAGCTAAGCTTTTCTTTGGTAACGTTACAGAAAATTAACCAAAAAAACGAATGAAAGACAGCTTGTTTTGTTCTGAACATTTATCATTAGTATGCGCTCCGCATGCGCATGTCGCTCTTCCACAGAAACCCGTTGAGATGTCACGTGATCATCACGGAAAACGTGAAATTCGGTAAAAAAATAGACCAGAAGCAGCAAACGAGGGCACGTCGCTTAAGTCCAGGGGAAAGAAGTAAGAACCGCACTGAGTTTGAAAATTGTGAAGCTGTTATGCACAGCAAATAGGAAAAGCGGCAAGTTTCCTCTTTTACCTCCATCTGTAGTCTCCGCGCCACACATGAGAGCTGCGCCGGTGCTGCTTCTGGTTTCTTTTCAGTTTGGAACCGACGACGCGAATGACCATCACGAAGATTATGAAACTGATCTGAATGAGAATTATAAGTGACATAGATTAAACATCCAGCAAGTGTTTACGCTTTCTGAATTATTGATTAAGGAATAAACTTTATTTTTGCAACTTCACCGTTGCTCAAGTAGTCTGAAAATGGAAATGACTTTTTGTGCCAAACACTATCACACTGCAGCTGTCAGGATGGCTTTCATTTGTCTGGATACGGTAGTAAACGCTAAATGTCTTGCGTACTTAACAACAGAGTCTTCTAGGGAATCAAACATTAATAGAAAAGTATAATTAAAAAAAAAACAACCGTGATGACTTGCGTTTACTATTTTTTTAAATCAATCTGGCCTGGACTGTTACATTAAAATGCATTTTGTGAATTAATTCAGAAGCCAGCTGATCCAATCATAACTGTTAGGCCTATCTATTTTTTTTGGTTATCCTGGAAAGCTAACTTTTATAACAATCAGGTGTGTTACGCCCCAGTACTTTGTCGTTGAATGATCGAGGTTGGTGTGGTTGTGGGCAGCGTTTCTGCTCCAGCGCCCCATTCCGTTCAAGCAAGCCTCCCCAGAGGTTCGACACGCGATGCTTATAATGTGCGAAGTGGCTCGAGGGGCCAGCAGTTAGCGAGAGTTTCGCCAAAATTACTCCACGTTATTTTGGCCCAGAGTAAATGGCGGGCGGGGGTTACCTTTCAGTTGTGCCTCCAGCTCCCATTCCGGGTGAATGTCATACAGTCTCATCCATTGATTATTATTATTGACACTTGGTGACATTAATTGGCAACATACTGGCATTCATTGGTGACATTGATTAGTGATGTTTGGTGATTTTCAGTGGTGTCATATGATGAAATTGAATGATTGATTTGAGGTTATTCGTAACAAATTCAGTGACACCCCACAAAATAAAGAGTTTAATGTGAAATTGCATTTGCTTTACTCTGTCTGCAGCAAACTTACCAACAACGATACCAGAATAGGCACTTTGATGATCCACTTGGAAACTTGGGTCTCATTCTCAAACCAGCATCTGTCGCTGAAACAAACAAATTTCACTTAGATTTTTCAAATCATAGGGAGCGTTGAACAGATCGTTTGTTTTGTTTTGTCAAAAATATAAAAAAGAAACAAGATGCAAGTGACGCCGAGCCTTTTTGATGAAGGTTGGTCTTGTTTACCATTCGTGGTATATTCAATGTTCTGCTTGCTGAATATGCTAAGTATCAAAATCATATTTAGAAACAGGGCGGTTGCGACATGAAAAGAAATAATATCAACAACATTCCTACGTTACTTGACCTTTCTTTTTATCAAAGGTGCTTCTCACAGAATTTCACTTAAAACAAGCATTAACTTACGCAAAGCCCCGCATCTTGCCATTCGTGGTCAACCTACAAAACCTAAAGACCGCAACCGCACAGTTCTATGCGGTTATCTAGTCCTCGCGTGTTTAAAATCTGAATTCTTTAAGACATTGTGATTGCGAGATTGATTACACAATTTTGAAAAGAGAACCTAATTTTCAAAACTTTTTACCGTTTTCAATGCGCCTATAGCTTAAAAAGAAACCTTTCCACATTAATCCACACTCGTTGCTTAGACACCAGTGTAGTACTACAACAAGAAGCACCAGAAATCGACAATTCAAAGCTGATGAAAAGCTTTAGGTTTTCTGTAGGCATTAGGCTAGATGAATCAACCGACTGGGTTCTGCTTTCATCTTTTCGCGACAATTCAAACTTGCACATATCTGCATTCAAGTAACTTCATTCCACAGGTGAAATAAGCAAGGAATCAATCGCAAATTTTAATAGGAAATCGATATCAAAAATTTAAAAAAAATTTGCGATTGATTTGCTTGTTTTACCTGTGACGTAAAGTTACTTCAATTCAAAGCTCTAGTTTTTCTGCAAACTTTCGACTGGTATCTGCTTTCATTTTTTTGCGATTGTTCAAACTTGCGCATATCTGCTGTATTCATGTAACTAATGCTAACATGTGAAATAAGTAAGGAATCTATCTGCAAATTTGTAATTGGAAATCCATTTCAGGTAACACTACGCATCGTCAGTCCTTGAATCTTATTCAAATGGACTCAATGCTGAAACCAGAAATCAATCAAGAAAAATCCTGAAGCCGTCACATTCACAAGAAATTATAAAAAAACATACATGATAACATTTTCCTCGATTTGTCTAAATTTTCAACTTTGATTTTTTAAAAGTTTTTAGCAGAGTAAAACTCTTGTTTTTTCAAGTAGTTTGCATGTTACCAACGTTTGTTTGCAGAACTCAAAGACCCCAGATGTTACTTGGTATTAAAGTTCACCAAAAGCAAAGAAGTAGATCTGTGAGTTGCGTCGAAACATTCGTGCATTTCGTTAAAACGTTTCTCAAGCAACACTTACGAGATGTTGTCATTTGGGTTGAAGCTCATAGCCAAGACTCCACAGATCACAAAAACACATGGCAGCACTGAAACAGAAAATCGTGTACGAATTTTAAGAAATAGCGCATTCATAGAAGACCAGTGTAAGTACTATTTAGTTTTTGGCGCCCCTCCCCCCCAGTTAAGAGTCACTTTGGATTTCAAAATGGTTTTGGAGCTTTCCGGAGAAAATTAAAGCAGTAAAATAAACTTTTTCATCGAACCCACATCTGATTAAAGTCACCGGATTGAAAGTTGGGGAAAAGAGCTCCTTAATTATTTCTTGCATCACAATTCGTTGACATGTCTAAATTTCGAAATGCACGCCAGTCGTTATTGTCATCCCTCCACCATCTCTCAATATACACATTAGTTTACAAACAGTCCAAGTTTACCTAGGTGAAACAAGGTTTCATGATTGTCTGCTGCGAGAGTAAACTTTCATTATGAGCCAGTAAGAGAAGTTTTTGTTGTTGCTACGATGTGCTAAAACGGAAAATGAAATCAAGCTGATGAAAATCGAATGTTCAGTTGAATCCAAGTTTGATCTCTCTGTGACGGAATAGTAGATTGCAAGCACGTTTATTTTGTCATATTGAAGGTCACTGCCAAAAAGCACCGAAGTTGAGTCAAACAGGGAAAATTACCTTTTAGCAAAGGTCATTTAGATTAGTTTGGGTCTTTTGCTTCTGTTAGTGGCTTTAAGCAATAGCCAGAGCAGCTCCATCAAAAGCTTGCCATTAATTATTCAGAAAATTAGTCGTCGCGTAAATTGACGCACGTTCGTTTTCTTTCGTTTCAAGTACTTTCCACGGGAGTGCGCTTTTTATCTTCCCTGGAAATAAGTGGTTGTATCATGAATTATGCATCAGCGGCCCTTGGTTCATTTGGTACATGACTCAGTTTTGCTTGCTCTGCTAGATCCGCGTTTTGAGCTCGTGCACATTCATTGATAAAAAGAACGTCGCGATCAAATAAAATCTACAAAATGGTAATTTTATTAGTGCATGTATGTGAGGGGTAACTTGCAAGTCTCTTGGCAATAAAAAAATAACTATTTGTCGCACATCTCAAATGGCACAATTCGAAGATTAGGTTGATTGCTAGGACCATCCTTCCTTGTTAATAAGCAATGAGTCTTTTAGAATCTAAAGGAGAAAAATTGTTGCGGTGTAAGAAATATATGCAGTTTAGCTTTAGCAAACGTTTATACCACCTAGCTATATCTGTTTTGTATCTATTACACAAGACTTGCGTTGATAAAAGTAAAAATCACAATTTATTAAGTCGAGGTTGATATCTTTGATACGAAACTACTTCAAAGTCAGCGAAGGAACTAATGAGTCAAGTGACAAAACCACATTTGGCAGAAACACAAAAACTGACATAAAGTTGAATCAATTTTTTGCTCTACAATGATTCCAATCAGTGTCCGTTTCAAATATTTAAGTATTTAACGCGTTTCACTACGTCTTTCTTTGTTGTAACGTTCTGGTAAATTTTTATACACTTCATTTCACAGTTCATATTTTATTATCGAGTTTTATGCGTCGCCAACTATATCTCCAAGGTTTATAACATACTTTTAAAATATTTAAAAGTAACTGAAAACAATCTGTGCACCTCATTCACAATGTTAAGCTTTCACATGCAAGCATTTCTTCAAAAAATAAAAATCGCTCCAAAAACACCTACGTTTTTTCTGAATCACTGTGCTTATAGTCCCCACTGTGCTTATGGTCCCGTGATGCCAAATATGAATATACTCTCATGAATTCTGCCGCATCACTGGTAAAAATTGAACAAACACATCTCCCACAGGGAACAAAATGGCGGTCACATTTCACAAAATGTTTACGCGAATTGGAAATCCTATTTTTCTACAAAACGAAAAAACTAAACATTTATTATTTTGGTTATGGAACAGCAGCGTTCGTTTCCTAAAGAAAGAAATACAAATGCAAATATCTTCTTGGTTTAAAGCTTCGGGTGAATCACTTATCTGGGGATGTCAAACGTGCATTGCACTCCCAATAACATTTAGATGCTGTACATTGTTTGATCTGAGGAAAGCGTTCAGCGCAGCGTTTGGCGTGGATGATGGTGGTGAGCAAAGGCCGTTTCTTTTTCATTCGTGCGTTAAAGCCAGGCAGCTGATAAGGATCAGAAAACCTATTTGTGGTTACATGCTAAGCTGCATGTCAAAATACTTCGCAACACAAGTAACTTTGCACAGCTTTGGAAAAAAGTTGCGTTACTTACGCCACCCAAGGACAAGGAATCCGCGCATATACTTTTTAGCGGAAAACACGACCGCCCGCAGAAGAAGCTGGAGATAAAGTCCTTCCACCAGCACCCAGAAGTAATTCGCCACAACGATGTAGTTGAGGCATACATAGTAGACCCGGCACCACGCCTGCGTTAATTTAGAAAAAAGATGAGGAGTCATTCAAGTCTACGGCTGTTTGGCATAATTTTTTTATGTTAAACAGTGAACAAGCAAAACAAGATTGAGAAAGTTTTCGCTTAATAATTATTCTTTTATCAACTTCAATCCCGCTTTATTAGCTAAGAGTTTATGAAGAAACACTGGCTGTAAATAATGATCTTTATTTGTGTCTCACAGCGCTCACACGTACGTACATAATTTACTTGGCCCAACGTGGAACAGTATTTGTCTCTGAAGAAATATAGATCTGGTAAATCGGAGACGTTGTAGCGACCGACAATCATCGCCAGTTTCAGTGAACGAACTTCAGCCAGTTCATCCACTGTGTTTGAATCTGAAACGTTCACAAAATATTGACGCGTTGCTGCAGCGCGTGTGGTTGAAGAAGAAATTGAGCTTGGCAAGAGGAAAAAAGAACGAAATTTTTAAACCGCAAACCACAATGCTTAAGAATTTTGTTTACAAACGCATTTCACCGTTGAGCGAAGTTTGTGTATGCAGACTTCATAGGTTCTGCTTAAAAAATATTTTTGCTGCCTGTCATTTACTTTTTTGTAGGAAGATTTTTAACTTACGGTAGGGACAAAAGATATCACAACTCTAAAACGAAACTTAAGAAAGGTTTAACTAAACGGGAAAATTACATTAAAACAGAATAGATGAGGAATTAAAAACGATTGAGCAAGGGCCCAAAAATGTATTAACCAATGGGCAATAAGACTACAACGTCATTCAAAAGTCGTCTTACAACAAAATCAGTGAACTTGTGGTAACTGTGCTGTGCTTGAATGGAGTGCATTAAATCAGTCTTCATCAAACCCTGAACCAATTATCATCAGAACCAATCAAGAGGCGTAACGAGGGGGGGGCAAGGGAGGCGCAATTTCCCGGGCGCTGAGCCACTATGGGGGCGCCGAATCATTCCGAAGGGCGCCGAATAGTCCCAACAATGTCACAAGTACTTTCTTCATTACAGTACATTAGCTTCCGAAAGACCTCAGGTTCGAACATGGGGCGCCAAAGTTGCTTCTTTTCCCGGGCGCCATCTCACCTCGTTACGCCCCTGGAACCAATTCTAGCAAAACATGTTGGAGCTGCTGTTACAGAAACGTTATACATTGAAATGCTTTACCAGCCCATGCAGCAAGTTCGCGCCTCGTCCAGGGCCGTTCATTGCATTTTAAAGAAGCGCAGTTAAATAGGGATTACACGTTTCGAGTTTTTGCTTCTGGTGCACGCGTCTGGTGATGTGTGACCACCGCCATCGGGTTTACCTTTGAAGGCTGCTGAGTGCAAAATCCAAACCAGCCCTCGCAGCAGGAATGACGTCATCAAGTTCATGTGAATGTAGATGCGCGTGCAATGAATGCGCCTGGGAAAAACAAATTGGTCAGGTCAAAAACACTGGAAATACAATAAACTTGCAGTTTCCTTCACCACGCGTTAAAAAACAAAAGTCACTAGCACAAAGCGACAAAGCAAAACTTTGTTTTCTATTGCATGCTACGAGAGAAATTTTCAGTGGCTTTGCCGGGAAGTGCTCAATCAAATACATTCTTTTCATGAGCTCCATTATTCCCGGAGAATATCCAGGTATCATTGGCAAGAAGAGCCCTCCTTGGCCGTTCCATCTTTTACATGTTCATAAACCACGCGTGATTGGTTTTATGCAACGCGCACCCGCGCAGTCGTCCTCACCTCAGGAATGTGAGCAGGATCAGCGCCACAACCAGCGAGGTTAATGATATCGCGTGCCCGGCCACGGTGAACTTTAATAAGGTTTCGTAGCTCCTCATGCTCTCCTGCAAATAGAGCTGTTTGATAAAAAACGGCGAAAGCGGTCTGCGGCAAACACGTTGTTATGAAAAAGCGGCGGGTATTTATGAGTGCGAGGCAGACGACATTGAATCATAAATAAGGATGTATTTGCCACGTCCAATTTAGGAGTCCGAACCTGCGGGATGGATGACTAAGAACTTGAACACTTTGGTGAAGTTTGTACCGTGACCTTTTAACTGCAAACGAACGTTTTGCGATTGTGATTAAGTTCTGTCATAGTAGGTACACAAAATATCAAGCAACATTGCGGTTGCATTTGCGCCTTCCCGTCTGGTTGTTATGAATCAAGATTAACAAACATACGCGATTTCTCGCGATGCTGCCGCCATCTTGGACCTCATCATTCTACTTAACAGTAANAATATAGCCACCTTCTTTGCTGGAAAATATCACTTTTTGTTTTTCAAAGAGATGATGCGAAACGAGACATCACCACTCATTGGCACGACATTAGCTTCAAAATTTTACCGAATTTTGAACTGGATGCTTTTTTGCAAAAACCTGCCAGCTTCATTACAGATTTTTTCTCTTTAAAATTGAAACCTGAAAATGCGATTTTCTTATCTTTTTAATTAGGCAATAACAATGGCATTTGCGACATCCGATAAAGAAACACACAGAAGATGCATGTCGGTCGCCCAAGAACAGCGCAAAAGGTTCGGTAGATTACAACGTGCCACAAAAACCACGATCACTTTTTGCGCCACTTGTATCATTATTCTACTTCAGGTTTAATATACTGCAGTTGTTTTCTTCAGCAATCGACAAATTTCAAATAGATAGGTCGCACAAGATGTGCTTGAAGCAGCAGTGTTGTTTTCCATCAAGAATATTTTCGTTTCATTGAATGCGCATTGAAAGCAGTGGGCCGTTCATACTTTTTACTTCAGGGTAACTCGAGCAGTAATGAACTCTTTCCTGTATAATTAATCCTTCACGAAAAACTTTCTTCACTTAATCGCAAAATTGAATTTTTATGCAAAGCGCAAAAATCTCGTGGTTCTTGATACAAAACTGAATATTCACGAACTCTTTTGTTGCAAAAGATATTGATCAGGTCAAAAAGCAGAAAAAGTGGCGATTCGTGTGTTTTCCCTATTTTTTTAATGCACATCATTTTTTCACTTTTTCGAATGAATGCCACAACCTGAGCAGAAGCTTTTTCCCAACACTATCCCAACAAATTGAAACGCTATGATTGGCACTAACTGACGCATTGCTTACAGTTGATGAATCGTCTAAAGACCCATCGGAATTTTCTGCCGCACCAGCGGTCGAAAACCCGGACGCGTTGCTGTTCGTGAAAAAGCTTTCCTCGGGCATCGGGAAATTCGTGATCGCTCCGCCGGCTTCGACCCTGCTCATGTCGGCGAAGCAAAACATCTGCGTCCAAAGCAGATTCCAGGCTTTCGTAGTCGCGTTACAGTGAATGCCGATCTCGAACAGGTGCTGCGTGTTGTTCAGGGGGACTGAAACGTAAAAGCAATTTGTGAGTTTTTCACGGGTCACCACCTTGTAGTACCTGCCTGATAGCGGTGGCATGCAAACACAAGAACCCGCGTTTTGTTTTTATACGGTTTCAGTCATTCACTGTAAATATGCGCGTCGGAAGATTTTGTCCTGAGGGGCCAACAGCGATGAAATTTCATTTTACCAACTAAAAAACCAAGAGAAAAACATTATTCTACAAAAACTATAACAGCAAAATATGAAATTAAAAAATCTATTGGGAGACGATGCCCCCCTTTCCAACAACTACGCCTGTGAATTTTTTTGAGATTTGGCGCCTTTCGAATTAAACATCGAAACTTTGGTTGTTTCCAGCTTGTTTTGCTCAGCGGTTCACCCACTAGGGTTTTCTTGGTCCTCGGAACCCTCAGGGAATGTTGCTTGGCTTTCCTTGTCTGCACGTCAAAATCTCTGCAATCATGATTTCTTTGCAGATGAGATTTAGTACTTTTAGGGAATTAGTTGTCTTTAAGTGTACTGAAGAAGTTGTTTTTGAGTGTACTGAAGAAAAAAAATGTTTGATTGATTGTTGCGTACAAATGTACAGCAACAATGTGTGTTTAGCGACTGCACGTTATTGTGCAGACCCGGTGATCCAACCATAGACGTCAGCTTGGATTTTGAAATTTTACATTTTCGTATTACAATTTTAGCAAAAAAAGGTTGTTTTCTTAGTTTCGAGAGGGAAAAATGAAGGTTCGTCATTTTTGTCACCCCCGGGAAAAAACTCCTTCCGGCGCTCGTGGATCCAACGCAGAACGGTCAACCTTATTTTCTTCTTTTGCTCAGCTGCTGCTACTCTTAGCAAAAAGTAGATGGGGCGCCAGTATCCCAATTGTTGATATTTGCAGAGGAACACCTGACACATTGCTTGCTCCCAGAAGAACCCCGTTCGGCCTAGTCTCGTCACCACGGGGGGCTTTGGCGGGCTTAGTTCCCCCAAACAAACCTCCAAGCCCCCCAAATTGAAATATGAAACACTATGATGTAGAGGAACTTTTGTCGAATTTGAACGTCAAGCCTCCCCATGCACGAACGTAAAGCCCATAATTGACGACTCTCTGGCGGCGGTTCTGGTTCGGCCCGTTGGCCTTTCTGCAGCAAGGCCGAAAATGTGACACCTCACGGGACTGTTCTTGTGCAGAATTTTAATTATTACGTCAAAACGCAAATTGTAGCACCCAAAATGCGGCGCATAACTGCCAGACGTCGTTTTCAGCATGTCATGCGATCCGCAAAATGTTTGATCTCGTTCAAGAATATTCAGGCTTAGGCAAACAGCAGTTTTTCATGGTGCCGCCTGGAACCGCAATCGTTTCCCGGTTGAGTCCTGCTGCTTTAGTATGGTGGTAGGATGGAGCTTTCGATAGTCGCTAACACGGGCCTCTTCATATGAGATCATTTTAAACAAAGCGTGCAAAACATGAAGTCGATCAATAAACGAGCTATAAGAGTTAATTATATTAATCATCAATCATTTATTCACATACAGGGTGACACAAAAAAACGGTCATCACCAAAAATCGAATAACTTCGAACATTTTATTTAGATTGACACAAAACTTCAGCTACATTAGGTCAAACCTGTGTAGCAGACATCTCAAAAGTTTCAAGTCTGTACTA
>JGI24158J21664_10005278_pt1 | contig 16857 bp, 15 predicted proteins | sample Ectturendosymbi3_FD_21664 | JGI IMG/M metagenome (IMG submission 21664)
CTGCAACTGATTCAGGATACAAACTTTTACTGGAAAAGCATAACAATCCAGTTAAAAAAAACGAGAAATCTTGTGTAAAATCATAAACTGTTCTAAACTTTTTGGAAAATTTAAAGTTCATTTGAAAGAACATGAGTATAGTACCAGCTCAAAGAAAGTGGCTCTAGCCTAGGTCTGCTGCAATGACACGGTTTGAATAAAATGCTAAACTTTGTCTCATTAACAATAGCGCCTTAGCAGTCGAGAGGAATGTTCCAAGTTCAGTATGCGAGTGGTGCTGGGTTTAACTCTCGCTTTTGTAGCTTTGATGGCACCGTTTAATTCTTTTGTTTGTGTTTACGCTTTAGCGTTTGTTTTCATTAAAGTGAAGTGAATGTTTTCTATGTATAAGGACAACTGAAAATTACGAGTTTGATAAGATTAGGACTGCTGGAGTGACAGGAAACGCCATTAATTATAAAAACAGCCAGGATGAGAACGACAATCCCATGTGTTCAATCAGAGATGAAATTTCGCAGCCCTCTCGGCCAATTTCACCACGAGCCGCCACTGCCCGCTACCCTATCTGCACACAATTAAGCGAAGCAAAATAAAACTTTTAGAACGCAAATTTTACGTGAACTAAGTGAGAACAAAATCGGTTTACACGCTTTACTACTTTTTTTTGCATATTATTCATAGCGTTTACACGTTCGCAGCACGTCCAAAAGTGACCCCATGTAATCCCACATGCTGTTTATACCAATTTTTACATGGCAACAATAAAATGTGCTGTAAGACATTGAACAGAACTTGCACATCTACGGCAATTCAAGTTGTTTCCATTCGCATCAGAAGCGGATTTCTCCCAGAGTATAAAAATGTAACAAGAGAACCCCTGGGTAGACCACTACCGAGGGGGGGCTTGTTTTTTTGTTGACTTCATATGCTGAGATACATGTTAGAAACCTGTTTCCATGGATTTTATTGATTTTCAGAGACAAATGGAATGGTGAAAGAGTTATTTCACAAAAATGTCCCTGAAAACCCACAAATAGATAATTGGGGCACTATACTACCCAGGGTTATCTGGTGTGTAGCAAATTTCGTGCACTCTACTACCTTAACATTTCAATGTGATTTTAAGTGCAAAACGTTGGCGCCCCACGACCTCGAAAACTTTACATTATGTGTAGACCTATACCATGACTTGGTAAGAAAAAAGCAGACCTAAAACGCGCATGACGTTTTCCACGCACAGATGAAAATTCCCCCTTAAAAAAGCAGTTATTTGGGGCAGTGTTCAAATTTGTTTATGCTATGTGTGTTAGTGGACGTCGCGAAGTCAAAAATAGTTTGTCCAGAAGTAACGGATCCCAGACGTCCCACGCGCCTAACGTTTGGTACTGCAGCACGGCGGGCTTCTTTGGTGACTTCTTCCGGTGTAGCGCAGGTTGACTTGTTCCTGTTTAACCCTGCATTATGTTGAACCTTTCATCTTCCTCATCTCTAAAAAAAGCGTTGGTTCTTAAGCAATATCGAATTCTTAGCGTTCATTCTAAGTTGTCTTCATCTCTTGCGAGCCACACGCACACCTCGGCTGGTTTCGAACCAACACGAGCGCAACCAAAATCAAGATGAAAAGTTATCGCGTTTTTTGGAAAACACGTGGAGACACACACACATGGGCGCATCGAAAACGAACAAGAATCAGCGACGGCACCATTCCAGCCTCAGAAAAGCTGCAAAGCGACTTCCTTGCACGCCTATACATCCCACAATCGTTACGCTCTAAGCAAACGCGCCAGACATTTAACAGCAGCGAAAAGCAAGCCGGGGTGTATTCACAAACAAATTATCGGGCCTGTCCCGGGCCGAAGACCCGCCAAACAACTTCACCGCCCTGGCACGAACTGCGCGCGATTGGCAGAAGGTCAACGAGGGTCCGAGCTGGTTCTCAGGTCAATTTGGCACGCTTTCGCTGAATGGCGTTTTCCACCACCTTCAGTTGTTCCAGCAGCTCGACTCGGCGTGTGGCGATCGCCGACACCTTCTTCGTTCCAGGCTTCGCAGCCGCCGCCGGCCCCCCACTCATCTGAGCAGCAGTCCGTTTCCTGCATCAACAACAATTAAGAAGCGTTACTTCCGAGCCCCTCAAGGGACACCTTTTAGCTCTGTGCGAACGTTCCAGACCTGCAGCCTAACGGAGCACACGGCTTACGTCGGGCCGCAGCAAATCGCGCATCCGGCATATCTGAGTAGTGGAGTCGTTCGGCGTTGTTGCAGCTCCCAGTAACACCACAAGACGACCGTTTACCTCCAGTAACGGTTATAATTTCGCTACTTGCATGACTTATGAATAGGTGAAAATAATAAAGAGCATCAAAGCCGGGACATCGAACCAGAGCCAGCGCTCGGAACCTATACCAGTGCTTTATTATCACTGGTGTACACATGGAACTCGTGTCACGCCGCATCGGCCACTCGGGTTGCTAAGACTTAACAGAAAAGGCGTCGCAGCGTTCAAGACCATACTCTGCAATGGGACGCTTCTTCTATGACACAGAATTAGTTCGCTGGAGTAAAAAAGGTAATTTTGTTCGGTTTCAACAACTGCACGACGCTTTGTTTTCAAAGCCAACGAGTTTTGGGCGGCGGTTTACTTGCCTTCGAAAGCAAGTCATCGAATTCTCTGGGAGTACATGAGTTTACGAGGGGGACAGACAATGTTTGCCTTGTCGTGCCAGAGGCAGGTGGCGCAACTTGAAGGTTTTTGAGTGAAGCTATTCCTAGCATAACAAACAATACACATTATCCTGCGCTCAGAACAGCGTAAAACCGATTTCAGTGTTACAGTCTTGCGGCTCAATTGAAGAAGAGCTCTATAGTCCGCATCTCAATGATATGTGTTTAACATAAAGCTGAGGTCGTGTCGCACTGTATGAAAGCAATCCCGTTACCTTTATGAACATTTGCATACAATTTGTAACATTTGCATACAATTTGTAAAGTCCGGGTATATTAATTTGCATACAAATTAATATACCCGGACTTTCTGCTTAACTGACCGCCACTTGCACGATGAAACTGCCGGTCAAGCCACATCGATAGAATTTCCAGCTGCGCATGAACACCTACAGTACGGCTTCGAACGTCAGACTGCCTTCAACACGCTCAAATCTAAGGATTAAGCAATTTGGCAAAGATGTTCATTCTCATTCGAATCAACGAGGCGTCGATTGTAGAAAACAGACCTCAAACAGCACAACATCTGCAAACTGCATGCTTACCTGGTCTCCTGTTGCGGTGGTTTGGCTTGTGCTTGTGGCTGTGGCTGTACGAAAAACAATGAAATTCATAAACGATTAGAAAGACGCAGCGGAAAAAGAACGCAATGAAACCACGACTGTCGAAGTAGAAAAGACAGCTGCTGCTTTTGTTTCTCAAGAGACGAGTCTCGTCTCTTGTGACACAATCGCCAGGCTTTTGTAATCAGAAGAAAATCGCGGCGTAATTTGCATTATTTGGCGGCGGCAGTGAAAGCCTGTCTGTCTGGGTTGTTTTCTATTCGGACGTAAAATTTTACCTTGATTTCACTTAACCTTGCAACAAGTAAAAACTGAGATAACTGAACGGTCGTTTAATCACAGCAACTAACCGCTGGTCCGCTACCGCACCCCACCTTGTTGATGATTGTCATTTTAACGTCTTTCTTGCCAGGTTTCGACGGAACGGAGACTTTTCCTGTCACTGGCTTCGCCGAACCGCTAGTTGTTCTGACGGTCTGCGCCTTGCGCGCTGAGGAAACACAAGAAAGGAGCGGTTAAAAGAAGAGGAGGTATTGCGCTTTGCTAGCGGTAAAAAAATCGCAACTGCTGCTAGGCACACTGGAACTCTAGTTTTGCGTGCGACTAGGACAGCGCATCGCAACGAAATAGCGACGGTCGCGCGATCTCGGTCAGCGCCAAGAAAGAAAAACTGTCGCGGCGACGCAATCGCTCGAACCTGCTTTCGTCTTCTGCGCCTCGTCATCAGACGAGTCGGAACTGCCGGACGATGAACTGCCGGAGCCTGCAACGAGATGCGGTTTGAAGTTAAAACAAAAGTGAAGGAATCGGCAATACGTTTGAAAGGAAATTGGGTTCGAGCGCTTGAGAATCGAATTCCTCAACGTTTCGGATTTCATGAAACTTCAACAGGCAGTGGACGCATTACTGCCATGGCAACCGATTGAACGAGGAGAATATTTTATTCAGCACCAATTGCATTGAAAGGTATCTTTAACAACAAAATGCCTAGTTATAGTTATTTTCCGAAATCATCAATCCTGAGCAGAGTGACGATTTAGAAAAGGAAAAAACTTTCCAAAAATCACTTTTCCGGCAAATTTTGCACCAATTCAAGGAAAATTTTCCCAAATTACGCAGTGTTCACATGTGTATCGAAAAGAATCCTTTCAAAGATAAGAATCCGACACTGAGACTCTGTAGAGACATATATTTCGCCTACTAAGCAGGCAGCATCAGCTCTTATTGAAGTAGCATTCCTATGTGTGCAGAAGCTTATATTAAGAACAAAGTAAGTTTGCAGAAATGTCAATGATGATTCAATGCAGCCCAACAGGCTGGTGCTGTCAAGAAAAGCGAGCAAAGGTCATTTCAGCGAGACGCAGCGAATAATGCATGGTGCCGAATCAGGCTTGTCTGCGCAAACTACAACATGGTCGACGCCAAGCAAGTCACCTGACGAGCTTGTGCTGCTTCCGGAACCGCTCTCCGACGACGACGCGCGACTCTTCGACCTTGACCGGGACTCGGAGCTACTCGAATGTGAGAACTCGCTGCTACTCGACGACGACTCGGATTTTCTGCCAAATAGCGACCGCATTGCACGGAAACTGTCTAGCAGTTGCACGGAACGATCGAACTGAAGGCATGAGAGTTAAAGGGGAGCGATGTCGGGATTGTGACCCTGGGTTTTTCGGTGATTTTTCAGTCGTTGACCAAGCTATTTTTTCAAATGACCGAAAAAAATTAAGTCACTTCGGTCATGATGCCTTTTTCAGCGATACAAAATGTCCTAAAGCGATGTCTCTGCAAAAAAAACAGCCTAACCTTATCCACGTAAGTGCTAGACAATCACTTAACAACCATGATACGATTTTAGGGAGAACCGTCTCATAATGGAGGATAGAACAAAGCGTTATATTTTTGTGGGAGTTAACGGTGATTGGCGGTTAATGACTGAAATCATATTAATAATCGTTCAAATCCGGTTAAGAAAACCCACTTGAACGCTCGGTAGCGGCAGAAAAGCAGCAAACTTTCAATGCAGGCTTACTTTCGCGTTTTCTGTTTTCTTGTCGGAACTTTAGCAGTTGGTCTTCCCCTGACAGGTGGCACGCTAGGCTGGATAAAAGTACAAACACATTACAGGGTTTCATCCACGTGTCCACAACGGAAATAACTCAACTCACGTTCAAAAGTAAACAGCAACACTTGACAATGGCAACACGACTTGCAGACTGCTCCTTCACAGATACAGCAGCGATTTTCAAATATTTTTCGAAAACTAGTTTAACTGTACGCGACAAACGTATCTAGTCATTACGCAAGCAAGTGGCAGCAACTGCACGATCTGAGGTTGACGTCCGACAAGCACGGTTTTATACGAAACAATTTGGCCAAGCACCGCATCGCACACGTCGCACAGACGTTGATCGAAACCTAACCTGCACAGGGGGCTTTGGGGGGGCGGGCTTGGCAGGGAGGGCAGGCTTTTTGGCGTCCAGTGACTTCGTCGCTGAGGCGACCTTCTTGATGGTGGCGACCGGCGCGGGCAACTTTCCGGTCGTAGTCGCTGCAATTGTCGAAAGTTTTTGGCCGAAAAAAGCAAATGAAACAAGGCGTGAAAACTATTAACTCACAACAGAAAGTTAACTGTGCAAATACATCTTTGAAAAGTGACTTGTTCCACTGAAAAATTGAGGATATTACATCAACTTTAGGTGGGTACGAAATCAACAGAAAAACAAGCAAGAACTCTTTCTTATTGAATAGGCGTCTCAATATAAACTGTTGACAGCAACAGACTTTATTGCAAGGCAATGTTCGTTCGGCACTGTTTTCCCAACACCAACACTGATAACTGCTCGAAAAGGCCAAACGGTAGAAGGAAACACAAAAGCGTGGACGCGGTCGGAAAAATCAGGGCAGTGCCGGTGAGCTTTATGGACAGGGAGAGCGATTTAAGGGTGATGGCGATTGAGTCATTCCGGGCAAACGACAGGAAATTGGGACAAGCAAGTAATTTACAAAACACAATGACAGGTCTTGGCCCAGAAAATGGCGATGGCGAGTGGAAAAACGAAGCGGTGACGTACTCCTTGTTTTTTTTGGACAATTCATGACGGCGATAAACGCGCTTCGTCTGATATGCAAAAAGACGGCCTTGTTTCACGCGTAACTGCATTCAGGGAAATATAGGACGAACGACGGTCGTCGGAAAGATTTTTTTCCAATGGTGGGGAGCAACAGTCGATTTTTCCGTAAACAAAGTATTTTTCCACGGGGGGGCAAAAGCGATGTTTTGATGTTTCATTTTATCCATTCGTAGCTAAGAAAACAACCTTGTTTTGCTACAAATTTTTTATTACAAAATTAAAATTTTTAGAATTTAGGGGGGGGGCAAGAACCCCTGCTACCCCCTTCCGATGCCCATGGGACGAATTACAACAAAAATGCATCTTCTTTAACAAACCCGCTTTTGCTTGAATGGCAGACTTGATAGTATCCGGTTTGGCCGCTTTAGCTTTCGTCTTGGTAAGTTTCTTGTTGGTCCTCTTCGGCGATGGTGATGGACTGGACGCCGAGCTGCTGTACGAGCTGCAACGCACGTTGACAGGTCGTGTTATATAAAAGCGAGACAGGACATCGAAAGTAATCGTGGAACGAAGATAAAGTTTTCGAGATCGATGTATATATTAATCCCACTGCACCTTTCTCGTCCTAAGTTCTCTGTTGGTGACTAAAGGCACACTGCATCTTTTTTAGCAACAAGGCCAACACATTTTCAAATGCCGTTTTCCATACTTTTTCAATACCAACAGAAAATACTTCAATACAATTGCTTATCGCAATTTTTCCAAAATCTTACTCATGGAACACAATGCAAAAGCCATCTGCAAAACTGTCGTCAGTGGTAAAGAAAAAATTGGAATTAACAAATGGCTAAATTTGGAATTTCCATACTTATTCAGTACTTTATGTATGTTTTCAGCAAATTTAATACTTTTTCAAGGTCTTGAAAACCGATTTCACAATTCAATACTGCGTGAGAACCCTGTAGCAAACTAAACACACAATCCTTACCTGGAATATGACGAAGATCGGCTTGAATACGACGAACGGGAATGAGACGAAGCGGACGACCTGGAAAGTTATAAAGAAACAAACTTGGAAAGCCAGTCACCATCCGCAACGTCACAGCCAGTCAGCCAATCAAATGACACGAACAGGAAACCTGTTCGGATATGTTCACAGCTCACGGCTCTGCCGAATTCGACGTGCTACTGTTAAAAGCAGTAGTTTCGGCCCAGGCCGCACGCTACTGGTTGCAGGATGCGCTTGAAGCACTCAGCACCAGAATTAAAAGATGCGAGTTGTTGCGCGAACTACCGTCGATGCAACCGTCCTCTTCCTGCACAGACCGAACGCGAACCCAGCGTTGCGAATGGACACCCCCCAAGCCTAAACTGGCAAGCCTTGGGCACTGCACGCGCAATTTTAAGGCGAACACGGACCTTGACGAGGACGTGCTTGAACCGGAAGATCCCGAAGAACTGCGGCTTTTCCGGGACCTGGCCTGGTGTCTCCCCCTGGCCCAGGGATCGTTCCACACGTCGCCGCGGCTGTGCTGGTTGCTTTCTGTTTAAAGAAAAACGAGTTTCAAGCTGCTTTGAAGACTGTAGCGACAGAGGTCAGAGGCGTTTGCAGGAAAAAACTCAGATGTTGAACGCATGTAAAGCAAACAATACAAGCAGCGGCAACGAAGCCGGCGAGTTTAGTCGGTTGACGATGCGCGCGAGTGGCGCTCATATCGCAGTATGAACAAAGTTTTACAGTCGTGCTGCAAAAGATTTCCGCGTGAAAAGCAGCTGTCGTAGTTACAACAACACCATAAGCTCAGACACACACACACGCGGCAGAAACGATTCCTGAATCCGAAACCCCGTCAAAATTTAAAACACTGAGTAAAACATCATGTTGTCGCGAACAAGCGCGAGTGGTTGTGCAGTTAGGTGCATACGCACGGTTGACTTTTGAAGTAGACGCAGTCATGGCAACAACTCACCGGGTGCCGGGCCGCGTGACTTCTGATCGTTGCTGGGCTTTCCGACAGGTATCACTCTGCTCTCTACCTCCCTGCACACAAGCATTTAGCGGTCAACAGAATATTGTAGCGTTTAAACCACACAACGGTTAATTATGCACCACTGCCCGTCCCCCCCACCCCCTAACATTTTGAAGGTTGCGACGTGCTAGGACACGTTGATCAGCGATCTACGAAAGCACAACAATATAGTCCTGCCGAACAAAAAAGATAATACGGGTTATTGAAAAAAGCGCGCAGAAACGTGCTTATCAAAACTTTTACACTGTTATTGTACAAACGACCTAGAACAAACATCAGAAAAGTTGGTCGAAATACAATAACTAACAATTCCGAGCACCACAAATGCTGCAAGGCTTTCTAAAGTAAAGCAAGTTGAAACGTGTAAGATCATTGCAAAGGTATCAACCGCCCATCAGCCAAGACGGAACCTTCAGTAAATTTCAAATACCCTTAATTGGCGTGCCTGATAAAACGACGACACAAGACGGCACCAAATCCCTTTGCTGCGCCTTGTTTTTGAAACAAGCATCAGAAAAATTCGGCGAGGCCCACTAACCTTCGAGGCGATCTTCCGCTATCCACCGGACGGCCTGGTTCAGGTCGGGGAGGAAAGCCTCGATCTCTGTCAAAGGATGGTCGGTTTTACTTTCATTCAGAATCCGCGAACGCGCGTTTATCGCCATCGACAATTTTACGTTTGTTATATCGCCGACATAAAATTCTTCGCGTATGCGCTAGCGATGTGCAAGTTTGTGCCTGACTGTTGTGTTGGTTTCAGAACACAAATGCTATTTCTAAATGCGCTTTCTCACCAGCTGCGTGACCAACTTGGAAATCAACCTTTCTTAGCACTGAGTTAACATGGGTCATGGCTTCGATTGCGAGTATAGGAAAATCACCATGATTCGAAAGTGAGGATAATGAGACTTTCGATCGCTCAAAAATATATTAGCATATAAAAAAACACACCTTTTTAGTTTCGTTACCTGTACTGATACAAGACATGCAGGGTCTTTTCAGAAAGCAATGACTCAAGACAACGGAAACATCAAACACAGCGAAACCATAAAGCTTCACACTTTTCACGGAATGCGTTCACTGTTCCAGCCGCGCTCAGAACATCTTCAGCTAAAGCAGCTGTTCGACGATTACGTCAGTTTGTTGAGGTCACTGCGTGGGGGGGGGTGACACTCGACGCACATATTTGTCGATCGTTGCGTGGAAAACAACGCGCCTTTCAATCAACTGCCAAATTCCTTATGATCGTTCGTTACGTTATACCTGGATATCGGAAGGCCCCGCTTAGGACGTGCAGGGCTCATGGACAGCGGTCCTCCCGCGGTAAGAGGCTTCGCAAATTAAGAAAGAAAATTTAAATCTACCTAAGAACAACTCTACGTGCAATGTTCCATGGTTTCGCCAAAAAAGCACGTCTGCCGCTTTTAACCAAGGTTTCTTTTTTGGTGGCACTACATCGGATCGGTGACGTAAGGTGCACTTCGCCAACAGAAACGATAATGCGACATAAAGCGTTCGCAATGCAACGTCATTCGTCAACGTCACCGCGAGGAGGCCCGACCTTTCGTCCACCCGTCTGTCCCGGTAATCTCGGTCGTGCCTGTTCCTCTCCGGACCAAGATCTCGGAACGGGCCATCGCCGTACCTTGGCGGGTGCATGGCAGGGGGAGACATGCGGACTCGGGGGTGCATCATCGGGGCTGGGTGACGATAGTGGGGCCCCATGTCTCGGGGCGGAGACCTGAAAATGCGCGAGAAAAGGATAACATAAGTGCACGCACATGGACAGTAAGACCGGTATAGAATCTGCAAGCAATAGGATAGTTTATACAGGTTTTTTAAGGTCTTTTACGGACCCGATTCGGATCCCTAGAATCAGCGAAAATTATTCATCTTGTCCCTAGAATCAGAGAAATCGGGTCCCTACAGCAGGTCCATACCCCCGTACCTAGCATTTCCTTAAAAAACTGCTTCATAGCAAAAAAGACGGACAATGGGTGGTCGTGGGGGTCCGCGAGTACGCCCAAACGGGGTCATGCATGCAACTTGCAGCATCACAGAACAGGAGCCGATTTACGTCGCATGTGCTCGCAAAACGGGAAATACGGACCAAAGTCATCAAATCGTCACGGCGCAAAAAGAACATCCGAATTTGTACCGACCTCCTATCGCCCCTGTCGTACATGTCCCTGTGCATGGGAGGATGTCCAGGTGGGGGGAAGTGCCGGCCATCCTTGAGCCGACGCGGTGATGGCGATCTGCGCATGTCCATCATCTAGAAAAAGGATAATTTTCAGTCAGAAGCACAGCAAAAAAAAACGTTTAACTGATTTCAGTAGTTCTCATCACGCACACATTTTTATGTGTTTATAAAGTTTCCCGTCTTCCCAGCAGGCTGTGAAATTGTGACACCAACCATTGGTAAAAAACCTCCAATTCAATTGACCACACAACCTCACCCGTCTGGGACTGCGACGACCTTCGTCGCGCTGTCGCGAGATTTTCATTCCTTCGAAGCGCTTGATCCTTTTGATCTCCTCGACGTCGGGCACGGCGTAAAGGTCATCGTCGAACGCCTTGAGCGGGTCGAAGCCACTGAAAAAAACGACCAAGTGTCAGTTCGACCAAACACAATTAAAAGCTCCAGGTTTGCTCCAAGCTTTCGAGGAATCAGCCAAATGGCCTCTGCTTTCATCTTTTTTGCGATGATTCAAACTTGCATATATCTGTTTAAGTCACTTGTCTCCACACAGGGGACGAAGTTCAATCATCAATCAGCAAAGCATTTTTAACATGAAGAACTCTACGCATCCCCAGTCCTCAAATCTTATTCAAATAAATTCGAATCCATTATAGATATGAATACAGCAGGTCCCAACAACGTCACAGAGTGGACCTCGTGACGTCACGTGACCAAAAACGTAAGTGCTAATATAACCATACATTTTCAAGTACACGAAAATCCACATCTTATGACGTTTTCATTGATTCTCTAGCCCGATCGGTAGGGTTGTCCATGGGACATATTTATCTGTCCCATTCCCATCCCTTCCCATAGCAATTTATGCCTGTCCCACCCCATGGGACCTTTCCCATGGGATTCCCAGGAATGACATTCCCATGGACAAGCCTGCCGATCGGCCGGCGAGTTGTGAACGAAACTTGTTTGAAAGAAGCCACTGCAGTGGCTTCCGCGGTACTTAAAAGGATTTTCAGAAAGCGAAGCGCGTTCCAAACCAACCCTTCCTCGTCGACCAGCGGCTTCTGCACGATGAAGTCCATGTCGCGGTCGACGTTGAGCGCCTCGTTGCAGGAGATCACTTCGCGCTTGCGCATGAAGTCCGGCTCCTCGACCTTGCGCTGCATGGACTTGCGCCGCATCTGCGAACGCGACGTCGGGTCAGATCGAGGTCGGGCTTTCGGAGCGGTGGCGGGCGTCGCGACGTTCGCGCCACAGCACCGCACGACGGGGGGTAAACAGACTGTTTCGTAAATTTCGGCTTTTGTGGAGAAACTAGGAAGGGTTAATCTCGAACTCTGTGCGTTTTTTCTCCAAAGTTCGTTTAATTTTTGGTCAGAAAGTTTTCGAAAAATTTACCTCCTTGGCGTGACGAAGTCCTCGTTCCCAAGCTGTTTCCGGGGGAGGGGGAAAGAAATCTGGGTGGGGCATGGGTGGGCCCTGCGAAATCAAGAAGCTGCTGTTAGAGCGCGTTTGTGGCAGACCAAAAACCTCCAACGTTTCAGTGTAACGCGGGCGTTGCGTTCAAACCTTAGAGTTATTGAAATCTTTTAAATGCATGTTCGGCAAGCTTCCGCATCGACGATATGCATTGCAAGAAACAGAACAAGATGATCAAACCAACAATCTAAGCAATCTGCACTAATGTTTGAAAACTGGGATTTCTGCGACTTTGCAGTGAAATAAACAAAAAACGATTCTGAAACAAATTCCTTTCGCTGTGTGTTTACGAATTTATTTGTTGGGTGCGTCTACAAAGACAAGAGTATAAAGCAACTGTGCGTCCAGTTCGTTGAAGTACAGTAGGTGGGGAATTACCCCAACGTTCACAACATTGGCAGCCAACATGGGGAATGCCCCGGAGGGGAGAACAGCAAACACAGTCACACTTTTAGGCGGATTAACGTCTGGGAACTTCACATTGTAAACAAAGTAATTTCTTGTAAATACCGATGTTAACATTACGACGATACGCAGAGGACGTTCTGTGAAATTCCACTCTTTATTCAAACTTTCTTTAAAATGATACAAGCCAACGTCGGTAAAAGAACGCAAATGTTGAATCAAATTCGCTGCACGGGCACACACAAAGCAAGCAGCCAATATCAATCGCACACTAGAGCCGGCATCGCTTACACAACGCAGCGAGGCTGCGCTAACGTACCCGAGGGTCCATGAACGGGGGCGGAGGGGGACGTGGTTCAGGGGGTCGGCGATCGTCGTCGCTGAACATGCTGTATCCGCCTGAACGACAAAAAGAGCAAGATTGTGTTTGTCGCACGCGCGCGAGCATGCGCTGCAAAGCAGGTCTTTTCTTCGCTGAGACATTTCGATCATTTGTCCCATTGCATGAAAATTCACCGTAACGGTATTCGCTGGTTTACATTTTCGGACATTATGACCGAATCGACTTAATTTTTTTGGTCATTTCAAAACAGAAATTCGGTCCATTACCCGAAAAAAACAACTGCTCAGCAAAGCAACATTGCTAATAGAAGCTCACACACACACACACACACACCCAACCCGGACCGGTTTAAATAAAGCGCGCAAGAGAAGGCAGCTGCGTTCACGCTAAGTGGCGCGATGGGTCATGACCTACACTTGGGAAAGCATTGGCGATGTTGCTGGACTGGTGCTTTTTGACCAAGGACAGCAAACATACAGTTGTGGACAAGGTCTAAGGCAGCGGTATGCAACCCGTGGCCCGGAAGCTGAAATTGTGGCCCCCGGAATGGTCCAGATTTTAAAGCAAGTATTGCGGTTTTCAAAGAGTATTGTCAATCTTCTGTGGGTGGCCAGCGAGTTGTCTAACCCGCTCCGTGGACCAATCTGCCTGTTTGTGTGCATTTGGCCCGGCAGTGGGGCATGGCTGCACACCCTTGTTTTAAGGAGCAGTTGGATTCGACCGAGGTAAAGATAATTTCAAAGATTGACAACTAAAAAACTAAGCAAGTCAGGCCTGCTGAAAGCATCGCAAAACCCTGAAATCACTTTGATGAGTAAGTTTACGGAGTTTGCAACGGGTCAAGCAAAACTTCAAACATCGTCGAAAAAGATGGCAGCGAAAAACTTTTTAATCGCAAGTCCGAAATAGCTTACAAGGAGTGAATGCGTGTGAAAGCAACTGCGTGTTTGGCGTTTCGATTCGACAGAAAACTACCTTACAGCTACAAAGAAACCGCTGACGCGCCGCACTCGTCATCGCTGCGTCAGGCAAACCACTACCCAAGCTTGTTAGCATGGCCAACACGTGCGGCAGGTTATTGTCGCCAGCGGTTGTATTTCTCACGCAGCAAGGTCGCTTACCTTTGTCGTTCACACCTGGATGGATGAACCTGCAGCGGTCTCCCCAAGTGCAATTTCCTCTTTGGTAAAATCGACATGTTTCCCGCGGCACGGCCGGGCCGTCTGAGCAAGAAAAAAGAGCACAGCCTTTGACGAAAGAAAAAGGAGAACGATAAAGAAAAAAAGGAGGTTCCAGTGGTCTGAGCAAGAAAAAAGACGCACTTGTAACTTCCGATGCATGCACTGCGAAATCGACCAGTGTTGCCAATTGACGTATAATCACTGGCAAGTGCCAGAAAACTGGTAGATGTATAAGTCGACTGGCAGGAATATTTCTGGTCTGACACTTGGCAGACATCGCAATTACCATTTTACGTGCTGTCAATAAATCTTAAAATACACTTTCGCTTTCAGAGAGACAAAAACATAAACGCAACTCCAGCGGAACTGTATGCTGTTTTCACAAGAACTCGTGTTTACCTTTCCTGCCAAGAAGTCATTCAAAGCGATTAACAACTACAGTATGACATGACGCATGTTTATATTTTCATAAACTGTATTTTACTGTTTCAGGCATTTCGAGGTGTTTTCTAAAATTCGGCTTCTATAAAAGGAAACGGCCACAATTTATCCTGGATACGCTCCTTCCTGGAGAAATCCTTTGATATCAAAAGTTGCAAAATGTGTATGAAGACTTCCAGATTAATTCTGTGTGTACTTTTGGAGTATAACGACCATTATTTATTGGTTATAATATGCAAATATGATAGCTTGGTTCGGGAGCAACATCGCGTTTTTACCATTAGTCACCTGGTCAACTCAACACCGACAGCATTCGACTCGATTCGTCTTGCTGGCATGTTCTGAAGCTATTTGGCGCATTTTGAAAAGCGACTTGGCACTTTTCGGTCCATCTGGACCCGGCAACCCTGAAATCAACCCTGCTTTCGAGATGTTCCCCCAACTTTTGAGGGCCGCCCCCATGTACTGAATTTATACGACTCGCTCGAATATAGCGTAGTCGCGAGTGAAAGATATTAAACATCATCCGTTCAAGACCAGGAGCAGGAGCGGCCGCACGGTGGACACGAGGCAATAGAATTTCGGACGAACAACAACTGCAACGAAAATTGATACCGGTCGACCCAACGGACCACAAAAAGGCACAAACAGCTTGCTGCAGCGCTTACGGAAGAGGCAACATCGCTTTACCAACAAGCGGCTCAAACAGGTCAACTGTTCGAAATATACATCTTGTGTACACGCTAAGCGGAACCAAGATATTACCGGACGGATCCACCATTTCTCCTTCTTCGAAGTCATCGTGATGAAAGCCTTTTCCTCCAGCACGATTCTGTAGAAATTAGAAGATAAAACACAAACGTGCCTTTCTGGAGCTGCCTTGTGCTACTTTCGTGTAACTTATCAGCTCCAATGAAACGACGCTGACAGCGCGCACAATGTTTACCTGGTCTTCGTTGTCGCTTTTCACTTCGCCATCGCTGGACGCGATCTAAAGAAACGATAAACAGAACAGGTTTGTGCTCGAAACACAGCCATTTCAGAACCGTCGCCAGAAAGTTTTCAGAAGGGGGGCTTTGCGTTTGTGCGGGGGGGCTTCACATTCTAAAAATTGACATAAACTCCACTGCTTTCTAGTGTTTCATTTTTCAATTTGGGGGTTGGAGCTTTGTTTGGGATGACTTGGCCCACCAAAGCCTCCCCGTGGCGACGGGACTGAGCCATTTTCTGTGAAATCGTTACCGACATCAAGACGCATTTCCTATACTATGAAGACTACCGCAAGTTGATACAAACGACGTTCATTTTTTAAGCAGCAGTTTGCAACTTTTATCAGGGGCGTGGTGGGGGGCGGCGCCACGTGATGCGGTGAGCTTACCCTACCGGCATTGAGCGCTTCCGAAACAAAAACATTCAGGCCAGGGGTGCACAAGTTTTCGTTATTGCCGCCCGCATTATGTTTATTTTTATGAATTACGGCCACCACTGAGTCCAAGATATTTTTATTTTTTTGCATTGCTTCTGTTCTGCTCCCACACACCGACCCTAGCCTGGTTCCACACGTGTCCGTTTGGCTTTCTTTCTGCAAAGTATCCTCATGCAGTAGACAAATGAGTTTTTATCAATGCACGACCGCTATTACTTAAATTTGGGATATATTACATGTGCACGGCCGCATACATTTTTTTCGAAGGCGGCACATGCAACCACCGCAGGTTGTACACCCGTATTTAAACAAGCTTAAAGATTGCGTTTAAAACATGAGGAAGCATGTCGAATAAACATGAAGGGGCGTGTCGAATAAAAACGAAGGTGCATGTCGAATACGTGGTGCGACGAAAATATCATTTGGCTGAAACTGGAGACAGTTCTCACCCTGCGCAAACTCCTGAATTTATTAAATTTTAATTTTTTATAGCAAGCATTTTGACTTGCATTCCAAGCATGTCATAGCAATGTGCTACGTGTCAGCTTTCTTGTGGCGAACGCTATGTAAGCATCTCCATGAAGCCCAGTTTAATGAAGTGTAACTTTTGCAACATGACTGTGCAAGTTGTATGATTCACGCAAGTAAACTAAGTGTGAAACTGAAGCATCACAAGTTAAAAATACGTGCAGCGTTTCTGACGATTATTTAAGGCAGGCGTCCGCAAATACTTTTTGACGCGACCCTACAAAATAGTTCTAAATTCTCGCGACCCAAACATTTCGTTAGCATGAAATTGTGTGGAAAATATTTTATAATTAAAGATCAATTTTACGAATACTATTAACAATAGCAATTGTCTTGCACGGCATTGTATGAAACTTAGCACATAAGGCCGCATTTACACTGGGGCGTAATTGGGCGCAATTCTTTGTTTGTTTCATTGTTTCTGAATTTATACGCCTGGCTAAGCCCGTGCTTCAGCACGCCT
>JGI24158J21664_10005279_pt1 | contig 16856 bp, 12 predicted proteins | sample Ectturendosymbi3_FD_21664 | JGI IMG/M metagenome (IMG submission 21664)
CTAATTTATCCTTATCTATAGTTCCTAATTTTCTTGTGATTTCTACCCCATGTCACACAACAATAGTAGTTAGTAACAATTAAGGTTATTAACACATACGCATAACGTGTATGATTGTTTTATTAGTTCTTTCCAAAATGATAGAGAAGTACTTTTTTTATTATATGTCATTGTCTTTCTTATGTAAGCATGTTGGGGTTAATTTTAACCACAATAAGACTTTTTTACACCATGACCGCGGTCTGACTAAATATCACGCAGGATTTGAGCAAACCCTGGTGTATGTCGTCATAATCAACTCTAGGTACCCGACCGCCAAAAACAACAGCACAGATTATCATGCATTTGGGAAATATTGAATGCAGGCTAGACGGTATCTACAACAGATAATCGTTTCAAATATTGCTGGCCAAAAGTTATCTACGGTAGTTGTCTACTGTGTATGTCAACCAAATGAACTTAAACGGGAAATTATGAAAAACAACTGGGCGTCCAAACGGTGGGCCAAGCAAAAATCTGGGGGGCCGTGGCCCACCCAGGCCTCCCTTTAGAATAGCCACTGATCAAGGGCTCGATTTTTCTTATTAGGCTTTATTGAGTATGAGCTTTGGAATACGCGTGTCTGTCAAAACCATGCCTTTTGTTTCTTGCATTGGTTTTGGAGCAGCATCATGGAAGTCAAAATGTGAACCGATGCTTGAGCGACATCTCCAGCACCTGGAAATATTCCAAGGGCTGTTCCTTCGCTGATGTGTCTTTCTGCTATTGTGGTGTGCGATCTGAACGTTTTTCACTTTTGCATATGTCTGTCAAGCTTGATCTTTCCAGCAGTGAACATTCGATTTGTTGTTCCAGAAATCATGTTTAAGACCAAAAACAAACAAACATGAAAATTTTTAGTGAAAGATTGACAAATTCAATTTCTGATAAGAGTTCGAAAGATCTGATCTAACCTGACGTGTTAGCAATTATAGCATTTGCATATCACATGGAATCAAACGAGTTTTCCCATCATGGTCGCTTAACAAAACGAGATGCTACGCAAAACATAAGACAACTTCCAATATATCTCAATGGATTCTTTGGCAGAGACTCTCATGAGTCTCTTGCCTTTTACACCTTTAAGATCTTCGTTACTCAACTTATTTCTTCCCACAATAGCCCACTGGTTGCAAGACGTATGGACTGCACATAAACTGCTCTGATGTGATCACATAATCATAATGCATATCACGCAACTCATGATTTTATTTCTTTGATGTGGTTTAAGATATTGTGAAACGAGATGTTTGGATAACGGACTGCGCGTGCGACGAGTACCAAACAGCCGTATGGATGTTAACAATCGCATTGGTAATTTCTTGCCTGATTATCTTCTACAAAACGATGACCGTCCTGATGAGAAGGTTTCCACCAAGGTAAGACTAAGTGTGGTCAATTAAGATGCAGATGTTTAGTTTCTTATACTTTTATATCACCACAAAATCATAACCGATCTTAGGCTTGAAATAACGTTTAAAAAATCATTATGATTCATCAATGCCAGCAAGAAATAGAGCTTGATAATTTTGAAATAAACATGCTCCGTTTCACATGGATGGATATTTGGTTGAAGGCGTTTTAGCACCAGGGATGTAAAATAGCGGGAACGCGTGGGAACGGCGTTCCCACACTTTTTTCAAGTTTTGCTTTGAAACGCGTTTGAAGCTGTTTCAAACTGGCTATTTTTTGGAAGCGTTCCCACACCTTTTTGGTTGACTAATCCCTGATTAGCACCTAGACAGAGGTTCATTTTTTTTTCAGAAGAATATAAGCTTTCCAAGCAGCATATGAAACCTTCTTTGAAACGTGGCCACCTAGCTTGAAAGTCCTCTGAGAGCATAAAGTTGTGGCTAGTCTGCACGATCCTTCAAACCATGAAGTGCATCATGACCAATAATGAAACTTTTTTGCACGAATTTGCAAGGACTTTTTTAACATAAAGGCAAAAGCTGTACTAGGTTCAACTTTATTTTTTACGTTTTTCAGAGTATCAGTCAATGAAGCTTTAGTTGTTACTGAAGGCATGGAGACGGAAGTTATATTTGATGAAGCGAGCTACATTTGGATGACTGTTCCCGTTGGATACAAAGAGAAACAGAAACAGTTGAAGGAAATGAAAAAACGGCAAATGAAAGGTGTTGAAGCATCTCTGGATTATATATAGAACACCTTCTGCAAGAAATCAGTGTACAAAAATAAGCTACACAAACAACATTTTCTATGAGATATCACTGAGAATTTTCTGATAGAATTTTATATGAGTTTCTCTTAGAAAAAACTTACAACATAACTCTTTCAAGCGCTTTCCCACTCACTTGTCATCGTCTGTTAGTTTATTCAGGTTGATCTCAGCACTTGATTCGTATCGTTGATGAATCAATGGATTTCTACAAATGTTTTGCAAAATATGATTGTCTAGTGCAGGGGTTGGCAACTTTTTTTAACAAAAGAGCTATTCTGCTCATAAGCGTAGCCAGGAAGTGGGCCTAGGGGCCATCCCCCCAAAAAATATTTTTGGAACATGTGGTCATTTTGTTCTTTGAGGAGCAGTATCCCAAACAAAAGAGCTGTTATTCGCCTAAAATTAAACATTTTGCTCCTCCATATTTTTGGGCTGGCTACGCTACTGATTCTGCTTCATTTTCCAGCCGGTATGACCAATGAGGAGACACAAAGCGTTGATACCGTTTTGTTTTTCGTGCGGTTTCACGTGGACATCGACTAAGTTGCACTCAACATAATTCTAATGGTAATCATAATCAAATGCAAATTTCAATTCAAAATTTTGTCAAATCCAAAGAGAGCCACTTTAGAGGCGCTAAAGAGCTGCAGGTTGCCGACACCTGTTCTAGTGTGTATTCGTCATGTGGGAGGAAATATCCGGTGGCGCGGTTAGAAACACACTTGGGATGACGTGTTGAACACAAGGCATTGCGTCGCTTGTTTTTGATCGATTGAGACTCATTGACTGATCGATTTGATTGATTTATTGTTTCCTATGACTCAGTTAATAAACAAACAATACAAAGAGCCATCGCGCAATATGGAAACCAGTTGTCAGTGATCATAAGAATGAATGAAAGTACAACGGCAAAATAACTAATCAATTTAAACAAAGAGTGCTACTGTGTGACTTAGGATTGGTAAATGACCATTGTGGTCTCTAGTCAAACAACCCGCATATCATTTTGTAAAGAGTGTTGCAAATCAATAGTTGAAAATCGAATAAGTACAGTTAGAAAAACAAACAAACAAACAAACAGAGAACACGGTGAGGTAAGTTTACAGATGAAGAAAGCATTCCTATTTACCTAACAGAATGGATCAAATTTAAATTGAGGAAAGTTGGTGTGGTCAAAAAATGTTGAAACAAAGTATAAAAATAAAAAAAATTGATGAGGTATGAAAAAAAACTAAACAAAAAGAACTATGGAGTCTTATTTATTGCAGATAAAACGGAATGTTTACAAGAAGGAACGAGAAACAAAAAAGTAAAAATACGACGAAAAGAGATCAAATTGCACTATTTAAATTGTTGATACTCTCAGCATTTAATTCTTGTTAAGTGAAATGTTGCGAAAATGCATAATTATGTATTTTTTCATGTAAGTAAGAGGTGTTTGGTAAGTTTCCATTTAAAGATAAAATTGGCAGAAGACTTAATACAATATGGTATTGAAAACCACTCTTTTGGGCCAACAGATGTACATTATCCTGAAGAAGAGATGAAAACATGTTGTTAGAAGTGGATAGTTTTGTGTAATAAAAATTAATTGAGCTGATTGGAATAAAATATTCATCAAAATGGTTCGGAAGCAGTTTGTTGTAATAAGAGTGCATGAATTTGCCTACTGATACCATATAAAGATTGAGAAAGTATAAGATGTTTTAAGTCGAGGAAAGATTGTTCCAGAAATGCCGGATTAGTTGGTTTATTAGTTTTACAGATTTATTTTGGAGTTTAATGAAAGGCTGAATGGTTGCGTTCGACGCACGTCCCCAATCGAGGATTGAGTAAGTATAAGGCAGGGATGGATAAATGAGTCATAGACAACTTTCAATAACCTACAGATTGTTTTGTCTAATGCTTAAATTTGGATAGAACTCCACAAGCTCTTGATAGTTGAGTTTTCACCTTTTTTACATGAGGTTTGCAGCATAGCTTATTGTCACGAAGAACATCTAGACAATACACAAGCTTTAGACAAGCTTCTGAATGTGTGTTAACATATCATCCCTTTCAACTGGTTTACAACAGCATACAAACTCCTTTGACATTTCATGACACTGCAGTGAAGTCTGTGCTGTTCATGAAAATTATTCGCAACTGACTGTCCACTGGCAAAACGAAAATGCAAGTTTGGTGAAAATGCAAGTCACCTCAAATGTCGGATGAAGTGCTTGAAACGAAAATTTTCATATGAAAGTATACCTGGTATAGGTTTTTCAACACAAGAGCATACTTTGTGCTAACCTTCACATAAAACCTCTGTATGATGGTAACTAACTAACTTTCTTATACGAAATCATATGTAAAGTAAAGGTTTAAGTTGTTATACCAAGTAGGAACTTCACTATCATCCTAGTGTTGGATGAAACTTTTTTTCCTTGCTGTCGCGCAACCTTATATCGGAAGCACCAATCTTGCAACAGCACAAAAGGACAAAACATTTGACAGCAGATATTACGGTATCAGTGTTGTTGCAACAAGGTGCAAAGCGGCTACATTCCAGATGTAATACACACAAATCTGGTGATTCGCGTTTCAGTTGCGATAAAATGAATGCTGGGTTTGTTAAGAAGCATGAAAATTTACCATTTCTTAAGTTCCTTTGCATTTCAGTGTATGCACTTGCGAAATACCTTACGCACATTGGTGTCTTTTTCCAAAGTTTGGGTAACGGATATATGTGCAACAAGAGCTCTAGGTTTTCTGTACACTTTCGAAGAATCAGTCGACTGGGCTCTGCTTTCATTTTTTGCGATGATTCAAATTTTACACATGTCTATATTCAAATAACTACTCTCCACATGTAAGACAAGCAAGGAATCTATCTGCAAATTTTTATTAGGAAATCACTTGAAGAAGATGCAAGGACTGACGATGCGTGGTATGACGTGAAATCGATTTCCTATTAAAAATTTGTAGATAGACTCCTTACTTCTCTCGCATGTGTAGAGCAGTTACTTGAATACGGATATGTGTACTTAAATGAATGGGATTAGAGACGATACTACATTCTTCTGTCAGTAGAGCAAACCACCATATTCAATTCTGTATACAAACACTTCGCACTGCAATTTGGAGAGCTTGTTTACTTGTCTGTCCAGTGTGGTTTAGATGCTACGTCTACTTTGAATTTAGTTTTGTAAACCCTTTAACATGTCATTACTTTTATTAAGCTTATCTAGCTGACGACAAACTCTTGTCCAAATAGAGAAAAACAGGAAAACAAGAGCAACAGATTTGAGAAAATCACGCGAGGTTTTGCAAAAATAACTTTTTATCATCAGCGAAATTCTTATAAGCTTTTATTCTGTGAAATTATCGCACGCTGTAACCGACATTTTGCATACTTGCAAAGGTTTTTTGCTTTTGCATTTTTTCACATATTTCAAGGCAAGGCCAAGCCAGTGTTTCAGCTATTGCGCAAATTTATGAAACAACATTCCTTCTTTCTCGGTGATGGATTCAGAATTGCTGAAAGAAAAACGCGCAAACGAAAATACAAAGCACATCGCATTACACACTAACAGGCGTGTTTCGTCCAGGGTTGGATCCAGCCACTATTAAGTGGGGGGAGCGGGCGATTTCATTAATATTTGATAGTAAGTCTTATGTCTTATTACGGGTTCACTACTGTGAGAGAAATGAAGTATATTTCACGGCACTGCTGTGACAAAACAATGGACCCACAGAATGACCTCATATCGCGAATGCTGTTTTCTGAATTATACAAAATCATGATGGATAAAGTTACTTTCGTTGGTTTTAGGGTGGGCGATCGCCCCACTTGCCACCTACCTGGATCCGCCCCTACATTCGTCGCATTTGTTTTTCTTGCTTCTTCAGGCCCTCTTTCAAATTTTCCAAAATTTGAGGCATTGTGTCTTTTCTTTGTCATTTGACATGATTGTGTGTTGCTACTTACGCGTGCTGGTAACTGGCAGGTTATTCAGTAACTGATAGGCTATCCAAGTTCCTTTCGGTAAAAGAGGGAAAACGGTGTGGAAAATGTTCAACGATGATCAGCGCTGGGATAAGAATTTTAAAATGTGTCTGTTTGCCTTAGAATTTTAAAATGTGTCCAATTTTCGAATTTCTATTAAAGCAGCTGTTTTAAATTCATATATTTCACCATTTGGTGCTGTCTAGATGTTGTGAATACGAAACGCGAAGCAACCTAATCAAAATACGATTTTGTGACCATCAAGTGCTTTGCAATTTCGACAAAAGCCTCCTAAGTGTTTTTTTGGGTTTTACGCCAAACTCGTTGCCGATACCGGATTTTTTTCGAACGCATCATTAAAAAGAACGAGAAAAATACAGCCAGAATAAAAAAAGTCGGAACTTTTCAAACACATTAATTTACCTTTTGCCGACGTTTGGTCAAAGTTTCGTCACGTTTTAAATTGCCATGTACGTTTCTCCTAATTAATGTTTCTGCTTGAAATTTGGTAGGATGTTGTAGGATGTAGATGTGAACACGTTCTGCAAATTTCAGATAATTTTGTGTGGGGAGTCGAGTGTACCCCCAAAAATTTTGCGCAATTAAAAAAATTCTTTTTTTACAATATTTGTATTTTGGCCGACGTTTTTCATGTATAATGATTTTTTCTAATGTGTCTGTATATTTTGACGTCACATATTCATGTGACGTCACATATTCAAATGACCTCACATATTGATTGTCAAAAGCTTGCGCGGCGAAAATACCTTTCTTACAAACAATACCTTGCGGGTGAAGGTAAACGTACCTGAATCATCGCAAAAAGACGAAAGCAGGTGGTAGTCGACTGATTCCTCGAAAGCATACAGAAACACTAATGCTTTTAAGTGTACCTCCAGCGCTTCGCGAGTTATCGCAAAAATCGCGGAACAATGTCGATATATCGGCTGCTGCGGTTCCTAAAGGGTTTCGCTTGCGTCCAGTGTCCCAAGGGTTTCGCTTGCGTCCAGTGTCCCTCTTTACTGAACGTAAAGAGGATTTTTTGCGGTCTTGGATATGGGTTATTTCAGTGTGTGCCAGAAGTAGCTTACTGTCGTTTTGATAATCAGTTTGGTATAAAAGTATGGGGCGCCATTTGCAAAAAATTATACGGACACATGAAGGAAGTCCGCATGTGGCAGTTTGAAGGAAGCCCGCGGATAGCAGTTTGAAGGAAGCCCGCGAGTAGCAGTTTGAAGGAAGCCCGCGCGTAGCAGTTTGAAAGAAGCCCGCGTGTAGCAGTTTGAAGGCAGTCCGCGTGTAGCATTGGCAGAAGGTACGCATTGCGTGCTTTTGGGGTTTTCCGCATGGGAGAATGTTCGAGCTGAGCGACAGAAATGGGCAACAACCGGTGATCAAATGTAGGGGGTGAAATTTCAAGCTCCCCAATTAGCGACGAAGATATAACGAGCAATTAACGACGAAGGTGTAACGAGCATCGAGCATTGCTGGGAATGCCTCAGTATCGGCTGAAGTATTGAAGCCTGAAGAAAATACAACCACCAGCAGTGACTCAGAGAATGCTGTTATCGCTGATAACGATACTGAATTGTTTTGCAATTGACAAATTGTTGGTTTATTGCCAGTGAAAAGTTTTTCTTTAAAGCTGCCTTAACGAGGATTGATGTTAATGAAAAAATGTTGAGCAATGATTAATTACATGTCGCTATTTTGGAAAACTTATTCAATAAATTGATGACATGCGTTTCATGCCTTTCTATCATGTTTCCATGTAAAATCTAAGAGCGTAGCTACAGTATATCGTAAGTGGCAAATGTTGAAACCGATGCACTAGGTGTGGTGAAGTGAAAAACGTATGAAAATTTCTTTAACTGAAAGGCAGTGCCTTATGAATAGCGTTCACAGTTCGTATCGCTACACTTTGATGATCTCATATGGCTGTCAGGAGTAAAAAGTGTCTTGCATGTAGTCGAAAATCAAAATTTGAACTTGGCGAGCTAAGGTGCATCAGTGATAACCAACACGGGCGGTCATTTGTGGTTTGGTTTTGGCCAGAGAAAAGCCAGGATCGGCTCAAGCGCAGTCCTGCTGTCGACTGAATTGCCACAACCGGCCCAATGCCGAGATACGGGCTTGCGTTGACTTTCGACAATGGGTCAGAGATTTTTAAGCTTCAGGTTTGCTGCAAGCTTCCGAGAAATCAACCGGCTGGTCTCTGCTTCGTTCGCTTTGCGAGCAAATAAATATCTCCGCTCGTCAGTGCTGGACGAAGCCCCTGGTGGGCTGCATTTCCGTGACTGCTCAGGGATTGTTCTGAGCTTGAGTTTCATTTATTCGCTGATACTTCCTATGCTCGCCAGTTTATCTTGGAACTTCGACCGGGGATAATTTTTGATCTGTGACACCATCGGCATGTCAATAAGCGAACTATTGGTTAACGATTTTCGATTGCTTTTCAGATATGATGCACACATTTATTTTAGGCAAGGCTTTTTTTTGCTTCATTAGAATAATCTCATACGATTACGATACGAGGTTAGCAGGCACGTTTGAGTTATTGGTGATGTTCATTATAATATATATTTTGTCTTTTGAAACGTTTCGTCTTCAAAATCTCCAGTGCTCACATTCGTAGTTTATTTATTTTAAAACAGTTGTTGCAGCAGGCGTTTGCTTGATTGGTGCAAGTATGTTGCGTCACAACGAGGTTACGAACAAGCACAATCAAAATCGGCCACAGCATCCCAAATACAGGTCCACAGCGACAAAAATAACAAAAGAAGCTGAATCGACAATTCTGGCAAATCAAACAAAAACGCAGAAAATGAACCTGACGCAAAAGTTCAAAGTGCTTGCCAAGGTCGCATTTGGCGAAAACATGAGGAATACTATTAAAAATTGCTGCACGAGCAATCCTGTGAACGTTACAATAAAAAAGTGTAGTTCAGGTTCTACGCCGCCGCAAACACAAGGGCCAGGGTCGTACAGAGGTTAGATGGCGCCCGGGCAAGACAGAAGTTTGGCGCCCTCATGTTCGAGCATAAGGTCTTTTGGGAGTAAATGCACTGTATTGAAGAATGTTCATGCGACATTGTTGGACTTTTTCGGTGCTCCCCAGTGATTCGGCGCCCGGGGAATTGTTACCCCCTTTCCTCCCTTGTTGCGCCCGTGACAAGGACGATACTGACTTTTGGTCAGCGAGATATGATCAAACCATAGCATGCAAATTATAGAGGCCAGTCGTGGTTCAATTCCGAGAAGATGATAAGTACTCTTTTTAGCTTAGTCATAATACAAATTTAAACGATTCGTGAAGATGGAGTAACTGGCTGATAAGTTTATTTTAAGCACATGAGTGTTCCACAAGCTGGAGGTTTTATTGGAAAAAATTATAAACAACGCTCGTTTAATAATAGAATCTGATCGCTTGGGAGATCTCACAATGCGTAAGTAGAGAATTTTTTGAACATTATGGTTTTACTGGAAAGAGAGGGAGAAGGAGCCATGTTGAGAATAAATCTGTGAAATTAGTGTAGCATGAATAATTTATGATTCACTACTTTCAAAAAATAATTCACTATCTTTACAAATTAACTCCACTTTTACTCCACTACTTTTGCAAATCAAGAATTTCTTTCTCCTGATTGAGATAATTTTCCCAGACGAGAACAGCTAGAAGACATATTTTTAAACCATTCTGATACGTATTTGGCCGCGAAGGTTAATTGTGCCTTCTTACGCATGTGCTTGTCACCATCAGAACACTTGTCGTAAGTTATGGTATCAGAATCAAAAATCGGTAATATAATTGTTTTGTAAATAATAAGGGCATGGCGGGGCGCAGGATTTGGAAATCTTCACATTCTGCCTGTAATATCAGGTAGATGCCATGTGCAAAAATTGCAAGCAGATAGTCTTTGTTTTAGACAAGTACTGCTTTTCCCAGTACAGATAAGGAAGCAATAAAATTCCATCACATTTATATCGGTCGCAATGTGCAGCTGCAGGGGTGTGTATCGAGGTTAAACGGCGCCCGGGACAAGAAGCAAACTTGGCGCCCCCATGTTCGAACCTGAAGTCTTTCGGAAGCAAATGTAAGTTTTGTTGAAGGAGGTACTTGTGACATTTTTGGGACTTTTCTGCGCCCCGCAGTCATTCGGTACCCCCCATAGTAATACAGCACCTGGGGAATTGTGTCCCCCTTCGTTACACTCCTATGCAGTTGTTTACAATTTGGACGTATTTTCATTTCATTGATTTTCATTTCCGTGTTATTTTCCTAAGAGAAAACTTAACTACTGTCACGCAGACTATTGAAAACTATTTAACCATTTATGTTTTGACGCTATAGAATCCACCGACTGATCAAGGATAAAACTTTGATGTTTCCTACAAAAAGTGTTTCGAAAGTTTTTATAATACTGTAATAGCTGCAATTAATAAACTTCCTCAAGACGATAAGTTCAAGTTTAGAAAAACTTTTTTACAGCGTACAGGCTCCGTCAAGTTCTCTTCTTTTTTACATTATCTATCAGAGCCCAACTTATATTGGCAGCAGTTTTTTGACATTCTTTCGAATTGATATCTTCATCAGTGGGGGTCGTTTCCGCGTTTTCCCCCCTTCACTTTTTTCCAGCCTCCACAGGAACCGTGACATGAACAAAAGCAACAGGGTCAAAGATCACCTTTGTTTCCATGTCCTTTGTAACAACATTTTCGTCGCTTGTTTTACGTCTGCAACAACAATGCTCTGCATTTGAAGAAGCATGAACTAGCTGCGTTTTTTGGCTAAGATTGCTATCGTTTAAGAATGAAAGCAAAACCGACGGACATTCTGAACGTTTAAATAAATTCATAAAAAACAACACGAACTACAGGTAAAAGATTTCCGGCAGGAAAAGCGCTTGTTGCGCCGACATGAAATAATCTTCTCCGTTGTAATGCGATTTGTGGGTTGTAAAATTTTTTCTCTAGATAATACAGTCTTTTAACTTTTTTAGATTCAAAAATGTAGCCTACATTCAATTTATTTATTTACATTCAGTTTTTGTTAGCAATTTTCAAGACCGTTTTGAAAAATCGTAATGAGTAAACAATGCGTGATCACGACACCGCACACATCATGTTTCCTGACAGACAGCGTATTTCTGGTCGTTGACCAAACCAAGACAACCCGCCAGAAACCTCACCATGAGAAAGTGTAGGGCCGCTGCCACGACGCTCGGAAGGGAAGGGGGGCTGGATTTTGAAAATTCTAGCAAAAGAGGTTGTTTTCTTAGTTTCGAGTGGGAAAAAACAAATTTCACCACTTTCGCCCCCCACCAGGAAACTTTAGGAAAAGTCCTCTAGCGGACCCGCCTGGAAAAAATCCTTCCGACACTCATGCTGCTGCTGCTGCTGCTGCTGCTGCAGGAAATCAAGAAGAAAAGCGGGATGGTTCCGTTCCCTTTAACTTAACGTTTCACGCAGTCACTCAAGTTTAACATACTTACGCTGAACAGTGCAATATCACAATAGCGTAGAATCGACCAAGACACACAACTAGACATATGCCCAGAAGAACGCCCAGTGTTATGGCTGCTGTGTTGTACTCGTCACAGGCGCAGTTAGTGATCCAGACATCTTCGTAGACTGTACCTGAATAGACAATATGTGTGATTCAGAGTTTTCCACTCGCTTTTATCAATATCGTTGCTAGGGAATTCGCTTGTCAAAGAAGCATTATGACGTGGGCAAAACAAGCATTATGACGTGCGCGGCTGCGGTATAGTTTGCTATCCTTAAATTGTCTGAAACCACACGGACCCAAAGTTAATATTTTCTTTGTTCTGACCAAAAAAGTTGAAAATTTTGCAGTTTAAAAATTTATATAATAAAACAACTGTTTTACAAATATTGCACCAAATTCTGGCAGCAAATTTTCCTTGTCTAAAACGGTTTCTAATGCAACTCCTATTGAGCGACATGTCTTACTAATGGGTTGTTTCGGGGCAAAGTTGTTTAAGCATAAGCGTAGAGAAATATAATCTCACTCAAAGTCTTCTGAGAAATTTCAACTGAGATGAGAATGCGCTTCAACTTCAAATGCATATTTGCATCTCAGTAATGTTAAATGCAAACCACACGTTTAGTGAATTCTTCCAAAGTAAGTAATATTTTTGAATGTAATGACAACGACAAAACCCTGTTAACAAAAAGCAGCTGTTTTTTGTAGTAATTTTAATTGAAGGTTTTCTGAAAAACTGAGTAAAACGTCCGAGGTTAAAGCATATCTTAGACGTTAAAGCAACTTCTGCAAGTTATGTGTACATGCAAAGCTCTTGCTTTCAAAGGCAAGCACGCAGCCAATTTTCTCAAAATAAATTTTTGAGGGGGAAAGATGTATATCCACAAATAAATATAATAAAATTTTTCTAGGCACAAATAAATTTGGAGAGTCACAAAACAATCGAGGGGCACTGTCCCCGAGTGCCCCCTTCCCGTGACTACGGGCCTAATTGAAGGTCATTCCAAGAAAAGTTTGCAACAACAAATGGTGTGTCATCTATCAGGATGGTAAATATTAAAACTAAAGTTGTTTTATGAAATTTTGGACGAAATTGCATAAGTGAAGTGACACAAGGAAATTTCAGACGAGGCAGGCCCTAATGTTTTCAGTACAGTGCTTGGTAGTACGTTAAGAGGCTATGCCACTACGTGCAAGTTGCAGCACTTGAGAATTATTGCAAAAATATATTTACAGTTCTGATAATAAATTTCCCTAACATGATACACAAAGATTAGCAGCTCCGTTACATCTCGGCGCAAATAGTGACCGGGCCAAAAAACAGCCTGAGGCACTAAATTTGTATTTTATCGCTGAAATCATACTCCGTTTCACCGCAATGTCCCATAGCTACGTCAGAGCATTCGGGGGTGGTGACACCCAATTTGTTTTCCCTCTCAAATTTTGATTTGCCCAGAAATAACAAAACATGATAAAAACAAAAACTTGCCCCCATATAAATGTCGTTTGCTCTCCCAAACTTTGAAACCTGGCTGTGGACCTGTTAACCACTAAAATTAGTGACTGTCCATTGATATTGAAGCATCTTTTTAAACACACTGCAGCACGTTCGAGAACGACTCATATCGCGCTCACAAAAAATCCGCAAAAACCCAACCCAAAAATTTTTTTTTCTTTGCAAGCTACAAGACCTGCCGAGTCTTTTGAGGGTGTGAACAGCTCTCTAATGCTTACCGCACCGGAGATATTTCCGCACAAAACCACGTGCGATCCGGCTGTTTGCGCGCGAACCGCTTGAATTAACCCGGCTGCGAAAGTGTTGCAAGGGCTCTCAGTGCATTTTCGCGCATCACGTCCGGGTAGTCTACTTGAAAACTCACTGAAATAGATTGGTGCGTCCTGATCGGTCCAAGTTAAATGTAGAACAAGTGTATATTGAGAAATATGTTTGAATTCAACGCGTTGGTGCATAAATGCGAAACGGTTTGCGTGATGGAACCTATTGTCATGGAGAAAAGGACCATGATGGAAATTTCAAATTTAAATAAAACCGTTTCAAAAGCTTCAGTTGTTGCCACAGAATGCGGAAGTAACACGGACAGATAATTTCGGGAATCGATTGAAAACCTAGGTCTCTAAAATGAACCCATCAAGCCTCGCACAGCCTCAAACAACAATTTGCGAAATTCAAAAAAAGTACGACTAGCTTCTGCTTTAGCAGCAACAGCATCATGCCACGCTGTCTGCGCCGCGTAATCACTGACTAATGCGATTGGACAAAATATCAAACCGGCACCTTTCAATTTGCGAAAATATACTCTTTTTATTGAAACAAATTACGGTGAAGGATTGAAGCACGGCTAACTCAAAATCTATATGAAACTGGTCATAAACATGCGTTACGGGCTGTAATGCAAGGGAAATAAAGTTCATAAGTTAAACTCAGTAACGTGTGCCACTTGAACCTGCAAGCTTATCAAATACACATAGTAGCGAACAATCCAAAGGACAAGCCAGTGAAAAATACCTTAAAATAATTATGAAAGCAGTAAAAATGCGAAATCCGGTTCCTGCATTTTTTCACGCATTGCCTGTTGCAAAACCAATATGACTAAACCGATGGTAAACAAAGGCAGTACACGACGTTGTGAGAACATTCGAGCTTGTCAATTCAGTTCCGTTGGATCGCAGAAGAATTCGTACCTAACCGGCTAAAACTCACTCACTTTTCACATCCGCTTTCCCTCTCAGGAGTGGTCCAGAGGTAGCAGCTCTAGGTCTCGAAATAGATCACGGTTTTTAGAAATCTCCGATGGTCCTGCTGGCTACACACCAACAGGGACCAAGCAAGTTTGGATATATAATCACGCTAACTGCATGCATGATCCTTGGCCGCCATCCGAGCCGCTTTCCCGTGGGTGTAGCCAGCAGCACTTGCTTCGACAATCTGGTCACGTGACCGAACGATCGAAGCTGAGGTTTCTCCATTTGGAGGATACGTGACACCACATTCAAGGTTTCACGAATTTCACAGTTTCGTACTTTGCTGAGAAGTGTCACGCCGTGAAATGTGTGCAAAAGTCACGAAGTGTCACGCCGTGAACATGGGCGTCCGCAGAAATTTTTCCAGGGGGGGGAAAAGACGACATTTTGCTTATCTTTTTCAGTTTGTTGGCGATGCAACGCAAACGGACGAACACAAAAAAGAAAATGTCCAATGTTACGGCAACAGTTGCATACAGTGTTTTCCTTGTAGGAAAACTTCACCGTGAGCAAATGTTTCAGTGATCATGGATTTTTTGAGACTGAGTTAGCGGAGTTCGAAATGAATAATAAACTTCGGGAATTTTTAGAAAAAGTGTAAAATCTTATGAAAATACAAAAAATCTACACATTTAATTCAAATATCTTCTTGTTCTCGTACGTTTCCAATGATTTGGAATGTTGCAAGTGCGCGGGATGAGATTTCACTACGCAAATGGACTGGTGGTACTGCGCATTTGTACACCATTAGAGAAAGCATTGGCTGCAAAAAATGCGTTTTGTTGGCAGCTTCTTTTTCACTCGTGTTTCTTTACACATTGTATAAACCAGGGGTGGGCAAACTTGTTCAATAGATGATTCATTAGCAGAAATCCAAAAAAAACAGCGAGCCGCAAAACCAGTTTGTAGTGTCAATACAAATACGGTTAAGAATGCAAGTTTTACATTAATTGATGTACAGTAATTGTCAGTATTAAGTTTTTGTTTGATTTCCTAGTCCTCGAAAATCTGGACAGAACGTCGTTAAAGCTGTGCAAATTAATTCTAAGTATTCATTTTTCAGGGTTGAACGATGGTTTGATTTTACAAACTTCATTACAGAGAAACAAATTCACAGCAATATGTTGTGCAATACACAGAAATTAATTATACACTGGTATTTTAAATTCTGGGTATTTACTTTGTTGAACCTGTCGCCCGAAATTAAGTGTAGAGTGGCATTGACTAAAATTTTTTTGAACCATATTTTCTTACATTTGGGTCAGTTTTATCTCTACAACACCTTTGTAACAAACGGTTAGCGAACTAGACAGTAATCAACGATACATTGACATTGAATGGATTTGCAAGGAATGCAAAACATGGTTTTCACTCTTGGAAATGGTCAAATCTGGCTCGGAACTTCTCCACTGGTCCTAAATTTATTTTAGTATTCTTCCACTTTGTCGTCTGCAAATGCCTCTTCGCAAAAGACATTCGTTCTCATTCTGACATTGGTGAAATGAAAGAATGCTTTCGACGATACGTGTCGTTAAGAAATTTTAATTTCTTCTGGGAACTTAAGTAGACTAACTTGCGATTTAGGTTCACTGTCGTTGTAATCAAATCGCGTAGACTACCTGATGACCAGTGTTCCCTCTAAGTTGGGCAACGGCGCAGAATCACCAGAGCATTTGCGCAGTGAAATCTCATCCTTGCGCACTTGCAACATTCAAATTTCATATCGTATCTACATCGCATAGCCCTTTAGATACGTTTCACTGGTTGTGTGTCTACATCCGGGGCGCATCCAGGAATTTTGTTCCGGAGGGGCCAGTCAGTGACGTCGTCAGATTTCAAACTTTAGCTATTTTGCACAAAGATCCTTTTGACGTCACTGGTCAATCTCTGGTCAATTGCAACATGATATGACTTCAAATATCTTCTACCAGTCGGCACCGATAAATTTTAGCAAAGACAAGAAAACGTTTGCTTTCGCAGTGATCATTATCAAGCAGTTGTTAACCAAACAGTTTTCAATGAACATCAGTAGCAGGGGTGTAGTGGAGTGGGAACGCGTTCCCACACCTTTTTGCACTAATTCGCACTGCTAGTCAAAAGTCCACAGTGAAACAGGAAGATCCACTACATAAATTCCTGTAGGCGAATGCTCACTTTATTCGAACAATTTAGTGCAGTATTCATTTTCTTTTGGTGTGGGAACGCGGCGCCGCGTTCCCACACCTCTTTTTTAGCACTACACCCCTGATTAAGAGCAGTGGAAAGCGAAGCGCAGTGTTATGTTGTCCTCGAGAATATCACTGATTATGCCTATTGAATAAGTCAAAATCAACTAGAAGTATGTAAGTGGATTCATAGGAACAAATCAGAGGGTG
>JGI24158J21664_10005281_pt1 | contig 16856 bp, 9 predicted proteins | sample Ectturendosymbi3_FD_21664 | JGI IMG/M metagenome (IMG submission 21664)
CATCTGCAATTAATTTTGTGGATGAGTAAACTCGTCCATCAACTTTTAATCTTTGAGGAAAACTAGATGGTTTAGTTTTGCCAAAAATATCATTAATTAACCTCCAAGTTCTTTTTGAGTTTCTGCTGTTTTGAGCAAATTGCTCTTCGTAGTATTTGCGCTTAGCTAAATCCTTGACTTGGGTGAGAAAGTAATTACGTCGGATGAAGCAGAACGTGTTCAATCGGTTCCATATCCCTATGATCACTGTCGGGGTTACATGTATAATGTCATTGTCTCTAAGGCCAATTGAAGAACCTGGTGAAAATAGCAGGGGCGTAACGAGGGAGGCANGAGGGGAAGAATTGTCCGGGCCCTGAATAACTATGGGGGCGTGGAATCANTGGGTGGGCGCCGAAAACTTTCAACAATGTCACAAGTACTTTCTTCAATACAGTACATTTACTTCCGAAAGACCCCAGGTTCGAACATGGGTTGCTAAATTTGCTTCTTGCCTCGTGCGCCATCTAACCTCGTTACCCCTTGGAAGCTAGGATTAGGACTAAATGTTTACATTTCGACATTTCCCTATGCATACAAATTAAAATTAAATTTCAATTAGAGGAAAAAGGCGTTGGGATTTTTTTTGTGGGTTTTAGATGCCGCTCCAGCTCATGATTGCACAAAATTTCCTAGTTTATTAACAAATTATCACCAACGGAGTATGTTACCAGCGTTATGAAAAACGTCCTGAGCAGCAACAAGGTCGTCCAAACGTTAATGTTTGCATTGCAGTAAGAGATTTGGAAGAAAATTACAATTAAATCGGTATTAAATTGAAAAGACTTAACAAACAAATAATTCTTAGTCTTTTGTCCAACATACAAAAAATATTTACTGGATCAAGTTGTGTTGTAATATATCTATCTATAGTGAAATAATTCTTTTAATTGTTGCTTGTATGCTCCAGTTCTGTTTAATGTTAACGATTCTTTTGATTTTACTAGTCGATGCAACTAATTTTTCACTGAACTAAAACTTAACAAAAACGTGCTGTATTTGTCGCATTGTCCCGTTTTACAAATATTTATCGGTGACCCCACTTGGTTTGTTTAATGTGCTAAATTACATTGCTGTCTGTTGTGGTTTTTCTTACACGTTATGTGTCTTTTATATTGCATTTTGTTTATGTTTTGTTTCCTTTGTTTATGTGCCTTTTGTTTTGTTTGTGTTGCGTTATTAGGGGCTTGATTCGATGACTTTGCCGTCCCTAGCCCCATAACAATAAACTTCTATTCAATTATCGTTTCAATTCAAATAAGCACACTCATGTTTTTGTTCGTAACACAAGCTTTCTGGGTTTTATTGTAGGAATGTGTGCTTTTTGGTATGCAATCTGTGTCTATTTGAAATCACTGAATATGAGCCCTGCATGTGACTGTTGAACACAGACATTTTGGCAGGTAACGCAAATAGACAGTGACATTGCTGCTCCTTGCGGTAAGCCACGTTTGGTTTTATGCAGTGTGAAAATAAACATGAGTAAATCTGTAGCATTGCTTCCACAAGTTTGAAACTCCATTGTTAATGTAAGACTGTGATCAACGTGCCCGAGTGAACAGCTTAATCAAACGACTTTTATGCAGGTTTCTTTTCACACAGTATAAAAATACGTGGCTTATTAGAATACGTTTATGCAGACTTGAGTGAAAACGTCTTTACTGTTAAGGTTTAGTTCTGACTTCTTAGTGAGCAGTAAGTGCAAAGCTAAATTTTCTGTGGCGAGTTTTCGTAATACATCTGCTCAATTTTTTAAGTCCGCATTATGTTTTAAGTTATAACTGTAGTAAGTTCTCTGATAGTCTTGTCAACATATAGTTGTACTTCTTATTGCTTGAAACAGTTTTGCTAGAGCGTATAACTTGCTTGTTTTTTTTTCACCGCTCATGTTCGTCTGTCCGTTGATTATTCTTAAATTATGATTTATTTGTAGAAAATGTTCGAAAAAACGGATATCAGGCAGTTTATGAAACGAAAAGAAGCATTTGTGATAGCCGCAGCGTAGAAAACATTTCAAACAAAAGATTGAGAATTAAGGTTCAACCAGCACAGATTAATTGAATAGAAACTACAACGCGTAAAGCATTTTGTGAACGTCCATTTCACTGCATCGTCAGCATCCTGAAAATATAAGCAAAATTTCGACGTTTCTGTTGCCCCACTCCTGGAAAAATTTCTCTGGACGCCCATGACAACAACATCTGTCTATCAATGAATTCTTGGCAAAGTGCTTATGCGGTACATGCGCTGTTTCCATTGCGCACAATACCCAGCAATCTATATGTTTTGCATTATTCACATTGCTCGCATTCTCTTTTATCATCTTGTTTCTTATGCATAGTTTATTACAGGAGCACACTTGGCATGCGTATGTAGCGCCTGTATTTTTCGTTACTTTATATTTCGCACAAGGCTTTCATTTTTGGTCTAGAACTGCAAGCAAACATCAGGTGGCAACACTGTTCCCAACGAGACTTTTCGCTCACGCCAATGATGCCATATTACTAGGATAGAATTGCCTAACTATGTCGTAACAATCAAACGTTTTCATTGAGGCAGAGATTTTGGCTGCCTCCCTTCGCCGCCTTACCACCGTAGCTGCATGTCTGACCAATTGCAGGAAACAGTGTTGGATAAATCCTATCTCAGTCTTCACCATGACAGCACGCACCATAGACAAACTACTGTTGTTTTAAGGCGAATTAATTTTTTTCAGGCAAACGCAACCTCAGGAAAACAAACCGAGAGCTCTATATCTTCCGTCAACTCCGCAACAGCCAGGGAAGAGAAAAAAAACCAAAAGAAGGAACACGTGTATATACGGTAGAACAATTCACGTGCATGACTATTGACAGTGATGGTTTTAGCAATTGAGGCCCCTGTGCAAAATATCATGTGTCCACAGCGCTCGCATATATGAAAGATCGAAATGAAGGTCATCGTTTTCAAAGAAATAGGTTTTTCATTTACAGCAACACTGATATCTGGTGCATTAATTCTATACCAACTCGTATAGCTTCTTTGATAATACTTCATCCTTTCCACGTATACACCATATACCACTACACAAAAAACACAGCTGCACACAACCTACAGCAAATATAACACCCCGCGCACTGCTTTTTAGCTTAAATGGGCAGAAAATACGACCACATTTCTAGCTTCATCCGTTGTACTACGAACATATATTTCTGAACCTTTGCAGTAAAAATTGCGTAGCTGCCCGACAAAGCAAAACGTTAATGATTCACGAAAAAAGGAAAGCTTTTCCATAAACATACTGACATTTAGTTTTGACTCAAAGAGAGATTGAGAGCAATTGATGTAACATTGCATTAGCAACTATTGAAACATACAGGCGATCAGTGTTTTTCAACCTGTTGCTGCAGCGGAACCTTCCGCAAATGTTTGCGTTGCTCACGGAACCCTATGCAATGATCCAAGTGTCTATACTGCTACAACCACATTGAACTGTGGTTGCGAATTTCGTCCCAGGCAAGTTCGGTCTGTTTCCGCGGAACCCCGGTTGGAAAACACTGCAGCAGATCACGCAAGTGTGCACATGCACATTGGTGTTAACATAACTGTTTGAATAATGGAGTTCTCTAGGGCAGGGGTGACAGTTAGTGACCGCCACAGTGTTTTCAATGGCCCGCGAAAGCATTCAGGAAAAATTTCAAATCTGAAAGTTCCCCCAACCTTTCACAGCAAATGTCATTGTTGAGGCTACCTTGAACCAAGACATGACCCTCCGCTAAACGCGGCCTTCTCAAATGGTCTCCAATACAAAATAATTGTCCATCCCTGCCCTTGGACCAAGTTAAAATTTGTGAGAACTGTTCATGAACTTCCATTGTCCAAAAATACAGATAAACATGTCTTTCTTATAGAGTAAATCAGTTGAGAAAGAACTAATCAAACATAAGCTTTATGATGAGACTAGAAACGAAATGAAAATAAATGAAATACGCAGCATCGATTGATAAATTTTAATCAGATTTCAATGTTGGCTTGACCTTGATAAGCTACAGTCACTACACTTATGGCAGCAAAACCTAAACAAGCTAACATCACAAAACCACATTTTGTACAGTATATGCTGAATAAATAGACAAATGCTAACGGCTTTCTCTGGATGGTATTTTGCTAAGGCTACGTAAACCGGGTAACCAATGGATTTATAAGCAGGAATGCAGCTAAATCTTGCAAGTGTTGGCAAAATAATTCAAAAAATTAAGGATTCAATATTCCACAACAACAACATTGAAACTCGTTAGATATTTAATCCTCCTAAATTTGAAAAAGACATTGAAACCTCTTAAACTTTGATTGGTGACCCACATTTTTTTATAGAATAATATTGGGACCCCTTATCCATGACTAAAGAATGAAAAGCCTGCTTATCCTTTGATCAAGGGCCCTCATCTTGGTTGGGAACCTCCTAGATTTTGACTGTGCCCCTTGTACTTTGATCATAGGCTATTTGTGTGTCATCATTTAAGTGTGCTTTTTTATCTTAAGGTTGAAAAACTAAATGTATTAAACCATATCCGCAATCAGTGGAGTGTTTAAGAGGAGGCCAGCAAGGCACTTGCCTCGCCCCCTTGTTCAGGTCCACTCGAAGAGTTGCACGCTTACGTTTTTCTCAGTTTTCTTGAAGAACTATTATCCGCTCGTATAATATACTCTGAAGCTGATGATAATTACTGTAAGTACACTGCTTTGAAAGCCCTCCAACAACCGTTGTAATGCTTTAACTACTCTGCTTTCAAAGGGATTCCCACCAGCAACTGCAATATGGAAGCATTCTGCTTTGAAAAGGGACCCCAACACCAAATGCAAATTCTGCAATGTGGAAGTACTCTGCTTTCAAAGGAGACCCAACCGCCACTCTAATGTGCAAGTACTCTGCTTTCTAGGGGTCCTCACCGGCATCTCTAACGTGTAAACAAAGAAAAGCTTCAAACAAACTTTAAAACCTCAAAGAAACTCTGAGTCAAAATTTGTTCCAAAAAGTTTTTATAGGACTCTATCAAGCAAGAGCAAAACTTTATACCAAATAGTAATTATTTTTCACTGTCAGAGAGTGAAGCTTCGAATAGTATTGTGTAGCAATGTTTGCAAAAAGGTATGTGATGAATTATTTGCTACTTTTGCACATTTTACAAACAACTTGGGTCAGTGCAAGACGAGGTCAGATTTGACTCACCCAGCCTCAAAGCCTTTCAAAACAAATCTCAGGTTGGATGGTTTTGCATACACGCCATGTTCTTGAATTTAGTTAAAAAGATCACGTTTAAAATAAATTTAGTGTTTTGAATCTGCTTCGTTGTTGCCTGCAGTTTCATGGAGTCCCTTAAGGATATGGCTGTGAACAAATTCAGGAAACCAAGCCTTTTTCAGGGGGAATGTGTGTTATAAACTTTTAATTAATAGATGATTAATGTAGAGAAATGGAACGAAAAACTAAAGAAGTGGGAGCGATGCCAACTTGCTATCGCATAACGTTTATGTGTTGTTAGTTTTGTTTAGTTTTGTTTTCACAACTCACAACTTTCAGTGCTTTTAAAGTTGCCTATCACGAGTACCGTTGTGCATTCTCTGTTAAGTCAGCCATGCCGTAACACCTTAGGAACGTACCCTTGGGTGGCCCGCTTATCTCCTTCCTAGGCTTGACCAAAAGGTCTTATCACGGTTGGCTGAGTATGATAACGACATCAGAGGGCCACCCTTTTCAGTCTTGACTAGGGCCCTTCCAACCCTAACTCCACGAATGTCAGTAATAATCACAATCTCATATAGACAAACCAAACCAAGGTTTTCATTAGTTCGATAATATGTAATCATTATGATGTAAATGCAATCATAAACATAAGCTCATAATCTCTGAAAGTGTCTTAACTAAAAATGGTTTCCCCCTCAAAATGCGTAGCTTAAATCTAAAATGGGGCCCCCATTTTGCACACCCTGCGGCCTGGACACTCATTAAGACCACTATTGACCATCGGATTGCGCCACTGCTAATGCTAAACAAATGTACAAGCCCCACACAAAATGTCAATTTTGCATTAACAAGCATCGGGAAACCTTTTGCTCCATGAACTGTCAGAAAGAAAACAAATGTACCAAATTAAATTTGATACAAAATCCGATTGAAAGAAAGAAATATAATAAAGGGAACCTCTTTCTTGAATCTCAGAAAGAATTACCATAACTATCCTCTGATTCTAATTTGATGCTTAATTTTGCAGGAAAAGACTTTTACACTTATTGACTTTGTGTTACAACAGAATTTCCAACATCATCTAATTTAGCAGTAATTGCACTGCTGTTATTTGTGCCAACCTATATTTGCGCCAGTCCGCTGTTTTCAACTTTTACAGAAATCACAACGATTTACCGTTCAAGCCTTAGCAACATTGAAACAGCATTGTCACGAGCATTGAGTGGTGATAGCATTTGCACCCATCACACTGAATAATTCAGTAAAGTTAATGTTAATAAATGTTTGTGTGTTCGTTGTTCTTGAGTACATGAAGTTAATATTGACTTTACCAAATAAATATCTAATATGCATGTTTTGAATATATCACTGTCATATGTGAAGAAACGCAAAGACTTTCAATAAATTAAAGGACGTCGCTGCCAAAAAAAGGTTGAGAAGTCCTTCTCCAACACACAAAACGCCTTTTCTGTTTGCATTGACGTCATTTCTATACCCGAAAGTATGAACGCCTGAAAAATAAAACAAAAATTGTGAATTGTTGCTGCACTAACTGTTAAATGTTTGAGATAAAATTTAAAAAATTGGGCGAGTTAATAGATTTCATAATGATAAAAAAATTATGGAACACCCTATATACACGTGTTCAGTGAATTCAGGATTTCAACAAAAGATTATTTTCAAAGTTATAGTTTGGTATTGGTAAAAGCATTCTATTGCATTCGTCGGCACATTCTACTACTGGCATTTTCGTCTCTAACAAAAGCTGATATTCTAATGACACTTTGTTATCCACAGCCCACAGAACTGAAGCCAATATCCCCCATTATTTTGCAGTAGCTTTATCAAGCACAACGGGCATATTATCATTTCACGTTTGATTGTAAGTGCCTTCGATTTCTTAAGGTAGTATTTTTGGTGTTTTTCGTTACAAATGAGAGTTTGATCAAATAAAACAGCCACAATAACCGAAAACATTGTTTTATTCGACGTTTCGGCTTATGCGTAAGCCATCGTCAGGAATAAAAAAAATTGGGCGAGTTAATAGATTTTCATTCTTTTTCACGGAGCTGCTGTAGATTCTAATTGGGCGAGTTAATAGATTTCATTTTTTTGTTAATCCTGATGATTACTTACGCATAAGCCGAAACGTCGAATAAAACAATGTTTTCGATTATTGTGGCTGTTTTATTTGCAATAAGAATCTGCGGCAACTCCGTGCATTGTTTACCAAAGTTTGATCACTTTCATCATCATATCTGTCCTCATAATCATCACACCCATGGCACTTGTCAGGGTCAAATTTTTACCAAGGCGAATATGTTTGTTACGTCACCGTTTTGGTACGTTGTTAAAGTAGTTTATGGAAACCTAACATCCTGCCCTCATTGAATCTTGGCTGGTAGTACTTGTGGTCAGTGGCGGCTCGTGGTGAAATTGGCCGTGAGGGCTACGAAATTTCATCTCTGGTTGAACATATGGGATTGTCGCCCAGGCTGTTTTTATAATATAGTGCCGTTTCCCGTCACTCAAGCAGTCCTAATCTTATCAAACTCGTAACTTTCAGTTGTCCTTATTGATACATAGAAAACAATCACTTCAGTTTAATGAAACCAAACCCTAAGCGTAAACACGAACACAAAAGATTTAAACTGGTCCCATCAAAAGTATGACGCATAACCAAACCACTCTCATCAAAGTTGCAAAGGCGAGAGCCGAGCCCATCACCACTCGCACATTAAGCTTGGAACATTCCGCTCGACTAAGGAGGCGCTATTGTTAACAAGACAAAGCTTAGCATTTTATTCAAACAGTGTCATGGCAGCCGACCTAGGCTGGAACCACTTTCTTTGAGCTGGTACTTTAATCATGTTCCTTCAAATGAAGTTTAAATTTTCCAAATAATTTCCAACAGTTTATGATTTCACACAAGATTTCTCGTTTTTTTGAACTGGTTGTTATGCTTTTCCAGTAAAAGTTTGTATCCTGAATCAGTTACAGCTGCAACGTTCACCTTACCAAAAAATTAAAGGTGCACTTATAGTACTTGAATNCTTATAGGCTTGCCAGATTTCTCATGCTTCAAATTTTTCATATTTCAATGTTTCAAACCAGTCACATCTTATGTTGTCCAAGAATGATATCCACCAACTACTGCCTTACATCTTCAAACGCTAACCCTAGAAAGCTCATCAGCTTAACCTACAGTTGCAAGCTGCACTGGTGCAGATAAACGAAAGGCTGCATTTTCGCAGCCCGAGATTGGCGACCAGATTTGAATCCAATGCCGCCAGTATCGCCAAAGTACCAGTAAAAGCATTGTTAAACTTTATTATAAATTCAATATCCAAGAAATTCAGGTAGTAAAAAACAGTCAAGGTCATATTTCCTCCGTTTTTTCTTTAAAAATTCATCGTAAAAATTTCAAAAACGCTTTGCGATAGGCGGGTATACCACCATGTTTTTTGCAGCCAATTGTCTGGTTTCTTTCCTTTAGGGCTGTGCGGACAGCCCCGAAATCGCCAAGCCCGAAATCGCCAAATTCATCGGCAAGTGTGCTGAAAGCGTCATCGAATAAGTGGTGTCGTTTGCAAGCAGCGAAACGTTGATTTTGTTGAATTCCTAGGAAACGTTGAGCCGAAATGGTGTCGGAAGTACCGAAAATGATTGTGTTGTGAAATTTTCGTAACGAAATCCAAATTTAAGGCGAGATTGGCCGTTTGGCGGAATCGTTTGCCTTACATTTTTCAGGGAGGGATGCAGCCCGTCTAGACGAGCCGCCCCTGCTTGTGGTGTTTGCAGCAGTGTAGCTGCAGTGCTGCTCTTTTTAAAACAGCCACACAATGAAATATGATTTGATTTAGCGTAACAAAAACGTTTTGTGGCAGCATTAAAGAAAGTTGACCGAGGCAAGTGCCTCATTTGCCTCAATGTAGCTACCGCCTAGCCCTAGACTACCGTTCATTGAACAGGGTAAAAAAGACGGAGCACACCTGTCTATCGAAAGAAATCCTTTCCTATCAAAGAATCAGACACTAAAGATCTTACAGAGTATATATATCGCCTACCAAGTAGGCATCATCAGCTCTGCGAAGTGCATGAAGAATAAATAGAAATAAATAAAACCCACAAACAGTAAAGTTACCAATTAATTGAATCTAATTGAAAACTTGCAACCCCAGCTGCCCACTTTACAATGGAAAGGAAAAGGTCAAAGTATGAACAACCAAGCAAAATAAACTACCAGAGTGCAGTGACGTAACAAACAAAATAACAGTCCAGTAGGTTACGCAGGATGCGTAAGTGGCAGAGGCTAACGTGCTTCGAGAATTCATTGACACAGCCACGCGGTGGGTCTACGGATGGTCGCGGCTGGTCACGGGCTATACTGTAAAGAAGCCGAAGTAACGGAAGTAAAACCATCCCAAAACCTTCCGTTACATAGAAAGAGTGCGCTAAAGCCATACAAAATTCGACAACAATTAGCGAAATCAGTGGGNAATTACGACAATAGCANGCAAAGCAACAAATTGCACGTCTTCCCAGCTGCTAAGACATGTTCAGGAGATCTCAACGCAGATTTAAACCGTGAAGCTTTGTCAGAGTTCAACACTGACGCTCTGGGAAGAAACTTGATAACGATGTTATGGTTGAACAGTCCTCGGAGCGTATTTGCTCTTCATTAGTTTGAGCCATACTGTTATTATGATGAAATGTGCATTGAAAAACAGTCACGAACTTGTTACATTTTTCGGTTTTAAGCAACGACAAATTAGAACACAAACGGTTTCAGTCAAATGAAAACAGCAACGGTTTGAAAAATTCTGCTAGGATTTGATTTGCTTCCGTAAAATAGGATATTTTCATCTTCAAAAATGTTGAAAAGGTGAAAATGCATTTTGAGAAATTGTCCAGGTATGCTGAATTTGGTAGATTTTCATGGTGCAGTCAGATAAAAAACATCCAAGGCAAAACCTTCGTTTGTAATTCAGTTTTCTGTACTACTACCACATTGTCCTTTATATGCAACATTATATTGTAAAAGTAAGTTACGAGACCCTGTTTATGCATGGCTGAAATGGTTACTCACACTAAAAAGTACAAATTCCTGGAATATTATCAATACAAAACTTTCAGATTTCACTTTTCGTTCCATTCGTCTGCGTGTGAAAAAGCCTCGTTGCTTAGATGGAAAATCGTGAAAATGGTTTGACACAAAACTTCACACTTTTTTGGATATCAAAAAGTATAAAGCAAAAATATTTGGTTAGTTATTACTTTGCTGGTATTGTTTAGACGTTTAGATCAAATACAGCGAGATCATCATATCACGTTTTCTTTTTGCGAAAAACTGATCCAGAATATGAATCAAGAACATTTTTACAGCGCATCTGACGATGCTTGTGAAGTGTCTGTCGGTATAAGTCAAACAGTGGTGTAGGAGGCGGTGATGCAGGGGGTGCAAGCGCACTCCCAAAATTTTGATTTGTCAAAACTACGGGAAAATCTGGGCAAAATCCATGAAAGTCTGGGCAAAAATGGCGCCCAATGTTGTTTAATTAAAAAAAATGGCGCCTGATGTTTGAGAAAAACACACACGAAGACCTTTTTTGGAGGTCATCTTCATGAAAGTCAACGAACACTTTCATTTTGCAAATACAACAACATTTTTGATATAAAAGTCACCGACCTACTCAATGAAATTTGAAAGACGTTGTTCTTTGACTACACAGAATAAAACGTGTAGTCGAACAATATTACTCCACAATTCTGATTTTCATTTCAGCTCGCTTGAGGGAATAACCATTGCGAAACGTGCTCCACACTACACCTTTCCAGTCTTTTGGTGATGGAGAGGTGTAGTAGAGACCGTTCAAACTGCTTGAGTAGCACCACCTGTCGTGACCAAACCACCCAGCACTTCGGTGAACGACGGCGCAATTTTGGGGAAGGTTGTCGTTGTCGCGATCTTTTGCTGAGAAAGGTTTGTTCGCGTGATAGCTCAACGAGTCAACTGCCGCGACAGCCAAAGTTAGTTTATTGCGTTGCGTCACTGTGATCGTCAGTATGCACAACAAGAAAAATAAATGGTAAATAGATCGCAAAACGTAAACCGTATTTAATCGATTTCAAGCCGTGGCTTATAAAGATTTTTTCATCATTTTGTGCGGCTTCCAATGGAGGACGCCTTGCATCTTTGTTTTAGCTTATCGAAAGATCTAGATCAGTGGTTCTCAACCTTCCTTTTCTTATGGTCCATTTTCAACGTTAAAAGAAATCTTAGGCCCACATAACCTTCAAAAAAAAATTTCGAGTAACATACAAAATTATGAAAATTGATGTTTAGAAAACACACATGTGCAACGAAAACCAATCATACTGTATAATTATACTGTATCATTGGTTTGTATTCTCTTGAACTTGAAGGTGATGATTTCATAAATTTATATTAGCAGATAAACTATAGAATTTCAGCCATACATTTTCCTTGGGGTCCACAGTAGGCCTAATGAAAACTCCAGGCCCATTTCAAAAATCCACAAGCCCACTTGTGGGCCTGAAGGCCCACGTTGAGAAACACTGATCTAGATGACGCCCATTCTTTCATTGGTTACATTTTGTTGAACACATACGCTTTTCGCATTATCTTTCATCTCTTCAGCATCACGTCCTAGATCCATCACAGGAGGGATTATGATAAACAGAAGCAGAGCCGGAGGGAGGGCCCCCCGTACTCCCGGCCGGGGAGACCTGAGCAAAAAGGGAACCCCAAAATCTGACTGAGGACCCTTGCTACGGCATATAGACACACTTGAATTGATTCAACTGAACTCATCAAAAACTGATTTTATACATTTCCCCTTTCGAAATTCATATTTATCTAATACGTCAAAAAAATTGGTCTTACCATCACCCATAGTTTCCTGATATCTCAGCCAACCATTACGAAATGTATTGTGGGTAACTTCGTTGTCAGCATTTGCCTTGGCAAGCTGGCAGTTGTGTGTTTAACGTTGCCGAACCCACGTTGATTGTACGCATTTTAGTATAGTCTAGTAAAAACTAATCAGGAAAGTTAAGTTGTGGACTTGAAGTGTAACTAGAGGTTTAAACCAGGGTGGGAAACCTAGCTGAAGGAGGTCGGCTTGCCAACACTCAGAAAAAAATGAGAAGTGAAATTGTATCCCGATGTGGATTTCTATACTGAAACTCGAAAATCCCGGGAAACAGTCCAAAGAATTCCGAAAAACGCAAAAGAGCAACAACCAACTAAAGACCAAATGAATACTGAATGTCGAAATATAAATTAAATGGGGGCCCGGTTTTTAAATTTAGTTTGGCAACGAGGGAGGTTCGCACCCTTGCCCCGCGCCAGTTACGCCATTGTTGTAGGCCTGCTTTGCATGCTCTCACTGCACAAGAATAGATTAGCCGGTTTGCAAGGTAGTATGTAAAATCGTCTTTGTAGCGCGCGCCTGTAATATCCGGTCTTGCATCAGATTTGTCTAATAAAAGCTCAACACTTTACACCAAGGCTACAGAACCTAGTTACTATCACGGGCCATACATATTGGGGAAGATCGCTGGCGGGCCGCAAAAATACAAAATTTTATCCTTAATGATTTACTTTTGTCATCCTAGGGAAAACAGGAAGAAAAAAATATGAGGAGTGAGGGTTACTTCTCTTGACTTACTATCTACGTGCACGGTAAATATCTGCATACCACGGAGTTGCGTTTTGACGCGAGGTTGTGTTTTATCTTGGGTAACGAAAATTATGATGCGGGCCATATTAAATGCTCACGCGAGCCGCAGGTTATCCACCCCTGTTTTACACCAGTGAGAAATCCAGCTGTTTAACCTATGACACTGTACGTCAGTGTTCGTCAAACTGTGGGCCTTGGCCCAATTGTGGGCTGTTCAGCACTTTTTATTGAGCTGCGCAACACATATTGTTGTGGGCCTTGTTGTATGTAAAAGCTAAAGTGCTACCCTGGTTGCGTGGGATCAGTGATAAAGCATAGGCTACTGCAACAACTATAGAACATCGATTGTTTGACGTGAACAAGCCATTGTTGTGTCATTATAGGGTTTATGACAGTAACAAAGCATTGTTGTATTACAGGTAACTGAGTACAACATAAATTTGAAATTGGGCCTTCAAAACTAAGCATGGGCTTTTAAGTACGACTGAAAGGGGGCTTGGGGCCATCATAACGAAAGATTGCCGATCACTGTTGTACGCAATACTGTTGAACGGACCTTCAGCAAGGTGAAGTTGATCAAAATGTTTCACAGGTCAACTATGACTGATGAAAGACTAACAAATCTGGCAATGGTACGTATTGAAAGTGAAACTGCAGAACATTAGGTATGACTGAGTTGACAAAAACTCTGCACCTTCGAAAACTTGGAAAAAGTCATTTCCCTAGCTTGAAATATAACAAATGCTAAAGTCTGTCTGCTTTATGCGTTGTGTTGATGCTGTAGTGTAGAAACATGCTGGTACACATTTGTTAAAATATATCGACGNTTTCATTTATAGACTATAAATATTATGTGTTAATTGCAATAAATTTTATTTGGAGGCCCAAAATTCCAGGCCTGGGAGAGCCCAACCACCTCCTGCCGGCAATGAACAGAAGGCAGTTGTAGTGGTGTCAGCATCATTACCAGGGCTGCGAACTAAACGCGAAACGTGCTATACACGAAGATATATCTCAGAGGCTTAGGTAACCCAGGCCCGTAGCCACGGGGGGTCATTCGGGGGCAGTGCCCCCAAAATTTTTTTACACCTCCCAAATGATTCAAATTTGAAACATTAATACATTTTGCAAATGCTTGTTTGCCATCTGTTTGATCGTTACTCCAACTCGCAACATCACCACATGTTGCGTTAAAAGGTACCCTCATTGATACAAAATAAATTGTATTAAGGAAAGTCCACACTGGTAACAATTTCGATTTGTGACGTCACTGGATACAGTCTTTCGAAGCCGTTTCTGCAGCCTCTCTGTTAGCGCGAACAACTCCATGGCACTAGCAAGCTGGCTATGGTAATGCTATAGTATGAAGTCTTAGCCAGCGTTCTCTCTAAGAAAATTCTGGCAACTCTTGCTGAGTTGTCAGAATTCTAAATCAATTACAAACTTCGTGAATTGTTACAAGTTAGGATAAGCAGAAAAACTTATGAAAATACGAATAAAGTAGGGCCTACACATTTATTTCAAAGAGCTTTTCCTTGTCTTCTTGTTTTTCCAACGTTTTGGAATGTTGCACGTGTACGAGAATCAGATTTCACTTCGCAAATGATTTGGTGGTACTTCGCAGTTGAGCATCTTAGAGGGAGCGTTGGACAGGTGTTAGGCTTGCTTCTAATCAAACTGAACGTCTTTTAATAGTCAAACCAAACCCAGTAGGATAATGTATGCGAATTAGAAGTTGATCGAAAGAGGTTAGGGAATTCTTCGTAAGACGTAGAAATGCTTCAGCATGTGTAGAGATCACTATTGCACTGACTAGCATAAGTCAGCATCAGTGGCGTAAGCACAAAATTTCCGACGGAGCGGTTAAGTTTCACCTCAATCGTGTGACGTCAGAAATCAACTTTAGGGGAAGTGCCCAAGGCGCGACCATTCTAGGGGGTTTTGGGGCATGCTCCCGGGAAAAGTTTGCAAAATTACAACTAAAAATACGCATTTTCGTGTATTCTGAAAGCAAGTTTTAGACAATTCTGTTTTTCATTTTTGTATGTTTAAGGGCTGAGGGTGTGGCCTGGCACAGTGGCCTCCCCCCTCCGTACGCTAGTGGTCAGCATAAAATGCAGCTAGCGCGTATTTCGTGCTTAGTGTGTGGTGCAATCAAGCTACAGTTAACCCACCCTCTAAACAAGCGAAACTACATCTCACCAGGCCTGTACCCAGGGGGGCGCAGGGGGAGAAGCCACCCTAGAAACCCCCCCCCCTGAAAAAATGTGTTGGGCGTAGTTTAAAACTGTTGGACGCAGGAAAAAAATGTGGGCCCCTCTCAGAAAACTCTTCTCCCCTGCTGATGCCCAAAGCTGTTTACGGGCCTGCATCCCACTCTCTGACCAAGCGAAAAAAGTTACTTTCATCTCGATTCAGAGAGGACGTCATTTATAACAAAACACATCGGAATTCACAATGAAAGTGAGACTTTGAATTTGACAGCATCTTACGTTTAAATCATTGATACTATTCAGAGCGAATTCAGCCACTGGTTTTTGTAATTTAATATGTCTCTCATCTAATCTTTGCGTGCTCGTTTACCAGCACCGAATTTCTTTCTCGACAAGAAAGAATTACAACATCTTTGTTCTGTAGTCAATTCAACTACCAAAAGTTTCAGTGAAGTTCTTCTCGATGCTGAAACTGCTATTGTGAAAAGCATTGTCTCGTGAAAGCTTCTTGGTGTGCTTTTGAATGAAAACATCCATATGAATTTGGACCAATTTTTGAAATGATAATGCAAGTATGAAGCAGCTTTTCCCACCATATACGTGCTGCCGAGCGCGGGCTAATCGTAGGCGTTTCGATAACCACATGTGAAGCAGCAAGCTTCTCCAGTGTGGTGAGGATACTCACACCTTATCGCAGGTGCATGACACACATACAGGGGCGTAACGAGGTTGGACAGCGCCCGGAGCAAGAAAAAAGTTTGGCGCCACCATGTTCAAATTTGAGGTCTTTAGGAAGCAAATGTACTGTATTGAAGAAAATACTTGTGACATTTTTTGGACTTTTTGGTGCCCCCGCAGTCATTCGGCACTCCTCGTAGCGATTCGGCTCCCCCATAGCGATTCGGCGCCCGGGGAATTGTGCCCCCCCCTCGTTACGCCACTATAAATTTCAGCTGGTTTTCTTAGGTTTTGAAAAAAGAAATAGTTGCTGTTGCAAGTGAAGACATCGTTTCTGAATTTTCGACCAAAACTCGACGACTAAATGTTCAAAGTATTCTCTTGACACTGCAAGTGCCTCCATGTATATTATTCATCTATTATGCTACGTAGCATGCGTCAGAACTGCAGCTTTTGTGGGAGTTTATGCTCAAATTTCTTTTCTTGGTTCTTTCATGTTTTCGTTTTTCGTTGTACCAAAAGAAGATGTGAAAACTGCGAGTGTTGATAAAAGGTAGAACGTCTACATGCTGAGTACATGGTTCACGGGTGTAGTGGGGCGGGAACGCTTGGGAACGGCGTTCCCACACCTTTTTCACGTTTTTTGTTAAAAAGGGGGTTGAAGCTGCTTCAAAATGGCTATTTTTTTAGATGCGTTCCCACACTTTTTGCTAGCACTACATCTCTGACACGGTTCAACTTCCAGCTGTTAATCCTAACATTTTCCTTTAAAAAAACCCTAACATTTTCCTTTAAAAAAAACCTGCATATAATCTCTTGCAAATGCCCGCTGAAAAGCTAGGGCCTGTAATTGTTGCTTTCGACAAGGAGAGGCGAATCCCAGCCACTGGAATTCCCACTTGAAGAAGTTGACATCAATTAAAAAACTTTGAGAAACAAGGAATGATCTACGAATTGTTGCTTGGAAAATTTTTAGCATGGAAATACTACTTAGTT
>JGI24158J21664_10005282_pt1 | contig 16854 bp, 12 predicted proteins | sample Ectturendosymbi3_FD_21664 | JGI IMG/M metagenome (IMG submission 21664)
GCGGAAGTCGGCGCGCTTTGAACTCTTCAGTAGCTTCATGTTTTTGTGTGACTAGTAATAGGTGCGATTGCGGTCATCCACGCTCTTCTAGATTTTCAAGGAAGCGAGTTCGGGTCTGGCAGACCCGACGATAGTATTAGTGTGAGGTGGTGGGGTGCGCATAACCCCACTGTGTGGTTTATGGGGGCAGAGCCTGTAAAAAGCTGAAACTCACTCAGGGCTTGCTTCTATGGTCGTGTTAGCAGTATACAAAAGAAGAAGTTGTTCACGCCCATAGATTTTTTTTATGAGCAGTTGAATTTTAAGCATGCCTGACATCTTCGCTATATTTGGTCTACTTACTTTTCATCAAAAATTGTATCATATTAGAGTAAATTAACTTTGTAAGTGCTCAAATTACTCTGTGGGCTTATATTTACAGTGTAGTTTTTGTGATAAACTGCAGTTGAAGGAAAAGGTATTTTTTTATTTCTGAAAACCGGGTCTAGGAGACCCGACGATAGTATTAACGTGACAAAAGAGAAACGATAGCATTTAAGGGTTTTAAGCTTGAAACAACACGCCGTATGATTCGGAGCGTGGACAGAATGGGTAAACAACACTGCATTTGAAGCTTTGGCACCCAAACCCAAGCGCGCGCATTTGAAAACGCTGTAACGGATGAAAAAAACAAAACGTCAGCACGTTGTCGGTGAAAAACGTAAAACAACACGTCAACGAACAGCGCAAGATAGCAAGCTTGGATACAGATATGTGCAAGCTTGAATCATCGGAAAAAGATGAAAGCAGATCCATTAAGCTGATTCCTTGAAAGCTTACATGAAACCTGGAGCTTTTGAAATTGTTTATGCGTGTTTTGATGCTTCGATTAACTCTTTGGCACTATTGGCTAGCGAGTTATGGCTGAAAACATGCGAACCATTATGTGGCTCGTGCGGCCGTTAAAGCATTGACCCTTTAAGGATAGCCAAGTACAATAGTGGCTGCAACTTTGTCCAGTCATAATTTGCCGACCGTTAGAGCTAGAGACTTGTTCAAACCTTCTGTGGATTCGGGAAGTCTTCTGGATTATATCAAAAAAATTTCTTTCGTAATGGGTCTCGATTTTTTTGTGGGTGACGTCATGATGGAGGCATCTTTTTGCTTTTTTGGCCACGTTTACCTGGCCGTGGGCGCCAACCCAACGAGCCATATTTTCGGTCAAGTTCTTTTTGGAAACTAAGCTATCATCCGAGTTTTTAGAGCTCTTGATTGGCTTTCTAGCATATCTGCAGCCAAAATTATGGCTTAAAAACGAAAAATTGATAAATATTAGTTTGTCTTGGATTCTTCGAATATTACCGGATTCAATTTAGATTCGGTGAATAAAATAAAACCGCATCATTTTCTTGTGCTAAGTCACGTTTTTATTATAGGAATGTTAAATTATGCCCTGTGAAAAACGACTAAATTTTCTAATATTCATACCCTACCTATAACGATCAAAACATTTATTTTTCTAACACAGAAGTTTTAAGTAAAAACAAAGCTGCAAATGTACCTTGATAATGTGGCTCACTGCCTGAAATATTTGTTCACCGTCTGTTGAAGGACTGTGCTCCGCAAACTAAAGTCAAGCTGAATTAAATTGCTACATAGAGCAAATCTTGATACCGGTAGTTTGACAATACATGTGCACGACACATTACAAGCTGGATAAAAGGGTAAACATTTCTTTGGATGCGTTTCACCGACATAATACCAGGAGACACAGCCGGATTTAGATGGTGGGGGGGCTGCTCAATTCCTTAATTACGCCACTGATTATAGCTATGTAAAATAAGAAATGCGAAAAGGAGGATATTTTAACATTTTTGAACGTCCTCGGAGATAATTTCATTTCTCATAAAAACATTGAAGATCCAAAAAGAGGACGTATGGTAGCCCTACTTAACAATGCTACTCAAATGCGACCTGTGCAAATATGAGTAAGGCAGCCGCAAAATCTACCAGTAACGAGTAGAGACGTAAGGTAATGCGTTCTACGTGGCTTGGCTTTGCATTCACCAGATTCAGACACCTGACCAACTTTCAGGAAAACACTAAGCGTAGTAGTGGTTTCGTCACAATATCAAATAATATTCAAGTGAAATACTGCCGTCTGGAAGACCGATAATTCGATAGCGTCTACAAACAAACTTTCCTCGCTGATAAAAATGACTAAGCGGCTGGCACAAGTCGTATGTATGATCAAACACATGAACATGGTGGGGGGACCCTTCCTGGTGGGACCCTTGGGCCCCCTCTAAATCCGACGCTGCCAGAAGAAGTTGGAAGGCATACATTTCTGTCGCTGTCATTTTATAACTGAAGTACATCAGCGGACGGACTGAAAAAGGCTGAGTTGACATCAATTTGAAGCAGAAACGTCATCTGTTTCCAGTAGCTTTGACCTTAAGAAGCCGCATACATAAACATTTTCCCGAAAATAGCGCAGGTAAAGAAATATCAAGGGGTTACTTCATAGACCTGTACCGAGTGACAAAAAGATGTTTTACTCCTAAGAAAAACTTCATTGAACAACACGGTTTTAGGACGGTCTGACATCACGTAATTTTACGGCAAAATTTGACAAGATATTTTAATTAGAAGTTTCGTTTCATTTTGAAACTTTCAGCAGTGTGAGATTTACTGCTATGAGGAACACCATGGCGAAAATCTTTTAAAAGGCAAACAGGCAATTGTAATGTTCAATCAAGAAAGTCAGCCAGCCATGTCAAGCAACGTGTGGCCAAGAAAGGGAAAACAGCTTGTGATTAAAAGTTTGTGCCAACGAGTTTATCAGCAGCAGCAGCAGAATACGTTTGTGGACACAGAGCCATTTTAATGTCAATTGTCACTAAGTATTAAATAAAGACGTTTTGACACATCAGCAGTCCAATACTTCAAAATCGTTACATGTTCTTGTGATTTGATCACATTTTGTCACCTTCATGTTCACATTATTCGAACACAGCTTGCACGAGACATAGAAAACACGAAAATTTCCAGATCTTTTTGAAGTCATGTGTCTCCCATTTGGCACTTAAATGTCACTTGTAGTATTTAATTAGTCTAAAGCATTCCTTAAAGGAAAATATTAGATACCCGGTATGGATCTGTAGGGACCCGATTTCTCTGATTCTAGGGACCCAATTTTCTCTGATTTTAGGGAGCCCATGATAATTTTCTCTGATTCTAGGGACCCGATTTGAAATTCTAGAGACCAGAATCGGGTCCCCGAAACGCCTTAAAAAAACCTTACTCTAAAGTGAAGGTATCGATGAAAACGTGTCTTCCTTTCTTAAAAAGTGAATTCCACTTGCTGTGACATCTGCTACATATATTTACTTCTTTCCTGTTATAATCTTTGAGTGGGCAGTTAAGGAAAAGGTAAGCAAGTGAAAAAATGCGTCATGGTGGTTCCTTTCCTGTAGTACCACTCGTGGTAGTGGAGACGTTCAATGAAAGCGCCGACTAATATTGTATTAATTAATATTGTAATAACTAATATTGTATTAACGGCGAATTCAGTGCAACTTGAGGTCTTCTTAACCTTTAGGACCAAAAAAAACTGAACTTTCGGCGAAACTTCTAATACATGAATGAATACTATTCAGTTCAAATACGACTGTGGCAAAATATCTTTAAAACCCCCTAATTCAACCTCTTACATTGCCCTAGGAATCACTCGGCTTTTGCATTGTACCAACAGGCCCTGTAAAGTTCGAATATATTTGTCTCTCCAGTTTCAATCATTGGCCAAATTTGCCCACCAGAAAAGAGAGTTTTGAATACACCATTTTATGTAATATTCTTTTCGTGCCAGGCTGACTCCTGGACAGATTTGTCTCGTTACAGTTGTATGTGAAAATGTACGTATTTACTTTTACTCAACCACGCTGTGATCAGCTTTGCCGCACAGAAAAGCGTAGCATGCAATTTTGACATGCTGTGTTTAGTGAACTCATTTTGACATCTGATGCACTCAGTGCACACCTGTCCATCGAGTGCAAATGCACGGCAGCTCAAATCGAGACACCCATTTGTATCCGTCGCACAACAACTCATCAGTTTATCTGACAACAACAACATACGTGCGGTGCAGTGCGCGGATCAGCAGTGGAATGAGGAGTGGACGGACAACCCTAAAAGACTCCGCATTTTTATCCCCGACACCGGCACTCACCCCCTCGGAATGACCCTCCCAAGAACAGCGTGGATTCGGCTTAACCGCCTCAGCACTGGTGTCGGACGTTTCCGCTCCTGCTTGTATAAATGGGGTATGTCCTCCTNTGCNGCTTGTGTGTGTGGCGCAGAAGACCAAACCGTCGACTATATTGTCTTCCAATGTCCAATCCATCGACCTCCTAATTGACTGCACGGCCTGACGGTTCTGGACAATGAGACAATCGAATGGCTGCACAACACCTGCCCAGAGATCTAGTGCGGTCAAGCAGTGTTTTGAAGAACTCGCTCAAAAGAAAAATTTCGACTAGATGTTTGGAACTTCTGCATAGCAATACCCTACGTGCAGTCTCATAAACCCCGGCATTTCTGTAATGACAAATGCATTTTAACAATTTACGTAGCATGATGAGATGACTACACCACAGGAGAGCACCACGCACAACTCTCTCCAGTTGAGAAAGCCTATTCGAAACAATGTTGTTTACCCATTTAATTGGTTGCGGAAAAGCAAAAGCAACGAATTAGTCAGCACAGTGCAAGATAAAAAAAACGAATAATTTTAAAAGATGTAGTTACCAAAAGTGCAACACATGAAAATTGTTTTTTAATATGTTTCATAAAATCCACGCCAACAGGAAGTGTAAAGCCCCCATTAATAAAAATTTGAAATGAGTTTCCTCTACAGCATGCTTATTGCAGTTACTCTGCTAAACAGTTGGAAAGCGGAACATCAAATACAGAGTTGGTTGAATTTTTAGCTTTTGGTCTTTCCGTGCAAACATTAATCAGAAAATTCCGACTTAGTTTAGCAACAAATAAGATAAAGTTGAAACAACTAGCAGGTAGATAGGCAATCTGTTGGGCAAGATTGTAACTCCTGTGGAAGTAGTCGAAATTTCAGAAGTTGTTGGTGATTCTGGTGGGTTATTAATGAAGTCATTTAGCCACTCGCCGTTCATCTGAGGCAGCCACAGCTTCTTCCTAATTGTTGCGGCTTTGACCTCTGAGGTCGAAGACGAGCCTGTCCAGGCAGAAAAGACAGAAATTCCGCTCAAAATTTCCACGTCCTTGATTCTAGCGATGTGTTCGATGACCGCCTCTGGAATCCAAGTGTCTGATCCGCTCTTGATCAGAAAATAATCTCGATAGGTTAGATTCCTAATATTTCTCAATAATTAATCAACAACGTCCCTGAAAATATGTATCAACTGCTTTTTTAATTTAAAAACTAAGTAACATCAAAGCGGGATCGTCAGTTTATTTTTTTCCAAAAAAATTGTTGTGCAGCAAATTTTATGACTTATTTTGATGGTTACAGTAAAATTTAGGTTTAGGAATTTTCGAATAATTTTTTTCAAAATGAACTTGCGCTTCAGGTTATACTAACTTATCCATCATCATTATTTGGACTCAGTGTTTCTTGTAAAGAAAATGAATAAAGTTTCTGTTTGGTTTATAGTAGAATTCTTCTGATAGTTTTGCTGTGAACAACTTCATACACTTGAGGTGTAAGCAAACTCAAATTACCGATTGACATTGTTCTACTTTGTAGTTCGGTATGATGAAACTCAAAACGTCCAAGTTCTGAGGAGCCGTCTTGCAGTTTAAAATGCTTTGTCCGGTTTGTGTGCAGCGACTGACAATCAAGTAAAAATGAGTTGGTATTGGAACATTGTCGCTCTTGCTTCCCGCAAACTCTCCATACCTGTGTTAACAAAGGGCTGGTGAAACTTGCCGAAATCACATTGCAGCGAGATGGATACTCTGGAACAAACTTCTCACGGAAAAAGACCATAAACACCACTCTTGGGATGGTATTTGATGCTAAACTAAAGGAACGAATCAACAAATAACATTAAATCATTATCAGCTTTTGCTTTAAAAACTTTTTTGCTTACATTTTTTTTATTTAATTCTCAGCCGCTTTCAATTATGATGATGCATTTCTATCGCAGGCCCATAGTCAGGTATTAAGGTGGGGGGGGAAAATGCATTTTTAGGGAGAACGAGTTTTGTTTATTGTATGTTTGATCAAATTTCTGGGCACAACAAAACTTTGGAGGCACCAAAAAATTCTGGCTAGGCACTTCCACCAAATACCCCCATCATGGTTACGGGCCTGTTCTACCGTATCTTCGAAGGTTTACTCCGTTCCATGCCGCTATTTTGGAAACAAGCTTTGAAGTGTTTTAGAGGTGCGTAATACATGAATAAAAATGATTTTTCTGCATGAAAGTGACAATCGCACTGTTCCAAGTGTCATTTTTTGTTGTATTCATGCGTATGTTGCAAGAAAATCTAGTTTCAAGTAACTAGTCTCACAACAGCGACGTAGTTGATTCTATAGTATAATTTTTGAAATGAATATCGTTAGCCTGATAGATTCAACTAAGTTGCATGTGTAGACTACAGTTACCTAAAAACAAATACTGTACATGCAAGTCTAACACATCCCAAAATCATAACGGCAGAGCATATTCAGCTGATTCTTCGAAATTTTGCATCATACCTAGATCTTCTAGCCGCCGCAAATCCAGCCTAATCCAAAATTTGTCTTACTTGATATCGCAAAAGTTGTTGACCATGAAGCTTCTCTTCCATGTCATTGTAAAAGTCGTACATAATGATTTTTTATTTGACAAATATATCCCAAAAGCAATTTTTGGAAAAATGTCACTTATTTTGCTCTGGGGTGGGCCATTGGACGCGTTTTTACTAAATAATACTTACATCTGCAAAGTTGCATCAGTATCAGGCAAACCGTCGTAGTTGTAATCAAACGCAGGACCTGCTACAACGTGAAGACCACCATAATTGCTTGCCCAATCAGCCAGCTTCCGCATCATGTAAATCCACACTAGGACGATAAAAGTGAGTAATAGTTATTTCCGAAGAAGTGCTTACAGCAGTCAGTGCGTAGCGAACGATATTACCTGTCTGAGCATAAGTATACATTGGCACGTTGTTGCTCGTAACTGCCGCGTCGTGTTTTGCAGACCCATTTGATAAAGCTGCACAAATACTTCAGTTAAAAGTAGATCGTTGCTTTATCAAGTAAATTATAACAACTGAAGTGCTTTAATTAGCCAATGCAAACATGGACGTTGGAAGATTTTTTCCAAGGGAGGCAAAAATGGTGAAATTTCATTTGACACACTCGAAACCAAGAAAACAATCTTTTTTGCTGATATGAAATAGGAAAATGTCAAATTTTGAAATCCAGCGGGACCTGCTGCTCAGCCCGCTTTCCGACTCCCAGGAATGCAATATACTCTCCACAGCACATAGAATAAGGGTTAATTACAAAACTAACTGCATCACCGGAGACCATGAACAGATTTTAAGAAAATTTACTTCATACGTAAACGCAGTTCATACAGACGATGTTGAGCGTAGACTACCTGACGAATAAAGTTGGGCAAACGAAAGTTCTTGTGTGTTCCCATAGCTGGAACAAGCCGCAGTTGCTTCGAGTGAGACCCGGATATCGTGTCTGGTGCAACCAACAAGTTGCGTAAGATCTCTTGTCTGTAAAAGTAAATTGTGACATTCGACTTGAATGGTGGAATAAAATGGTTTTCCCTCCAAATGCGCATTGATTAAATTTTATAAGGCAGCTAGAAACGTTCAAGGAAGTTGTACTAAAATGCGATTCATGTTATTGCACCCCTGGACTGTGAAAACATAGTTTAGTTTTGCTAAAAATTAAAGCATTCTCTTTAGAAGTACTTGAAATATTTATATTTTTATATTTATTTTGGAAATGTTATTACTTGCACACAAGCTAACATTTTGTTTTTTTTAACAAGTAGGTGAGTGTTGTTTGCTTCATATCTTTCGATTTTGTATTTCGACATTATATTACGAATTTATTCGACACTTTCTTAAGGTTAGATTCGGAAAATACTTCACATGATACGATATTCAGAAATTGAATCGCTCATTTTCCGAGTTCCTACGTCTTCTAAGCCGCTTTTTGAAAGGTAAGTTTTTTTCACAAAAATTCAAAACGCAAGCGGAATCCAAGCTATTTATCAGCAAGTCACAAATGCACTGAAAATCATAAAGCTCATTTTTGCTTCTGCATACCAGGAATAGGTGCAGGAGGCCATCTAATAAACTTTATCCTTACCTCGTTTGTCAAGGTGTAAGAAACAAAATACGGCATTTTTCGCTTTTGATTATACGCTGTGACGTAGTCTTGTTGGGTGAGCATGCAAAAAGAGATGTCATCAGCAAGTTCAGCTCTCCCAGGAGGGTACACGTGAGGTGTGCCATAAAGCAAGTGTTTCGATTGAAAGGCGGTAACTGCACAAGATGCGAAAAACAAAGTTGAGATTCTCTATTTTCATTTACAGTAGATACCTGCCAGCGAGCATTTTCCTGGCTACCAGTGAGCGGGTTCCACTTGCCAAAGCATTTTTATCACGTTGTTGAACTTAGTAACGCATTCTCAGTAAAGGTAAAACGTATTATGAGCAGCATCATAGGAAACCTATGCAGTTCGCCGCAGAGGACTTGGACTTGCAATTTTTGGTTGCCATACTCGTCACCTTGCGTGTTACACCTGTCCAATTATCCTTTAATTTTCGATAAAAGAGGGAGATGAGATAGCTTGTTGAAATCTTCTAGCTTTGATTGGAAGTGGCTATTCTTCAATTTTGTGATCCTTCCAACTGTTGCAGCACGAAATTACCAAAGCCATTTGCATGGTCAATAAATATCGAAGTTACAATTGGCTGTAGTCACGTTTTTCAAAAACACATTTTTTAATTCGTAGGATTACACATCTTCAGTAATATTAGATCAACCTTACTGGAATGCAAAACTAGCCTTTGGCATCTGAAACATTTAAGACAAAAATATCAAATTTGGGCCTTGAGGAGGGAAAAGTGAGGTGAACATAAAGCAGTTACAAGTGGACCGTACCCAACACACTGGAAATATTGCTTACCGTCGGCATTGGTCAGTTGAATCCTCTGATTGGCTTCGTTCACCGTCAATCCCTAAAAACAACGAACGTTATTCGCTGAACATCGTCTTTTGAGGACAAAGGAAATCCGATCTGAACGAATAGTTGCACAGTTTTGCGAGCAGGCTTCCGCTGGTGGCAATTACCGCGTCCCGCGATGAAAAGAAGTTTGAATCACAAGACGCAAGTGAACAACTAAGATCTTCTTTTGGGATGTTATCAAAATATTGAAGAAAGCTGTTGCGGCAGGCCCATAGCCACGGAGGGCGGTCATGAGGGGGCAGTGCCCCCCAAGATTTTTTGTGCTCCCCAAATTATGTTGTGCCCAGGATAATTTGTTTTAAGCTTATAATGAAAATAGAAATCTTGCACCCATAAATATTTATATTGCACCACTAAACCTTAAAACGTGGCTACGGGTCTGTGTTGCGGTAGAGTGCTTGATACTTGCTAACAGGATTCTTCCTTTAAGTTATTCGAACAAAGATATTAGAATTTATTAGAATCGAGGTAATAACTTAGTACAGACCTGCACCACTCAGAAAGTTCGAAGGGCCAAAGTGCTCAACATAAATTTCCGCAGGCCGCAAAAGTATATTTTATTGTACAGCAATCTGGAGAAAAATCTGGAACGACTATTGTTTATACCCGAATTCAGGCTTTTGCAACATTTTCTACGCTGGCAGTGTGTCGTGCAGGCCTGTTGGCACAACTTAGGTTTTGCACGTAACCACGCTCATCAAGCACTAGTCTGTAAAACACATAAATATGAGCTACTTGTAATGTAACGCGCAGAAAACGTTGAAATGCGTCATGATGCACAAAATCTTGACACTTTCTGCTGTTCTTGTTCATTTCGTGAAGATAGTATTGCTCACTGCAGCAGCCTGTCCATCTGACGTACCTCACCGACGTCTAAAGGGTAAAGTTCCGCTTGACTGCGGTCAACCTCAAACCGCTGAACTCTGGTTAGCTTAAAGTGGGACCAGTGTTGACATGTTGAAATTATTTCGTTTGTCAGGGTCGGCCAGAAGACTCTATTTTTTTGTGTAAGACACAGGTCGTATCTTCGTCAGGCACACTTGTAAGTTTTCGCTCCGTTGCAAATGGCCCTTTCGTGACTGTGATCAATCAAGCCTTATTTTAGCTTCGAAATCATTTTTTAAAGCTTTGCTTCATCCTAACAACATTTATTACTGCGCGTACGCTGTTGAAGGATCTTGCAATTAGGCTGTAATAAATCCTCGTTTGGATTCCGCAGCTCACCTCAGCAATGGCAAAGCTTTTCTTCTGTCATTTCCACCAAGAGGGCATTCGCTGTCCTGGCGATTGCATCGGCTTGGTTCAATTGTTTCACTGCCGTTGAAAGTTTTCGGGTTTTGTTTTTTATTGCAGTTGCCTATGAAGCTGCAGATTGACTTCATGGTGTTTCGCTTAAACATTTAGTGATACCGATTGACAGAAGGGGAATTGTTATAATGATGTACAGTAGTGCAATCGAGCGTTGTTCCGCAACGAAGAAATGCCGCGACAAAACAAACAACGAAACAGACGGCCGTCTTGTTTGCGTTGTGACGTCTAACTTTTTCTGCGACTGTTCATTAAAGCGAAAGTGGTTATGTTTGCGCTGTCGATTGGCGCCAGATGGAAGTTGTTGCGCGCGAAGCGTAGGTCGTATACTACTGCAAATCAATACCCTGATTCTAATTTACGTGTGTAAAATGCTTTGCAACACACGTATTGTTCTCAAACACACCAACGCTTTTACGATGAGCGACGAACATACCCTTTTTATTAAAATTATTCGGAGCAAGCGATTGCTCCAAGCGTCCCCACGTTTGCATCATGGAATACCCAATCTAACGTAGCTTTTGGATTTGCAGTCATTGTCTTACTTCGGATTCTCAACAAATAAAAGCCTGCAATCCATTCTTCGATTTAGGTCGATCTATGCATCAGTGATGCGCGGCTGAAAACCGTAGGAGGACTGACACACCAGCGATTTTCTCCCATATTTGCTAAGAAAGTACTGTATTAATTTGGAACTGATGTGCTGTCTAAAAACCTCGAACATAAAATTTTGTTTGTGCGGAAAACGTGTTTGTTGCAGAATGACGATGGGTTTTAAGTTGTCCATCGATTCATTGCTCAAAGGCGATTTTCAAGTGGATGACCGAATAGTTTTGGAATAATAACTTAGCGATATGACTGGATTCAGTCGTCGAACAAAATAAAACCGCTTAGTTTGGTTCTAAATCAAACGGTAGGGAAAACTTTGATTTGTGTAAAATCTTTCAAACAAAGATATTTTTAAACTGTTTGCAAGCCATTACTGTTTTCGTGATTTATTCACAAAGTGGAAACAGACGGCGGATCTTACTTGACACGGTGAACATCCAATAACTTCACTTCCATCTTCAGATGAAATGCATTCACCCGGTTGCTGTCCAGCAGTTTCTGGATTCAAATTTGACGGAGATTTCATGACGTGATGCAACGCTCCAGTGGTTCCATTGTTCGGAGCTGGGTCTAACTCCAATAAATCTATGAGGTATCACCGTACATCACATCACCGTACATCACATGGTAAAAAAACAAACGCAGTGAATATACAGTAACAGTAACCATACTGCATTTGGCATAATAGTACAAGTTTTAGCTGCTTCGGAGATATGTTGCGAACACAAACAGGATAAATAAATGACCATCATATTACCATCAAACAACTGCAAAGTTTGTTGTTTGTTGCCTCACACATTGTTTTTTATTTATTTCAAAACTTTTTCCTCTAACCAATTTCTTTTCAACAAACTTTTTTTATTTTCATTGCATGTTTCATGCACACCCTGTATCTATTTGCAATTCAAAAACTTTTTCAAAGGTTTCAGAAAGAAAGAAGGCATTGCTTGTTCTACCAATGCATACTTTTCCACAAAAGGAAGCATTGACTATTTTCGATCAAAGAAGCAGGCGGCATTTGTATTAACCTGTCATCAAGTTGTACACTTCAATATTTTCAAATGGTTCAGTTGTGTTAAAACTTCGTTTGAATCCTGGGCCATGGGCAACGAATAAAGCCTGCAAAAAAGCAACCAAGGGACAAATATTAAAAAAAACAGGTGCAAGTTTTATTTTTAGTCAGATGAAAAAAATATTCACTAAATTTAACCCAAAACTGAAGGTAGCACAAAGAATACAAGTTTTGCTGGTGTTTCAGAGAAACCTTAATTTACGACCCAACGAATATTAATACAGTCTAACCAATCTGAAAACACTGACTGCCGAGATTAGCTGAGAAAGTCAGCCCAGTAAAGATCAATTAACATGGTTGTGCCTGTTAGGTCTAAAGCAAAGTTTTAAATAGGCAGCACTTGAAGAGCTTGAAGAGAACAAGCGCATCTGTAAATCACAAGAATTTGAAAATAAATGTGATTAATCAGTTGAAAAAATTTCAAAACTAACTTTTAAACTTTGATAAATGGTCTATTTCTCCCATATGTTACCTCTGATTTTAACATTTTAACAACGTTGCTCTTGTGAAATGTATGCAATATAAACGCTTGTCTTACATGCATGCTGCCAAATTCATTGTCAAATCCATGTGTTCCGCCGCTGCATGATGTCAAAGAATTTTTTTTCCTACAAAAAATTTCCAAACAAAACCACTTAAAAAATCGTCAAAATGTGGAAGTTTAACCAGACTTTGTATATCAACAAGGAAGCACAGTCATTTTTTGTAGTCTACACCGTTACTAACCTCACAACCAAAATGACGTTTCTTTTTGCTAGCGTTTCTACGACATCATAAAGCATCATGTCGGTGATGAATGTATTTGTTAATATTTAGCCGTTAGACAGTCTCAAAAGAAATTCTTTTTTCAATAAAAATAGAACTGTTATTTAGATAAAATACTGCAGAAAATGTGTCATGCTTTGTCGCAAACAGGGCATGCAGTACATTGATCTGCTCCCGATCGCAGCAAAACAACAAGGCACCATAAAAAGCATAAAGCATTGGAATAACAAGTTGGTTAATCAAATTTCTTTCAACATACATGTGAGTGCATTTTCTGACATAAATCAAAACTGTTAACATACTGTCTTCTTTCTTCTCATGACGTTTTATGTAAAGTTTGACAAATTAGAGGAAAGAATATTTTCACCTGCAAGAAAACACTCAATATTCTTTGGAAGTTTTCTTCCTTTGGTTAAAAAAACAACTTTTCTTCTGACGTTTTTGCGAATAGCAAAATAATAATCAATGTAAGGGGTGTTATGCAAGGTACCAATGGAGTCGCCAGGGAAAGAAACATTTGCACCTCCTGTGGAATCACCCATTTCTTGCTACGTGTTAATGCAATTTAAGTTTCGCATGTCAAACGCGGGGGAACAAGCAAATGGCGAAACATTTGCTTTGTAAATCGGATCTTGTCTATACTTGGCAAGGTTAAGGTTACCTAATTTTAATCCTTACCCTTCTACCAGCCATCCCTCGTCGACTACCAGCTCCACATCTTCAATGCGATCGTTGAAAGCATAGTGGAAACGTTTAGGAAAATATTGACTTTTTAGATAAGACTGTAAAATTAACAAAAGATCAAACTAGTTCCAAATGTTAGTAGCTTCGTGCACACAGAGGCGTAAGGAAAAAGGCAAGGAGAGCACAAATCACCGGGCGTCGAATCACTGCGGGGGGCGTCGAAAAGTCCCAACAATGTCACAAGTACTTTCTCCAATACAGTACATTCGCATCCGAAAGACCTCGGGTTCGAACACGGGGGGCGCCACGCTTGGTTCTTGCCCCGGGAACCACCTACCCCGTTACACCCGTGCGCACACGGTTCACATAAAAGCTCCCTCATACCTTGATATAGAATTTGTGAAAAAAAACATAACCCTGAAAACAGCTTAAGGTGTTGCACGTGTAACGTGCAGAAGCAACATATCTCAAGTTACATAGCAGTGGTTCGAAATAGCGTATTATAATTTTGTTTGTGACCTTGTTGGTCAAAACCGCTCTTTCGCAGTACCATGCATTTGACCTGAGCTCGCATAGTCGTCATCGGGGTGTTAATTGCCATTCAATGGAGTTACGAAATAGGCCTCAAATGTGGGCCACTATAACGGATTAACAAACTACGAATCTGTAAAGAAATTGGAAATTACACTTGCAATTTATGTGAGACAACTTTACTTGCAGTAATCTCATTTACCCTCCAGTGTGCTACATCATGATGGCACTGCAACAGGTTATTCGTTGCCACTGGGTCGAATTGGTCCCACAAAGACTTGTCCTTGCTTTTTCCTATCCTTCCGAAAGCTCCTCCACGAAAGTATACTTTTCCCATATCAACACCGTAATCTTCCACTGACGATTTTTTATCGCATGATATCTCTGCCATACCTATGAAGAAAACATAATTCAAGTTACTTTGAGGCAGAGTTACGCACGTGATAGGGTTCGCGGAGAACCATTTAAGTTTTACGAAACTAACGCATATTCGCAACTTTTTCTAAAAGGAATATACTCGAGGAGCTACATGTTTGAAATCGATGAGGACGTGTCTCCAATTTGTTACTCTTACTTCAGCTGCATTTTGCTCGCTACTTATATCTAAGTATAAAACCGTTGGAAATGCAATTCCAAAGCGCTAAGTACTGGATAGGCTCACATTGTGCATGTGTCGTTCACGGTTCCATAAACAAATGAAACCTCTTACCGTGGTCAGCGAGCATGATGATATTGACGCAGTTTTCCAACTCTCTTTGTTTCAGACCGTCCATCATAATTCCAATTATACGATCCGCTTCCACCAACGCCTGGTTTGTTTCGTCACCTTCTGGGCCGCTGCTGTGGCCAGCATGATCAACAATATCCATGTACAGAGTGATGAAAGCTGGCCTGAGAATACAAAAATGTGAACGTTAGATCCGTCTTACGTGGTTATATGCATTTATGTGCAAAGTCTGTAGAGCGAGCAAGAAGCAAGAAGATTTTTTGACGTTAGCGAAAAATACAGATATCATCAGCACGGCTGCTGAAACAAGATGAAATATTCAATAATGTCGGCGGCGAAGAAGGCGATTGTTGTTTTACGACTTGCTCTGTCCTAGTGTTGTCAAAGACATGAATTTCTTCATGCAACACAGTTGATGACGTCCAGCACGGAAAACAACTTTTTTGTTTATATGGCTATCAAATTGTCTCACTTTCAATTAAACATAGATTTACTCTGATCATCCAAAGTAGAACTCTAATTCACGAACCTGTACCTATCTGGCTTTGAAACAGGAGTCTCAAACACGCGGCCTGCAAATGCGTTTTTGAAGTTACATCGAATAGTATAAACAAAATAATGGCAAAATTAGGTTTTCCTTGGTAATGGATAAAATTGCAGCTTATAATAAGCCAATTTGCAGCCTATTGCTTGGAAATATCAGGTGGAAGGTTGGTTCTCCGATGCAAACATTAATTTTGTTGCTTAGAACGTAAACAAGGCAAATAGGGAACTCATCAGCAACAACAAATACAACTTTTTACCCAATTTGGTTAACATCCGGAGTTACTTTTGATTTCTATTTAAAATGATAAATGTTAATGGAAAATAGAAAAAGAAACAACGTAATTAATTACGTAAGCAATACCTCTCCGCTTTCGGCAAATCCAACCAATCAAAAGCTTGATAAATGCGCTCTTCATTGTCTACTGAGCCATCGTATTTGTAGTAGTAGTCAGGATATCTGGTAATATTGACGTCAGATCCTGGCCAGAAGTAAGTTGCGCTTTTCTTACCTTGTTTACTTGTGGTAACCCAAATCTGAGCATNGCAAAAAGANAAAATTGGATTGTTAGAATTACGCGAACAGGTCTCCGAGGACTACAGACATNTACTCTACAACGAGTGTTCTTTGTTTCGNAGATGCATGAATTATGCACCGTTTCAGTTTCACGCAATTGTTAGAAGTAATTTCTGATATTACCGGTTCGCCTCCCCACCAAAANGGATGGAAACTTTCTTCAGAGCCAAGGCTAAATTCTTCTTCGTGTTCGTGATCATACATTGTGTTGTCGATGATGCCGTGACTTTCTGGATAAAGGCCCTGCAGAATACTGTTCTGTTTGAATACGATTTCAGGACTGAGCATGCGATTGGTTACGTGAAATCGATTTCCTATATCTTTGCCGATTGATTCAACTCCGTCGCTTATGTGGAAACTAGTTACTTTAAAACAAATCTAGTGTCAAACCGACTGCTCGTAGCAAAATCGTTGTTTGCTATTGCCTATACGTTTTGAAGTGTAATTGACACCGCTAAAGCCATTCTTGCGAACAACGGCTTACATGGCGTACTGTTTCTTGAAACGTCATCTTGCTTTTTTTCAAACATTCAGCAGTTTCACACCTACGAGCATAAATTGTTTTAGACGTTGGGACGGGTTTACTGTTCATTCCAAAAGCATAGGTATAATTGCAGTTGCCGCAACCGCAACCCGCATGTCGTGTGCCGTAGGGGCAAACGGATTTCTGCAAGACCCTTTCACAACAAACGAAAGTTCACAGCGAAAAGCTGGAGCTGAAATGCAAATGTGCCGGCGTCGCTCTGTTGGGTTGGTCGATTTGCAAATCACACGCATCATTCAGGTCAAACCACATTGCTATGGTTTGATGGGAG
>JGI24158J21664_10005283_pt1 | contig 16852 bp, 9 predicted proteins | sample Ectturendosymbi3_FD_21664 | JGI IMG/M metagenome (IMG submission 21664)
CAAAGGGTGTCATAGATACAGTATCTTGGCTGTCACCAGTGGCGTACGCAGAAAATTTCCGAGGGGGCAAAATTTCGTCACAATCGTGTGACGTCAATTTTAGGGAAAGTGCCGAAGGCACGATCATTCTAGGGAGGTGCGGGGGCATGACCCCGGGAAAATTTTGCAAAATTACACCTAAAATACGCATTTTTGTGCATTCTGGAAGCAAGTTTTAGTAATAATGCTTTTACGAGACTTATTAGCCGGTGAGACAGAAAACTGAACTTTTGTTGTCTGAGGCTCATGAAATAAACGTATATACGTGCTTGGATGTTGTAAGTTTTAGACATGTTTCGCTTATAGAAGACGCTTATTGAAGTTTGTGGGCTCACATCTCACGCCAGCCGAAGCTTTTTTCTGGTGTTCATTGTTACCTGTGTTAAGTTAGTTAACAGCCACGTGTGAAGCAATTTTCTCAGTGAAAGAATGAAATCGTAAAATGAAAATCAAGCAGAGACGTTGAGTAGTCATAAAAAAATTTGCGTAGTGCGTATATCGGTGACCAGAAAACAAAGCCAGATTATTTTGAATTGAATCCCTTGCCCTCCTTAGTTACGCCACTGCCGAATACTGTTCATACATTTTTTTACTTTCAGGGTCTGAGGGGGGCACAGTGCCCCCCTCCGTACGCTAGAGGCTGTCACAGTCCACAGATATCTTCACGGAGTTCAATGAAGTTAATTTGCAATTGCAGGGAATGGTGTTAACCTCATTAAAGCCAAATCAGCAATCTTCACCTTCTTGTCCAAGTTTAATGCTGTTCAAACGAAATCGAGCCCTTCATTAATTCTAACAGTTTTCGACTGCTAAATGAGTTAATTTACTACATTAAGTTTTATAGTGAAATGCACCTTTGCGCTCATTCTTGTTTTAATCATTTTCAAACATCCCAAATATACAACACCAAAAAATTGTGTTGATATGTGTGCTAGGCATGGTAGGGGGGCGATAGAAATTTGTTTGTCAGAAAAGGGGACGCTAGCCTAAAAAGATGGGGAAACACTGATACAGGTGGACATTTTCACGTATTAAAAGTCTGAAGTTTTAAAAACAATTTTCAAAACGTTACAAGCTTGTTTTTAAAAAATTCCAGAATATCCAAACAAAAATCGTATTCCAAGGAAAGTCAATAAAGCTAGATTCAATTTTCCTTGATATTTGATAAACGAATCTCAAAAATATATTTAACTTTGTGTGTCCGATGCAGTAGCCATGAATGTCGGAGCACTGGAAATATCGTTTTTTGAAAGCACTGAAGGAATGGAATCAACGGCTTTTCGTGAATGGAGTGTTATCTCGACTGCCTCAATAATTGTCAGCTTGTGTGAACTCACTCAGCGCGCCAAACCGAGTTAGGCGAAGCGAGTCATTGCCGAGAAGCATCGACAAACTGCAACGTACGCCAATTCAACTGAACTGCTAATAACAATGAACAAAGGACGCAGTTTTATTGCAGCAAAAGCGTAAAGCAGCTCATAAACGAAGCACCAAAATTGTCGAAAATTGCGGCAGTGCTAGAATAGAAGGAAAAAAAGAACAAGAACTGTTGGCGGTGCTTTGCGAAATATGACAGCGGCAAATGAAAAGATTTATCGCGTCTGTATTATCAAGTAAACACTCTTAGCAGAGTTTACGAGTCGACTCGACCTAAACTGCACTTTTACAAGTACCACACAACCGATTCGAATCCGACGAATCCGAATCACTGTTGTCAGAACCAACCACTCAAGTATTTCTTTGGCAACTTCTGAGTGATAAAACAACATACTAAGAAATTCAAGCAGAACGATCGCCTCAATGTTGGCTTATAAACGACATGTTCCAACATACTACAGTAGTAGGTAGCAGCAAAAACAGAACTGCAATTGTTCACAAGCCGGGCATTTCTAAGCCGATTTCTTCATCCGTTTTACGAACTTGTCCATTGGACTTCCTGGTGCTCTGTGTTTTTTAGGAGAGCTGTTTTCTTCAGACAGCGGTTTCTTCTTGGAGCCAGACGAGAGCCACCTCATCATCGACTTGCTTTCTGCAGCGAATTTAGGTTTGTTCGCTTTCTCGACTTCTTGAGGATCGACTTCCTCCCAGCACTGCGCGCGATGCAAACAGAGTTTACATTTTAAATAACAACAATAACACCAAGACCACGCCGCCGCTTACGTTTGAATCGAGTCCAAAAACTTCAAGCCCCTAAAAGGGTCGCTTTCACCTCACCCACCACGCTGCAAAGCACCTCCAGTCGTTGAATTCAGCACCATCTAGTTTGTACAACGTCAAACAGAAACTGGCGAAGTTTCATTGGTTGGAAAAAAAAGGAGATCGATTTATCGTTTGAAAAGGAAGCGACGCAAACCTAAGCGATGCAAAGCAAAACTAATGAGAAGACTTGTGGGGGAGAAAGCAAGACCTCCCAGTCACAAGGTCTCTGTTGTGAGTCTTCTGATGAGTGGCCAGTTTCGCACTTTATCACTGGTGGCGTAAGTAACAACGCACGCCGTGTAGGAGTGAATGGTGAGCATCAACCAGTCAACGTCGTTGCGAGCATTAACATGCGCGCAGCACGCGCAAGCAGATGTTTTAGAATAGATGTTTAAAAATTGCCCACGTGCCCACGTCATTGCCAAGGAAAATAGCTGATGGAGTTACTTCTCCCTAAACGCGTTAATTGCTGAAGTTCAACGGTTGAGCTTTCGGTGCAAAAGACAGCGTCGTGCTTTTTCGATGACATCGTCAACTTTTTCAACAACTCCATTTGTTCTCGTCAAAAACCTTCTCTACAAAATAAATCAATACCTTTGGACAAACGTAGATATAGACACCGACAGTAAACATCAATAATCTCAGATTTGAACGATGCGCAGCGCATTTATCTCGTAGTATCGGTATTTGATGTACAGCACGTTTTCGTAAACAAGCGCATGGGTTTAAGCGTATGGGTTTTTTTTATTTTTAACTCTGGGCTTAGCAAGGCAAGGCAGCAACAAGCGCAAACAAACACATCGGATTGTTCATCATTGCGCCTCATCGCCGCTATACGGCGCGAGCACGCGCTACACCCCACAATACCACCACTAAATCAGCAGGTGAAAAACGACGTGAACGCCGTGAAAGACTTACCTCGGGACCATTATTTCTGGAATTGCCGACGTATTTCGACACAGGATGCCACCGCAAGCAGTCTTTGGGTTTGATCAGTTCCAGTGCCTCTTGCAAAGGCACGTTTTCGCAGTCCAGCCACGCGGTCACTTCGTCGTCGTCGACTGAGATTTCATGCAAAGCATGGATGCGACAGATTACGCAATACAGAGGAGGTTTTCATCTTTTGCGCTCAGTGGCCGTTCGGCAAGCGTTGTTTAAACAAGTTTTTTTCATTTTATTTTTTATTTATCTGTTTTCATTGTAAACAAAGCTTGAAGTGTTCCGGTGTGCCACGACGTCCCACAAAAGCTAATCAATGTGGACATTCTATTATTACGACACTTTCTATCTATTATTACGCGCGACGATTGAAAACCGATTTCATACAAATGTTGAGGTCGTATGAATTTTACTGAGAATGCCCAAAAGAAGTAGAGCGGCCAACACAACGCACTGAAAAAACTGCCCCATGACAGCGTTTGCTTCAACGAAAATCATCACCTCATCACAAATTACTTTTAATTTCTCGTGGTGTGTTTTCAACAGTGCCTTTTTTATGTTTCAATCATCACAAATTACTTTTTTATTTTTCAGAATTAAGTTTACTTTTTTATAACCTGTCTTACTTGGAGGAAATTCATCTCCTTTGGATATTTTACCTCGCATTCAGCAATAAATTTAATAAGTTCAGAAAAAAGTCAAGGCGCAAATTTAAAAAAAAATAAGTGCGCTTCTACTACGCTAATAAAGCAAATTTGATGGAATACTATACCGAGCATCGCCGGCATTCTGTGATGAAGCCAGGAAAAACTTGGATGCGCGTTCACAGTGATCACTGTGAACGAGAACACGTCCTCTCCGTCGTGGTAAGTCTTCTCAAAAATGCCAGCCATTGTCAACAAACGCCCGGGAATTTCATCTTTAACAACTCCGCTGTCCGATGGGTCGTTTTCACCTACAACAGACTACATGATGTGGCGCAATATTCCCTGCCCGGTTCACAACGTTACAAGCACTAATCCACAACGTCACAAGCACTAATCCACAACGTCACAAGCACTAATCAGTCAACTGGAAAAGAGAAGCAGCGCATTCAGGGACGCTGGAGCGCGGGACATTTGCCCCCGTGACCTTTCGAAGGGGGGCAACAGGGGCGGAGATGCCTTTTCATAACAGCACCGTAAGTAATATCATGGTTTACGAAGATCGACTTACTTGAAACAAATTTATTGCAGCTATTCGCGCACCCAGAAAATTCAGAATGGCTTTCTATAATTTCTCTTCTTATTTTTGAGGTCAACATTTTTGATGAACAAGAAGCAAACATAATTCGTAACGAATTTTTTGTCGTCTATAAATTTCAATTGCCATCAACTCTTCTGCTGCCCCGTTGCCCGACCGCTGCTCCGGCGTCCCTGAACGCATTACGAGCAGCGAAAACTGACAGCATCATATGCCTTTTAACTTTTTAAGACAAACTTATGTTGCTTCTGATTCAACGCTGCAAGACTTCCAAACTTATAATCAATTCCAAAATCATTGTAGCGTTCGGAAAACGAAGCAATAGTAGTCGAAGGCACCGTTCGCGTTTACAATGCGGCGGTTCGCTGGCTGACGTCACACTCACCGACACGCAACTACGTAAAATCATAAAACAAGGCGTAACTGTTGGCCTTGCTGCCGCCGCGCTGCGAGTTGGGAAAGTAGATATAGTAAGGCTGCTTTCCCGAAGGTGTGGCGTTCCACTCGTAGAAGCCTTCGACCACAACGACGCATCGCTGGCCTTTGCGAAGGGGGCCACTGTACGAACGTTTCTCCATCAGAGTATCGCTTCTCGCGTTGTTCATGTTGTAGCTGACCTTGGCAACGTCCTCCCCTGTTTACGAAAGTAAGGCAACACTTTAGGGTGCTAGTACAAAAGTTGAAAATGCGACTCCGCTTTTACAATGCATGCTGCTGTGCGTCTCGATGTCAGGCAGAAAACAAGAGAAACGATTGTTAAAACGCACAGCAAAGTTAAGCAAACCTCCAGTCAACATCACTGGAAGGCATTTGTTTCGACGTGGGGAGGGGGTAAATCCCCAGACGTAAATAGAAGCCACACCCTGGAACGAAACANCTACAAGTTATGAAACCAGCCACCGACTTCGACTTCATTACATGACAATACCGTTGCTATCTGTTAAACCTTAAGCCAGGCCTGCACAACATACACGGTCCGAGAAAGTTTTTGTTGAAACCAGCCAGAGTTTTCTCAAATGTAGAAAATGTTGCAAAAGCTCGACCTTGAATAAGCAATTGTTGTTCCACAATTTCTTCCATACTACAACGAAATCTCCACATCGAAATGAAATAGACATTTGCGATCCGCGGAAAATTAAAGTTGATATTTTGGCCCTTCGAACTTTCTCAGTTGTGCAGGCCTGCCTTAACCTAATGCTTTGCCAATTGCCTAACCATAAATGACAGACTTCACTGTCGATCTATTCACCTGAAGAGTGAAGCGAAACACAAGCTTGTTCTCCCAACTAAAAAGAAATCTTGCATTTTGCGGAATTCAATTGCGATACTTATCAAGTTTCGCAAGCAAATATGCACAGGTGTAACAAACATGTTTAACAACAACCACAGGCAAGTGTAACCAATAAAAACTTTTTATTGCTACACAGCAACTTCGCTTGGTAAGCAGTGTTTGCTGACTTATAAAAAAAGAACATTCTGCACGATGAATGCATCACATACGCTTGCGCTGGCGAAGTAAGGCGCTGATGTGCTTTTCGCCAATAAACCACAGGAAAAGATGCTGAGGACCGTTCAGTTCACATCCTACTTTATCCGGTGACGAGGTAGGCAAAAAGTTCCAGTAATGACAGGCAAGAGGTACCGCAATTCCGTTTCGGGCAAAAATCTACGTCCTGGCAGGAAACGAGTAAATACCGGAAGGAAATCACATTCCCCACTGGTTCCATAGGTTTTCCTGTAGTCCTCAATCTACTGCTGACATTTTGCTAATCTGGCTGCATTTACCAATGTTCTATTGCATATGTATATTCGAAGCGTCAGGCCCATGGAGGATCAAAACTGGAGAACACCAGCTGCAATGATTAAAAGCGGCTGGGTTATTTTTAGTTACAATGTACGTTGTTGTATTTGTGCACTGTAACATTTTCCCTATGAATCCGCGTCCTCTCTACCTCTCGTGGTCTTGCGTATGATTGGAAGAGCTTCGGCGTTTGCATTCTTATGCGTTATACAGTGCCTATGAGCTTTCCTATGTTGGCGAGACTTACGTTTGGACAGGGTTTGTTTGGTCGCAGCAATAGGATCGCTGCTGTTAATGGACTACCGCACTGTCAGTTAAAGTTGAGCAGCAATTAAAGGCACGGTATACACTTTAATAGTACATATCACTTTAAGAAGCAGTAAGCAGGGTTCTTACGTTATTCTGAATATAAATTCCAGACTTTTTATAGACTTAACTTTTCCGAATGACATACCCAGGTCGAATACAGGCACTATAATAGTTAACACGATCAAAGACAATATCAATATTACATCAGAATAAAATATTATCAGAATGCATGTTAAACGATCAAGTCTGGAAATTATTCCTTTTTTTTCCATACCAACAGACCAAAAAAAAGCTTTTTCCAGACTTTTCCAGGCTGGAAAATCAACAACCTTTTTTCCATACTTTTTCCGTCGTGTCCGTTCCCTCATTCCGATATTGATGATTAGGTCGTTTCTATTTTTGTCAGCTTAGCAATATGCTAAATTGCTAATAACGTGTTCCTATATTCAAATGAACCCAAGCCTTAAAAATATCATAAACAGCTTCTTTTGTTGACGATACAAGTGAATCTTGAACGCGTTACATCACAAGTACAAGAACTTTCCTCAACGCGAATTGCTTCAACTTTGGTCCTTGCAGTCTTTACAACTGCGGCGATTCACCTCAACATACATATATGCATTTGCGTGTTGCTAATTGCGATCCCGTCCGGGAAAGATACACCTTAGTCCGGTTCATTCCTTTTGGACAAGCGAAGCTTCACATCAAACTGCGACTGCCAGGCAAATTAGTAAAAGCGCGGTTGACGATCTCTTCTTTCTGTAGACGCAGCTTAGTAAACCTGTGGCGGATCATTTTCACGATTCAGCAGGCCTGCAAAATACGATCGAAGCGCACTTTGACATACCTTTAAACCAACTTGGTATCAGACCCCATCTCATTCCGGCAAGAACTCTTTCATCAGCGGCAGGGCGCCAGTCAAGCTTCTCGTCCTCGCGTTGGAAGTGGTTGCCGCCGAGGAGGACAGGACAGTAAGACTGCGGAGCTTTGTTGTGGCTAGGAATGTATTTGTCCTTGTTCTTTACCCAAGATGGATTCGCTTCACTGCCATCTTTAGTGCGATATCTACGAAACAATGCGACGCGTTCGGCATTATTTCGTGTCGTTCTATATAATTTTGTAAAACATACCAACATTTCTGAGCAGGTGCAGAACGCGCGCATCAAGGACGGCTCATTGTTATGACGACAACGCGCAACTTTCCATTCATACCTGCATGATTTGCTCACAGTATCCGGGTTCAAAGTGCACGCAGTCCGACCGCACATTGCCGTAAGCAACGCAGCATTAGCTAATAGCTATTTCGGAAACTGCTAGTCACCTACAAAAAAGAACATTGATGTAAAAAACTAAATTCATTCTAAAGATCTTGTAAATCAACGTTAAGCAAGCGCAGCATTCAATCGGTGTCACTTTCAAACTAGCACAAGCGTTCAAAGTGCGAAACCAAATAGCCACACAGTTCCAGACAATATATATATGAACACATTGCTCATTCAGATAAACCGTTTAAAACCTAACTATATATAAATCATTCACGTCACTAGGCAAAAGCACGTTTGTCACATAGACCTACAGCTTTTTCAAACTGTATTGAAAAAGACTTAAGACTTATAAACACATCAGAAAAAGCAAAGCATAATGTAAGAAACTGAAGAAAGATGCATGTATAACAAGCAATATACTGCAAAAATCCACCTACTAGAAGGAAAAAAGTGAAATACAGTCCTAAAAAATTTGCACTGTATGAACATTCACCCATTATTGGCCATTACAAAAATACTTCACAATCACCCAATCACCACATGCATTTTGCTACAAAACTCAACAGGTCAGACTTATCTTCACCATTGTGGTTATCTACGATTGAATCTTAGTATATGCTGAAGCCTTAATGGATTTAAACAACAACCACACTTTCTGACGCAGGCATAGAAATGTTTGCGGTAACAACAGGCTTTGAGTTGTTGCATCTGACAACAAAAGCTGTTACGTTATCTTGCGCTGGTTGGTCAGACGCAATGCACTGCACTCTAACAGAAAATTTGTAAGCAAGGTCTGGTACAAGAGCGGGCAGGTTTATAATTTGTGGAGACACAGAGTAGACTGTGTCTACATATCTAAACACAACTTTCAAACCAATAGCAAGCTTAGCATCAGATGAGGTTGGTGACGCAGTGTTTTCAATAGTTAGCAACAGCTGGAAAGATGGACCAATACCTTGTACAGTTGCAGATAATTTAAGAGGCATCTCAGGATCATCGGATATTGGAGTCAAACATGACTGAAGGCCTTTCAGATACAGTTCACCAACCGATAACCTCATCATCTGCAAATCATGCTGAAAGTTCTGGAACATTTCTGTACCTATCTCACGTTCACGAACAGTCTGGTCAACAAAGAGTTGAGTTTTCTTGGGAATGTTCAACTTGACTTGCTGCGAAGCTGGTGGTCCTCTCAGCATTGCCTGTTCTGAATACTCCACAGTGCGCTTGAGAATAAGCACTTGCAGCGCACCTGAAGCCAGTACAGCAATAAGTGTACTCTCTTCCCGACCATAACGACCAAAGCACAAAGCCTGGGGGCGATCATTCAACTTCACAGTGTCAACCAGGTTCTTCTCTTTGTAAATGTGGACCTCACCATTTTCCAAACCAACCAACACTGCTTTGAAGCCCTTAACCTTGTGATCCATGAGAGCAGTGCACATGATATTTGAAGGCAATTCCAGATTCCACAGCAATTTTCCTTTTGTACTGTAACATGAAAGTGACCTATCCATTTGAGCCACAATCAAATGCTTGTGAATCCTCTCCATTCCCACTATCTGTGAGTTCAAATCAAGACAAACCTTGGCACCATCAGAATCTTTCCTTAGTGTGTAAACACAACCATCTCGGCAGGCAACAAAAATCCTAAAATCAACATCAAACAGCCCAGAAACGTTTGCAATGACTGGAACACTTGGCAAAGTAAATTTTTGCAAAAGTGTGAATGCCTCACAGTCAACAACATGGACTTCCTTGTGCTCTACACAGGCTACGATACAAGATATTGCATCATCTTCAGCCATTGATTTTTTCATTGTTGTGATGCAAGTAATGACCGTTTCTCTTTTTAATGCTGTGCCCTTGTGCTCTGCCACAAATTGCCTGGCTTCTTCCTCAGTGTCCAGCTTCAAAAAATGCATTGTTTGTGAAGTGAGCAATGAGGCAGGGTGCCCTTTCTTTAAACTACTGAGTGCTTCAGCTAGAGTTGAAATGTCTACGTTTCCATGGTGAATCTGGTTCCATATTTCTGCTTCTTCAGGCAAAACAGTCAGTAACTGAAGGTTATATTTGTAGTAAGGCTTCATGTTTTTATATATAAAAAGACTAGATCCAGATGCTACTACCAAGCCTGGTGTCCTTGGTTCAGCTAAGTCCATGTAGACACTCACAACTCCAGTGGGTAAATCCAACAGTGTAGTCTCTTGAGTTATTGCTGTTCCTTTCAGAACTTTTAGCTTCATGCTATACTGCCCAGTGCCAAGATCTGCAATGACCAGTTTATGATCTCCATCGCCATTCAAGTCAGCAAGGGCAATACATGACGAAAATGTATAAAGACCAGCAACTGGATCAAAATATGCATTTAGCCAATTGTTATTTTCTGCTTTATCATCACCCATTGCATTCTCTACACAAAACAGCTCTCTCAAAATTTAAAGCATTGCACAAAGTTGCAAGGAAAACAGCACCTGTCAAATTTTCTTTGAAAACCTGGAAATAACATTACAAGACACATGTAGCACACAAAAGAATATTAGTAGTCAACTCTTACACACAAAAGGTGGAAAACTTTGCGACAAAAATAAAGGTAAAAGTAGCCAAATAAACAGCATTGAGTGGTGCATTTTTTAAAAAACATAAGACTATATTTATTTGTGAATTAATGCCATAATACTACTTTATGTTAAAAAAGTTATTTATAGGTTCTAGAGAGGAATTTTATTTGAAATTTGTTCAGTTAAAAGTATTTATATGAGACCTGCTTACTAGGGTGCATCAGATTCCCCATGATTTTGAAAATTTCTTCATATTCTCACGGCTATACCCTAAGCGTTCTACCTCAAGAAAAAAACAATTCTTTGAATGTTTCATAAATTTTATTTGATATTTACTGAGTCCACACTGAGATTGAAAAATAGAATTTTAACATAAAAAATGCGAAAAAAGGACATGTTAATTTAAAAAGCAAGAAATGTTGCTAATGATTATTCACACATCCTCACACAACGCACACAACTTTTAAAACTAACTGAAACATATCAAGATTAGTATTTTGCAAAAATGCTACCAATATAGTATTTTTATGGTGCTGGACAAGTGCGCGCAGTTCCATTTAGGTGTAATGAGTGACGGGATTTGACTGGTTCGCAAGAACATGTTCTTGAAATTTCTTTAATCCCGAGAACCGATTGTTGGCTTAAGTCAGGGGTTCTCAATTTTTCCCGTGAACACATTTTATTTATAACTTATTTTGGCAAACCTCTCATAGACCTGTTACTAACTTTTAATAGTGAAAAACAAGACTAAAGTTTGGGAAAATAACTGAAATCAATAATTTTCTTGTTAGACTGCACCAGTTAGCAACACAAAGATCCACCTTTGCGCTTATATCGGGCCAACCAGGATGATTTGCCTCTGGAGACTGTGATAATGAGAGAACCTGTTCTTAAAAATTTTGAATCCCACCACTGGGTGCAATGAAATGACAAAACATGGAAAAGTATCAATTTCAATGATTTTTCGACTCATCTATTATATTCCATAACTAATCCCTTACCTCTAACACTAATATCATTTAGTTTGCATCTTGCTTGGTAGTTGCACCTAACTTGATGTGCCCAGTTATCCTGCCCTGATTGTTTTACCCCCACTTAATTACATAAAAATGAATGTAGTAGCATGTACAGAACACTGGCATGTACTGCCAAATCCACCCAAATATACTGTGCTCAGTTCTAAAAACTCTTTGTAATCATCACGTTGATGCAGTGTTGTGGCTGATGCATGATGAAGTGCTTAACTTGCCCATTCCTGCACAAGCACTTTTGTTTCGTTAAAATATGAGCTATCAAGGAATGTGAGTGATTCCTTGTGGATATAAAGTAAGCTTTCAAAATGCTTCCTAAACCTGCTGAACATGGACACTTCAGTTGATTTAGAAGCTTCTATCTTCAGCAGGCCTGTGAATATTTGTGCTATTATTACCTCACCGATATAATGTTGAATATGCTGTCCAGTCGTCCCAAAGCCTGTTGCAGACAAAACGCAAGCAGCAGTTACTTGGCCTGTGTTCAAGGCAGTTGTGTCAAACACCATTGACGAAACTGATTGCTGACAGTTCCATAATTTCAAAAGTTGCAAGATTTTCTCTGTTATGATGTCACCTGATCATCTTCCAGTGTCTGGTTGGTAATTTGGTACTCTAAGCAGCTTGGTTTCATTCTCATTACCAATAGCCATGCAGTCGGTCGCTCCAATTCACATTCGTCTTTGGTGAGGCATAATGTGATTTTTCAATCCAAGTGAAGTGAAGCATATTTTGGTGCTATCCACATTTTTCTAACTCCAGTTGAAATCGTTTTTCCTACTTTATGTCACAACCTGTCACCAGAGTTGTATGAACTGCAATTTTGTTTTGTCACCTTAATCTCCTCCCTCAGTCATGTGGAATGAACGCTCTGATTTTCCTTATGATGCAGCAACAAAGTCTTCATTGTTGCCATGCTTATCTTGATGCCTATCATCACCAGTTAGCTGAACTATTTCACCAACTAATTCTCTTTTCTTATCAGCCTTCTCTTGCAATTTCTTTCAAAGCTCTTGCTTGTGTGGTGGCTCCACACAACCGACACTTTAAACCACAAGGAAAACTTGCAACTGTCGTTATAAACCAATAAGATTCCACGGAACTGACAAAAAAGGGTTGCTATAGGCAAAATGACATTATAGCCGATCTAGAATGCATGTAAAAGATAGGAATTCGCCTGGGACCGACAAACAAGTGTCGTTGTAGTCGAACTGTCGTTATAGCTGAATTCGTTGCAGGCTAATTCTATTGTAGTAGCTACTGTAGTGCATTAGCCTATTGCCATTGTTCCCATATTTTCATGACTGATGTGGACCCAGTAGAGTTTGTCCAAATTTTACAATATTTTGCACAAAGTGTTTTTACAAGAGGTAGAACATTTCTGATGCATGGCCATGTCAGTTTTTTCATATGGGGGGTTTGATGCACCCTACTACTTACTCAAGACCTATTTGGTAAAGTGTACATGTGTTTAATACTGTGTTGTCCATTGAAAACAGAGGTATTATACATACATATATGGTTACCTCTTACCAAAAGGCAAAATAACCTAACTCACAAAAACAGAATTTTGTGCATACTGCAGTGGTTTAGACAAGACCAGTCCAAATGGTGTTATTCAGGCCACAACAAGTGCAGGAACATATTTTGTGCAGTCTGCAAAGCCATTTTGGTATACACAAATAAATTAACAAGTATGTAAATTAAGGGCTGAACATATAAAATTTAAGGTTTTCTTGCTTTTATAAAAAATATAATGTCTATACCCAGAGTGAAACCAGTATTGAGAAATTTTGTCAAGTTTTGTTGGGTATCAATTGGCTTGTGAAAGCTGTTTGCCATTTTTATTATCAGATATAAATTGGCAAAATTGAACATTATCTGTCAAATAGCAGCCATAGCAGGTTATGGGGCAAGTCATAAATTAGTCATGTGTAGCAAGTCAACAACAAATGAGTGTGAGATAATATTTGCCAGAAGAAAACAGCAAGTTTTTTTCCAAGGGGAAGCTATTTTTTGCTGGCAACAAAAGTAAACCAAAATGTCTGGTGTGCTTTTAAGTAATACCTGTTCTGAACAAGTTTGATGTAAAGTGGCATTACAACAATATACTCATAATTATTTCATAATGTAGAACATAATTCAAACTAACCATGCAAACTAAACTCATGGGAAACAATTAAAAACAACGGAAGACCAACTATTAAAAACAGAAATGCTAATGTTCATTTTTGTCGAACCTGATTCACCTTTCGACCTGAAAGCATCATAAATACAAAGTTACAGTGATGCTATCTAAACATGGGAAGGCTCTTTATGATGGAGAAATTATGAAAGAATGTGCTACCAACATGTTTGCTGCTAGTGTACAAGATACTCATACTTTGAAATCACAAATTGATCTGCATTTTCATGCCATGTTGCAACTCCATAACTTGCCAGTTGATTGTGCTAGAATGCTGATCAAACGCTTAGGACTTGCAAGTCTTCTAGTTTGCAATGAAAAAAACCTATAAGTTTTGGGTTTCAAGTTTTTTGTGGGTGACATCATAAGTGGGGTAGGTTTCAGGCCATTTTGGCCCGGGTCACCTGGCCCTGGGCCCCAACTGCTAGATGGAAGTATTTCACTTAAGTTTTCAGCGGAAACCAAGCTAAAATACTAGTCTTTTGAGCCTTTGATCAACTGCGAAAGGTGGACATGAACATGAACAGGACATAAATGAACTTGGACATGAAGTGCTAGAGGGTGTGGACAATCATTACGAAAGATCTGGGGATTAGGAAGATCTGCGCAAAAATGTTTCCCAAGTTGCTGAAAGAGCAGAAACAGCAGCACGTGCAAGTGTGTCGTGACATCCTGGAACAACTCAAAACCAAAGCAAACTTGCTGGAGAGAGTAATCACAAGCGGCGAGTCATAGATCTTTGAGTACGATCCGAAGACCAGGCGCCATAGTCTTAAGTGGAAGAGTCTGACGTTGCCGAGGCCGAAGAAAGCAAGGATGGCCAAGTCCAAAATATGTGAGGGGCATTGTGCATGCAGAATTCTTGCCACAGGGCCAGACAACCAACCAGCACATTTACAGGGATGTCCTGCAACGTCTGATGTGGTCAGTACAAGAAAAGAGGAAATAAACGTATGAAAAAAATCATGGCTGCTTCACCACAACAATGCTCCACCACATAATGCATCGAGCATCCACAACTTTCTTGCCAAAAATAACATTGCTGTGCTGGAGCAACCACCATACTCACCAGACCTGGCTCACTGGGATTTTTTCCTGTTCCCTAAATTCAAGGGTATCAAAAGGAACACGTTTTCCTGATGTAGAAGCCATTAAAATGGCTATGACGAAGCTCCAAGCGATCCTAGACAGATCCTTCCAGGAGTGCATGGAGGCATGGCAGAGGAGGATGGCCAAGTGCGTTAGATCTCAAGGGGATTACGTTGAAGGCGACATGTTGTCGTTCACAATTTGTATTTGGAATAAAAGATTTATGCACACCGTCTCGTTACTTTTCAAACACACCTCGTATATGGCAAGTGAATGACAAATTTTTGCCCTTTTTGCATCAGAACAAACTGGTAGGAAATGGTTGGCATGCAACTAAACTGCCTAGAAAGGAACGTGTTATTTTATTTTGCCAGCAGACTTGAAGTTCATAGTATAAACACACAAAGCTATCTGCACAATGCAGGTCAACAAACAGACAAAACAGAATGTTTTACAATGACATTAGAGGCTGAATCACAGGGTTACAGACACTTTCTTAACAGAATGTTTTGCAGTGGCGTTGGAGGCAGAACCACAGGGTTACAGACACATTCTTAACACTTTTGTTTGCTAACTTGTAACACTTGGTACAACACTACTGCAGAGAAAGACGCTAATTCCTAAACTGGTCAAGGCCAAGTAAAGTATGAATGCGTTGTGGCATAACACATCCTCAAACGAACAAACAGTCAGAGTTAATGCAGTAAAGATCAACAAAGGTGAAACAGAGATCAAGGACATACAAATTTAATCCATTTTCTAAAAAAAGTGGAGGCTAATAAAGATACGTCAATACTCTCTAAAACTATGTGGCTACGTGCAAGTAAATATAGAAACAATTCTTTTCTTTATAAAAACAAATTTTAATTCTGTCTTGACTGAAATAAGATGGACTTCTGAATTGAATATGTTATTCAATTCAGTTGTTGACTGATACATTTATTGGTTTATTGACTATCTTGACAGATTTTATCAATCATCCAACATCATAGATTGGAAACAAAATATATCTTCACCATCTGGACGTGTTAAACTAAAGGTTTTTGCAAGAAACATCCATGTGTTACTCAAGGCTTCTTCACAAAGGAATAACTGCTACCCAGATAAAACCTTCATTTGCCTCATATTTTTAAAAAAGCAGGTTACAACAATGATGAGATAAGTAACAGATTTGCTCAAAGCAAAAGTGATGTTTTTTATCAATCCACTCCAGTGGAAGCAGTTATAGTAGAGTGTCAAACATCTTATCAGCAAGAGAGTTATGCAAATTGACATGCAATCAGACCATTTTTTCTCAAGAAAAAATGAATCCTATGATCAGTGACAGATTTACGCATGGGCCATGTGGTCTAGGGCCCCACACAATCCTTCCTATGATGACTCACTACTAACTTAAAATTTGCAAAATTGCGCAGAGGCATAACTTCACAATTTGCTTTGAAACGAGCAAAAATGCTAGCGTCTGGAACAACAGCCCTCGTCAATGCAGCAGTGGTCTCCCAAATGATTTCTCAATTGTATTGTTTCTGAAATACATGAACCTTAGTACTAGGCAAATAATTTATAACGTGTTTGATGCGGACCTACATTTGCTTGTTTCCAACTAGATAGACAGCAGATAGAGGTTGCTTGTTGAAGCAAGGTTAAGTTTAGTTAGCTGCACCAGTGCTGCCAACTCTTCTTGCAACGAATAGGATAACACTAAACGGTGGGCCGGGTAGGCTGGAGGGCCGTGTTGTTAAATGAAAACATTAATCATCCGCGGGCTGGCGAGCTGCACAGAAGAGCGGGCCGGCAGGCTGCACTACAGGACTGGCTGGTGGGTTGCACATTAAGGGGGTCCAGCAAGAGCTGCACATTAAACTGGGCTGCGGAAAAGGGCTGTCCGGAGGGCTGCCCTTTTCTGCAGCCCCCGCATCGCCTTTTTGTGCAGCCCGCCGGCCCGCCCTTCTGTCTTGTCTTCTGTGCAGCCCGCCGACAGTTTACGTTTTTCATTTGGAAACATGACACTCCAGCCCGCCGGCCCTCCAATTAGTGGTACTGGTATCCCAATGAATAGACATAATCTAGTCCAAAATATACCAAATATATACCAAATTCAAATATGTAATGGTAATGGTAATGGTTTATTGTTTCATATGACTCAGCCAATAAGCAGAAGCACCATAAAAGCCATCGCATGCAGTAAACCA
>JGI24158J21664_10005284_pt1 | contig 16852 bp, 9 predicted proteins | sample Ectturendosymbi3_FD_21664 | JGI IMG/M metagenome (IMG submission 21664)
AAAATTAACTCCAGCCTGATGATGCATTGTTATGAAATAATTCCGTCCTGAAAGGCTTGACTTTGCTTTAACCCGTGGCTTACTTTACTACCTTAATGAATTAATTTGTGTTAGCGTGATATGGACCGCTGTGTTTAAAATAAACCAACAATAATAATAATAATACAGGAATTGCCATCGCTTAATGGCCATTTGTAAAATTGGGGGCGTATTGTTGCGTCACTTTTCCATTGTCTTCAATGGAATTACAGCAACTGCTACAGTTGTGACCATCAGATGTGGAAGGTGGTGGTAGTGGTGGTGGGGGGGCGGCACTTTTCGACTCGCCCCGGGGCGGCACTTCTCCATGTCGGGGCCCTGGCTATAAGGTGAGTACATTCCCTGATGAAGGTCTACCAATAGCTCGACTGATATGTTTGGCGTAGTTTTAGCGTTTAAACTGTCGCTAAGCACCACTTGTGCCTAATTTTGCTGGACAGATGTTCACTAAAGTTCTAAATGATTCCAACAGTTTTTACCATGACAATCCCAGGCAAGCGAACGTCAATGATATTTCTACTTAGCAGCTGGCTCATTCAAAAGCAATTCCCACGAATCTATTGATGTCAATGCTTGCCATCACGTTTCCTTTCATTTAACATAAATGCTTCAAAAATTTGTTCGTCAATCGTCATGCAGCAAAAGTCTGAACTCACAGTCACAATAAGGTGTTTACTAGCAACATGTGTTTGGGTTCAATTTCCACGAGACTCCGTATGTTATAATGCAGTTACATTTGTTTGCAATCTCCATTTCTGCTGCTTACAAACTTTCATATAACCTTCCCATCATCTCATCTTGACACCTTTACATCATCTTGTTAGACTTGCTCTGAGTTTACGTCAACCAAAAGTCCACAACAGACAAAGAAGCCTATCTCACATCTGCATTATGCGGTAACAGTTACCAGAAATGTTTATGCAATTATTATTGCTAGATAAATCATGGAAACTTCGCTCTAGTGCAGTGTTTCTCCAGCTGGGACCACAGGGCAGTTTTCGAGTGGGCCACAAAGTTAGGACAAAAACATGTTAGAATACAGTTATCTAGACATCTAATCACTACAGTGCGGAAACCAAGGTTGCCAGACGTCCTTGAGCGCCAAGAATTGTCCTTGAATTTGCTATATTTGCTATCAAAACTAGTTACGTCCTTGATTCTTGAAAAACAACTTGTTGTCCTTGAATATCTTCCGGCGTCCTTAAATTCTTGAATAGTTTTTAAACTGTTCATTTTTGAACTATTGATTACATTGAACATTCAAGAACCAAGAATAAGCAACGTAGATGAATACAACAACGTGTAGATTTGTTCCACCTTAAACAGTTGCCCAGTAAAAAGTAAGTTATACAAGAACGGTTGTGTCGTCTGAATACTTTTTGTTTAGTTTTCGATTTCGTACATGGTCAGCTTAGCCTGATTTGCCCATACATGAAAGCTTGCTGAAAGGTTAAAGTAGCCATGCGCGGCGGCAGAAACTTTTCCAGGGGCGCAACGTTGACATTTTGCTTATTATTCTCAGGTTGCTAACTTTGGAATGTAAATGGACGTTCACAAAGCGCTTTCCTGCTTCTACACCACAAAGAAAATTCCCCATGAAAGCACGCGCTCCATTCGCATCTATTTTGAAATCTTTTTCAAGTGGAGTTGTAGGCTATACGAGTTTGCCACAAAGGTGTACTTACACTCATCTATACAACGTTTGCTGAATTGGCGCATAAATGTCGTTATCATCGTGAACTCCATGCAAATGAGTCTGAAATGGACTTGAACTATCAGCAACTACGTTTGCGGCTCTCTAATTTTTCTGTGCTGGGTGAATAGAACTCACTTCTGAAATCTTTTGTCCGAATTGTTTTCTACACCTCGGCTATCAGAAATGCTTTTGCTTTCCATAAACTGCCTAATATCCATTTTTGCCAGCACTCGCTACAAATAAGTCGCGGGTAATTTAAGAACAATCAACGCTGAGATCAACATTAGAGGTAAAAAACACGAAAGTTAGACACTCTCACAAACTGTTTCACTGTATCTTAAAACGACTATCGGACAACGTAAAAGCTTACCAAAATTAGAACACCAGGCAGGCGTAAGAACTAAGCAGATGAATGATGACAACTCACCAGTACGGTGAATATAGCTTTGCACTTAGTACAAGCCTTAACGATTAAGACGTATTTCCAAGGCCTTTTACAGAGGTATTTCTAACAAGCCGCGTAGTTTTATACTGTGTGAAAAGAAGCCTGCATAAGCGAAGGTTGATTAAGCTGTTCACTCAGGCACGTTAGTCACACTCACAATCTCACGCTATGGATTTTTGAAACTTGTGGAAGCGGAAGCATTGCTACAGATTCACCCTGCTTCTTTTAACACAGCAGTATAAAACAACGCATCTTACCGTTATCAGCAGTCACTGCCTTGCTGCATCGCCAGTCAAGATGTCTGAGGTCAACAGTCACATGCGGAAAAACGCGTTAATTATCCTAACTTGAAGTGAACCTTTGAAGATTGGTTGCCGTTATTGCCACGCAACTAAGAGAAACAGGAGAACAATGCGCTCGCAAGTTTCGCAACGTGCGTCTGCAGGCGAAGGAGTGGAAATGAGTGAACTGCAAGCTCATCACTGCATCACACCAGAACAGTGACGCTGGCTTTTGTGCAGTGTGAGTGCCACACCAGGTAAATAAAGTGTTATTGCAAGAATTAAATCGATCGGAATCGAGATGCTGACTTCAGATTTTCTAACGTTTTTGGTTCTTAGTCCCAATTTCCATGGTGGGGCAAAAACCCATTTTGCCTCCTCTGCGGACACCCATGAAAGTAGTCCACCGCATCTCTTGAAAAACAAAATGTCCTTGAAAAAATTTTAAGTGGTCTGACAACCCTAGCGGAAACACATTAATTGTGTTCAGCAGCAAGGGCCTCACTGAATCACACACAGAAATAAATTCGCGACTTTAGAATAATGTGTATTTATTTATGCGTATAAAAGCATAGGCTAACAAGGTAGTGGGCCATGCCATTTTTACTAAAAGTTATCTTGACCATGCAAGTAAAAAGGTTGAGAAACACTGCTCTAGTGTATTTTCTTTCTAGGAGGCTCTATATTCTTTATAGGAGGCTTTTAGCAATTGTGCACTTTTCACTTTCCAAATATTTTGACGAAAATCAGCCCATACTTTTTGTAAACCACCATTTTCCTGTAAAAACTGTCAAGCTGTAAAATATATCTTGGGTTGAATTGTTTTTAAGCATCTCGTAACGGGAAGTCATGGGTCCATCGTTTNGTACCACAGAATTGTCATATCAAAAATTAAACAAGAGAGATACACGTTTTGAAATTTATATGAAAAAATATTTAATTTTAAAAAANTTACGGAATCTGACCGGGCCGGAATGTGGTGCAGTCGCCACGCCACCATAGGCGTACGAGGCGGGGGTTCGGGGGGGCGGCCGCCCCCACGGGCTTGAAAAATTTCAGGGCAAACTCTGTTTTCAGGGCAAGCGCAAGTTGCTCAAAAATCCTGAATGATAAAAAATATTTAAATACAGTGAAAATTTTCAGGGCAAACTCTGTTTTCAGGGCAAGCGCAAGTTGCTCAAAAATCTTGAATGATAAAAAATATTTGAATACAGTGAAAAATTCCAGGGCAACTCTGTTTTCAGGGCAAGCGCAAGTTGCTCAAAAATCCTGAATGTAAAAAATATATTCACTACAGTGAATTTATGGCAACTCTGGTTTTCATGGCAAGCGCAAGTTGTTAAAATCCTGAATGGAAAAAAGTATATTTAATACAGTGAAAAATTTCAAGGTGTAGGCATTACAATAAAAATACAATCGTAAAATCTCGTAAATTTTTGAAAGCGCGTGAACTAAATATGGGGCCCCCTCAAAGCGCGTAAATTGAAAATGGGGGCCCCCATTTTGCACGCCCTTGCACACCCTGCACGCTCACTAAGACCACTGCTGCAAGTATAATGCCAGACGAGTGAAAGTGAAGCACTGCGTCAATATAGGTCACCATTTCCCAAGGATCTAGTACCAAAAACTACGCACAACTCAAGGAACGAAGCTCACGCACAAAGTCACACTCCCCAAGTTGGCGGTGAAGTCCACAATCTTTATCGTCAAGAGAAAGTTATGCTGTGACTCGCGTAATGCTGTGAAGCTTGCAAGGCTGAAATTGGTGCAGTCACCACGAATGGAAGTAGGGAATGGAGTGAATTGATAAGAACTTACTGTAATAGTACAGTTGATAACTTATGCTACACCTCTAAAGCCGCAGCGCTGAGCATACATCAGTGGCCATCGTTATTGCAAGAACACATAGTTAACTCAGGAGCCTAAAGAGGGGAAAAAGGTCAACGTGTGTTTGTTAAAGACCTACCTGCATATCTGTTTGGTCCCCATGTTTGTACCCATGTCATACCGAAGGGAGTTGTGGGAAGCGATGTTACGTAGGAATAGAAGTTATCAACTGCATCTCTGTATTTTGATTTCTTCGTGATTTGCGCCAGCAAAATCTGCGAAAAAGTAATGCGGATAGGCACAAGATGATTGATTCGCTGCATGTACGCCGGAGTACACTGCAACATGTTGAGAAAGTTCGATTACCTTGGGGTGATATTCACGAGTAACAGAAGGCGGAACAAGGAGATTGATACACGGATTGGTAAAGTAAACACAGTTCTGCATAAGCTTTATCGCTCTGTGGTGACAAAAGGTCAACTGTCAAACAAAGCAAAGCCTTCGGTTTTTAATCTGAGCTTTGTTCTGATCGTCGCCGACGGTCATGAACCTTGGGCAATGAATAAAAAATACAATCCCAAGTGCAAGAGTTCACGGTGTGACAATTGGTGACAAAGCACGCAGCTGTGAAATTCGTAAAGCTCTGAATGCCAAGCCACTTCCCCAAATAGACAGATCTCCAGCAACGTTGGTTCGGCCATGCGACCAGAACGTTCCAAGAAATGATTGGCAAGGCAAATCATGCTGGCTACACTCACGGAAAGTAGCCCGGAGGTCGTCCAAGGGCCAAGTGGAGTGACTACATCTCCGATCTTGCTTGGCCCCGTCTTGGTGTGGAGCCAGCAGAACTACCTGCAATTGCTGTTGACTGTAAGGTATTTGAAGTCCTCTTAGGGCTGATGTTCTGTGACCATCCCCAATGGAAATGCGGGCACAAAAATTAATGACTGATCAAATTTAAAAATTCGAGGACTTTTTTGAAGTGGAGGACCTTTTCTTTTCGTTCTTCACTTCGTATTCAGTGTAATCATGAAGTGCATCATGGTGCACTGNGTTGATTGATTTTTTTGAAAATGAAAGTGAGGAGCTGTACAAAAGAGGTTGAGAAACACTGATATAGTACTTAGTGAAATGCACAAGGTTCTTGAAAAGTCAATGAAGGTGGTATCAGGCAAGAAAGGTTGAAAAACATTAGACTAGCTAACAACATTGGTATGCTCATTGCAAAAGCTCGACTATCAAGTAGACCAACGAATTTTTCAGTAGGTTGACCAGAATCCTGCTAGTCTTGCTGTACCGGAACGCAAGAAGCAGCTTATCAAAGCTTTAATTTTTTGATATTTCTTGCGTTTTTAACGTTGTTTCAATAAGTGGAAAGCACTTTTATTCATCAAGCTGCATTTTCCCGGATTCAAACCAGTGGCGTAGCCAAAAATTTTATTGGACGGGGTCAAAAAGACGGGTTTAAAAAATCATACATATTGAAGTTTTTTTATCTTTTATTATCATCGATTTTTCCGAACCAAATACCACTGAAACACGTCAGCGTTGCTTCTCACTTTTGTACTTGGATACGTTTGTCTTCAAAATAGTAAGTTTTTCGTGTTGTACGGCTATGCTTGGTGGCCCAGAATATACTGTTTGCTGAAAAATTTATGAAGTGTTTCAGAAATTGCTTATTTTATTCTAAATTCCTAAAAGTTGGGTTTGACGGATGTGGTAATGTGAAAACTTTTACCTGTACACCAGCGTACTTATTGTCCCAGGAAAATTCTTTTGGTGTTTCTCCTCCTCCAAAAGAATCGTACTGACTTTCGGCGAGGTCGAGAAAAGTCTGCTCTTTAGTTGCTTTGTATAACCAAATAGCGGCCCACAAGAGTTCGTCGTCAAAACCATTCCAAGACTTGTAAAAGTTTGTAACAGATGGTATCGAAAAATGATAGCGTCTTCTGTAACAATTACAAACTGTAAATCAAACGCAAGTCGTAGCTTTGCTAATATTTTGTGATGAAACCTGCAGTAAAAGCATTAAGCGCAATGGAAAAGAAGACGAAAATGGGCGTCTGGTCAGAATATTGTGTATAACGTGCGTAACCTTATACTATAGGCTGATATTTGTACGTGAAAAAATAGGCACACGGGAAGACGTTTGTTGGTTTTACTTTACCCTGGAAAATGCGATTACACGCTGCAATTGTCAAAATTTCAATACTTCAAAAAATAGAAAATGCACCATTTTTTGCATTAGATTTCGTTTTTATCTCGCTAAATTGCGAGGTACGCGCAAACGTCACCTTTCCACCCATTATAACCTTTTTTACGATTACGCCCTGAATTTTAATTGCTTGATTTCTGACTTTTCTAAGTGCTCTGATGTTTTTTACTTTCACCTGCAAAAGTCAATCGCGATACACAGAAATCGTTTTTTTTTTCACTGAAACCCCACCGACACTGCGATGATTCACCTGATTTTCATGTTGTTCAAGTTTCGATGTACCGCAAGTGCAAGGTAACTATCGACATACGGTACAATCAGAGGTGCAGTTGAAGGGAGTGTGGTTTTTTACACATGAGTTGTATGTGGACGTAAGAGACCAGCAAAAAAACTGAATATGTGACGCTCATCAACTATACCGTCTTCTTGGCTGCCCAGTTCGCAAAATCTAGCATGAACAAACTTAAGCCTAGGAAATTACTTTTGGTTATTCATTTAATAGCAGTTTGAAAGGGGACTTTGTTGTACAAAATCACATAATTTTTGCGGTGTACATGTAATTGATACCATTTCCTTTGAGAGCACATCATTTGAAACCTGTTCTTTTGAGACCAATTCATTTGAGACCATGTTCGTTTGAGATCACATTCATCTTAGACCTTTTCATTTGAGACTAGTTCATTTAACACTAGTTCGTTTGAGACGAATTTATTTGAGACTTGTTCATTTGATACAACTTCAAAAGAAACTAACAATCAAGTTGTCACAACTTACAACAATGTTTGCAACACTGCTTTTCGCTAAATGCAACTTTCGTTTACAATTTTGTTGCTTAATTCGTGCTTGAATACTTTTACGTACGGATATCATTCAAGATGAAGTTAAGCTTCATGATTATTGCGCATTCGCCGCATTGGCGCAATCGCACATGTTCCCACTAACTGGAAGGTTTGATATCTACTTCCACTTAGCGGAATTTGAGTTAGCTTGCATCAAATGTTAACATTGCCAAGAATTTTGTTCGTGAGGGGCCAGCCAATGACGTCGTCAGTCATTGACGCCGTCTTGAGTCCGACTGTTCCTTCTGTTTGTTTTCTAACAGTTGTAAATTGATATAAAGCACTAGTAATCTTAGCAAGTTTATTTCGGGGGGTATGGCCCCTACGGCCTCATTCTGGCTGCGCCACTGATCATTCCTAGACTAATGATTGCAGTTAAGCTTCATTGTTTCACGGTAACTGAACTAGCATGCTTATGCCTATTTTTGAAATTTGACCCCATTATTGTTAATATATGCAGTATACGCAGATAATGAATATTAATCAAAGACGATACCTGAAGCACAACCTAGCTAAAGGTTAATGCCTTGTCTGTTTGTTTGTTGTGTCTCCCACTCTTGAGATTGTTTGCTGATACATATTATGTTAGAGTTTAACAATACCTATTCGGAATCGGAAACAACTTGCTCTCTCTTGGATTTGGCCTGGTTCCTGTTGAGTTGTACAAAAACACTGGTTCACAAGAGATATCTCGGGTGTTTGAATGAAGGAAAGACGGGAATACCGTTGAATACTTTTCAGGGCGTGGCATGGATGAATATTACCATCACACAGGCACCGTCATTACCAGGGATGGATATTAGAATTTAGGGGCCCGAGGTAAACTCTCAGAAAAGGATCCCTAAACATCGCTACTGCGAAAGGTAGATGTGGGAAGAGGTGGAGAAAATAACTAAATTTGTTTCACATTTTAAGTTATGAACTAAATTCAGAACAACGCAAAAACTAAGTGCGAAACTCTAAAAGGGGGCTGCACGGCATTTTTGAAAAAAAGAGAGGCGAGGCGACCACCTCGTTCGCGTCCCCAAATATCCACTCCTAGCTACGGCTCTGTCTGTAAATTAGAGGATTCAACTTCGAGTTGCAGATATGCGCTTGTCACCAAGTTAATGCGCTTGCTTCTCCTTGCTTGGTGACTAACTGCAGCCCCGTTACAACACCATGTTCATTCCGAGACTAGCTATTTTGAGAATTACATTCCTTTCAGACTTGCAATCCAAATTAAAAGCGAGTGCATTTGCAATAGAATGCGTAGGATGAGAATGGCTAGAAATTCTCTAGCACCACTGATAGTACTGTAGTAAGATACTATAGGTAGGTAGACAACTGCGCATCCATTGCTGTGTAATTGAGGTCGGATAGTTTTTCAGTTTTAGTGATATTAAAACAAAGAAATTAGTTTTTTTTTGCTTCAGTGATGCATGATTAATATTGGCGCAATATTTCTGTTGTGACTGTACTCCCTAGTGGTGTTATTCTAGTTCTTCAGGATCAGGGGTTCCACCTAACACTGAGGTAGAGCTGAGACTTGCTTTTCGCTGAGGGAGCGCAAAAGATTGGACACGTTATCGCGGATTAATGTAGCATCTACATATCGTGATCCTGGCAGTTCACGATATGTAAATGCTGCATTTGTGGCAGTCTGCCTCATACTTTTACTTTGGGTCTTTTCTTGGGGCAAGTGAAGGACAAGGAAGTATATTTGCTTCAGAAGAGTTAGACTTGTGGAATTGACTGAGAGTGGAGAGAATTGAAATGAAAGCTAAAAAAAAAACATACGGAATATTTTTAATTTTTTTGACTTGGCATTGACTCGAGCTTGCAAACCGAAATGACTCGACAGTTTTTTTACTCGACTCTCACTTCACTCGACGAAACAGGACTCGACTCTGACTCAAAAATTTTAGATCAAAGCTCTGACTTGACTCTGTTTCGAAGGGCTTGTGACTCGACAAATATGACTCGGCCACATCACCGCTGATATCTCGAAAGCTTGCAGCAAGCATAGAGCGTTAAATTGTTGCATTAAAAAAATAAAAATGTATGTGAAAACAAACGAGGACTTTGAATTCTGCAAATTGGTGTGTACTAGATAAATGAGACACAAAGAGTTGGCGGAGGCCCTTATGGATTAACTACTCAACAATCCCTTTTGTTAGCATAAATCAATACCAGATTGAAGAAATTTTAAGTGAAAAAGAAAAATGAAGTGAAAAAAGCAATAATTTGAGCATTACACAGAAGTTTGCACCAGTAGATGCACCATGCTGTAGGCAATGCCTGCCTCAAGTAAACTGTTTCAAAGTTAGGAAAAAGCAATCGACCATCCTAGCGTTTGGAACGTAAAATTTTAACTTAAGTGTCACCTTACAAAAATTCAATTCTCCCACAAAAAGTGGAAGGTAGATCGTAAAAATGCGATTCACAGAAAATCAAAACAGCTGCACTTCAACGTGGCGTGAAACGAACATAGTCTGAAACGAGCAGGTCTCCAATGAATGTGGTCTCAAGCAGCTTGGGACAACAGGTGGGGCAAAGAGTTTTCTGAGAGGGGCCCACATTTTTTACACTATGTCCAATGGTTTGGAACTACGTTCAACACATTTGTCCAGGGGGAGCGAAAAATTTTGTAGGGGGCTTCGCCCCCTGCCCCCCCTGGTCACGGGCCTGGTCTCAAGTGAATGCGGTCTCAAATGAATTAGTCTCAATTGTCCAGTTATTTCATTTATTTCCAGCGGCCGTTTATCCCTCTGTACCTGTATTTGTTGGCAAACTTGTACAGATCTCGAGCGTGTGATATCAACGTTTCAGAATAGGTTGCGTTGAGAGATTGTAGCACGATGCTTGCTGCAGCCAAGGCTGCTGCTGTTTCTGCTGCTACTTCTGTTCCTGGGTTTCTATCGTCAATTTTGTACGATTTTCTGACATATATAATTTCTTCGGGTCTCATCCAGTGGCTGTGATCCAATTCCGGGTCTCCAACCTGATGATGATATTTTTAATGATTTATTTAAATTTGCTCTGAATGGCGAAGGATGTTTTGTAACATCATAAATTCTCTTTTAGGAAAGCAATACATCCAATTACAAGTTTTACCAGGGGCGGATGCAAGGAAGAATAAGGAAAGTTTCCCTTCACCCATAGTAAAAAGTAAATTGAAATTAACATTAAGGAGCAGACCTACGCGCGTTGTTAGTCAAACTTTTTCTTACTGGAATAATTGGAGTAGAAGTGGGGTGGTATTGTTGCAACGTCTCCGTTGGCGTTGCGTTGATTGTGTGTTTCACCACGAACGGGATGTGCGCGAAGAACAACAATATATATACGTGGCGCGAACAAGCAATGATAGAGTGATCCCGATGGAGTGATCTTGGTGAGTGACCTCTAATATTGCTTGTGAATCTGGTGAACAGTTGGCAGTACGCGCTAACCGTGACGACGAGAGTGATCTCGTCGGGTGATCTCTGTTGTTGCTTGCTGCCACAGTGCGAAGCTTTGCGCACATGCCGCTCGGGATTTCTGATCGCAACACTATACATATCCCCCAGTAGCACTAAAATGATTCGTAGCCGTAAAAGAAAAAGAAAAACGCAGCTAATTGTTCATACCTAAGTAAAATGACCCATGTCAACCCATAAGCTTAGGGGGCGAGGGTGCAGTCAGAAGTGTGGCCCCCAACTATTTCATTTTCAGGCAAAAATCATTTCAAACATGGATAAAATTTTTGTATCGAAATAGTAACCTTTCTTCAAAATTTTCTCTTGCATTTTAACTCTTTTTTAGTATTATCGAGGTGAAAATTGCTTAGATGTGTCGTTTTGTTACTTCAAGATGCTAGATTGCAAATTTTTTAAACATGCACTTTTGGGGCATAAATATACTTTTTCGGCAAAACGCTGTCGCCTCCACTATATTTCTGGCCCCTTCGCCTGTGTGGCACCCCCCCAAACTTTTTATTGCACTAATCGCAGCATCCTCTCGAACCGTTTGCGGATTGAAGGACACCGTACTTCAGCATGTATGTTGGGTAATAGACGAGCGACAAGTAAATCAGTTGTTGCACTGAACCCTTTCTTCTGACGTATTCCATAGGAAATGTTGCCATTTGCTCGTTTGTAGCTACCATGGGCGTCCGCATAAATTTTTCCAGGGGGGGCAACGTCGAAATTTTGCTTATCATTTTCCGGTTGCTGACGACGCAATCCAAATGGACGTTCACAAAACGAACGCTTTACCCTTTCTACCCCATTAGTCTGTGCTGGCTGAATCTCAATGCTCAATCTTTTGTCTGAAATGTGTTCTACACTTCGGCTATCAGTAATACTTTTTCTTTTCATAAACTGCCTAATATCTCTTTTTTGGAGCACTTTCTACAAATAAGTCAGGTCCGTAACCAACTTCGGACACCAGGGAAGGAGAACAGTTTTCTGAGAGGGGCCCAAATTTTTTAAACTATGCCCAATAATTTTAAACTATGTCCAACAGATTTTTCCAGGGGGGGAAACAATTTCGAGGGGGGCTAAGCCCCCCTGGTTACGGGACTGAAATGAGTCATAATTATGAATAATCAACGGCCAGAGCAACATGAGCGGTGAAAAAATAAAAAAGTTAGACACTACAGCAAAACTGTCTCAAGCAATGAGAAGCAGAACTATATGTTGACAAAACTATTGGACAACTTACTATAGTTAGAGAGAACACCACACAGGCTTTAAAAAATTGAGCAGATTAATTATGAAAACTCGCCACAGCAAATATAGCTCTGCACTTAGTGCTCACTATGAATTCAGAACTAAACATTAACGATAAAAACGTATATCGCACAAGTCCGCATAGACGTATTCTAACAAGCCATGGCCACGTATTTTTATACTGTGTGAAAAGAAGCCTGCATAAAAGTCGTTTGATTAACACGTTGGTCACAGTCTCACGATAACAATGGATTTTTAAAACTTGTGGAAGCACTGCTACAGGTTTACTCATGGTTCTTTTCACACAGTATAAAACTATACGTGGTTTACCGTTATACCAGCAGTGTCACTGTCTCGCTGCATTACCTGCCAAGATGTCTGTGTTCAAAGTCACATGTAGGACTCCCATTCAGTGATTTCAAATAAACCCAGATTTCGCACCAAAAGCAACATATTCGTACAATAAAACCCAGAAAGCTTGTGTAACGACCAAAACTTTGAGCGTTCTTATTTGAATTGAATCGAATACTCATAATAACTATAGTTCCTCTTCCAAATGTTCTTCTGCAGCGCAAATATTAACATTTGGACGACATTTTTGTTGCTCAAGACGTTTTTCATAACGCTGGTAACATACGCCGTTGACGTTGATGCAGGCCCGTAACAGGGGAGAGGCGAAGCCCCCCTAGAAAATTTTTCGCCCCCCTGGAAAAATGTGTTGGACATAATTAAAAATTATTGGACATAGTTCAAAAAATTTGGGCCCCTCTCGGAAAACTCTTCGCCCCACCTGGTGTCACAAGCTGGTTACGGGCCTGCGTTGATGATATCTCTCACTAACTGTAGGAGTACATTTGTTAATAAAATAGGAAATATTGTGCAATCTTAAACTGCAGCGGGATCTAAAATGCCACAGAAAATATAATCCCCATGCCTTTAATTTAAATTTGTTTTGCACGCGTTGGGAAAAATCGAAATTTAAACAATCAGTCCAAACTCTTGTTTCACCAGTTTTTTTTCAGTTGGCATCAGAAACAATAACACTATATATCTAACCCCGACAATGATCTTATGAGGGTATGAAACCGGTTGAACACGCTCTGCTTCATCGGATTTGCGTACTTTCTCACCTGATGTGCATATGTAAACACTGTAATTTAAAGTTATCTTTCTATTATTGAACACGTTGAAGTTGCTGATGAATTGATACCATCAAAAACACAGATTTAACGCGATTTTTCATAATTAAACCCAGACATCCAAGTCGACTAAAAAAGCATATCTGGGTAGAAAAACCCCGCAGTGGGATCTCTGGGCGCATGCTAAAAAACGCCAATACCGTAACTTGAAGTGAACGTTTGAAGATTTGTTGCCGTGTTTATTGTTACGCAATAAAGACCAACAGTAGAACAAATCACTAGCAAGATTTGCAACCTGCCTCTGCTGGCAAAGGAGAGGACACGAGCGAACCGCAATCTCATCACTGCACGACACCAGGGCAGAACAATGAACATGGCTTTTGTGCAGTGTCTGTGTCACACCGGCAAATAAACTGTCATTGCAACAATCAAATGAAATAATCGGAACTTAGCTGCTACCTCAGGTTTTCTAGAAATTTTTGGTTCTTAGTCCCACTTTCCAGGGGGGGGGGAAAATCCTCGTTTTGCCCCCCCTGCGGACGCCCATGGTAGCTACGGCAGGAGAAATCAAACTTAAGAAATAGTTGCGCCGCTAGTTGCTGTACTGGTTTTGATTTGAACACTGCACTTTTGATCCTAATAGTCAAAATATTAATGAGCCAGTCCGGCACGGCGTAGAAATCTTAAGTTGATCACGGACTTATATTTACAAAAACAGCCTAGTGATTCCGGTGGAGAAAAAATCAATCCAGACGAATGTTATCTAATGTCAGTCCAAATCTGATGTTAGCACAAGCAGGCAGAAACAGAAAACAACGCATTTTTCAACCTTCAAAGCAGTGCAAGTTACCAATAAAAGTTGCTATCATCTCTTGTGTTTGTCGGGTGGATTTTCCTTTCGATACTGTGTAAACTGATGTAGTCCAACAGCCAATCTTTGTAGAGATAGAAACTACAGTATAGTATATTTTGATCACACACCACTAGAAATTTCTGTATCCGCCCCTGAGTTTTAGCAAATATATTTCAATTTTAGAGGCAGCACGCGTTTCCAAATAACGAAAGAAAGATACAAGAGATACGTTTTAAGTCGCCATTGTCTTACTTGTACGTAGAGCTCAAATTTTGATGTATGGGATTTCACAAAGTAATCGCTAAACCACTTGATCAATTCGCGAGTTTTATTCAAATCGCCAGAACCATCGTAAGAATCTTCGAACTCAATCAAACCCCATGCCAGTATCGTTGCTGTGTAAGCCATTGGGAATCCAAACTTGACGTTATCACCAGCTAAAGAAACAAGAAAGGGTATAAATTTAACGTTATTTCATGTCCTGGTGAAACAAGAAACCTGCCCCTTCTCTTACCATCGTGATATCCTCCAGTTAAGTCAATACCAACGTCGCACCCATCTTTTAAGCCGGAGTCTCCGCGCCATGGAATTCTGTTGTCTGCAGGCAATCTTCCTGAACGCTGGGCTTCGTAGAATAGTATTGACATATGTAACACCTCGTTGTAGTCAAATGTGGTGACGGATTTTCCTGAACAAATGAGGCAAACAAAATGCAGCTTACCAGGAGTACAAAATTTTTGACGTTTGTTTCGTATTCAAGACACATGGGTGATAACAAGCACTTCGGTAGAACATAGCCAGCGTGTGTTTGATGAACCATGAGAAACAATGTGATATGAATAGGCACCGGCACAAATAAAACACGTAACTGGTGAAGCTATATCTCGAAGAGGAGAAAGTTGCATGAAACCTCAACTAGAACAACAAAAAACATTGGAACTGAAAAGGTAACGCAGAGGTTCTGAAATATGGTTCCTGAGAAATAGCTTCAAATTATTCATAATTCAAATCTTTGTTGTATTGCACATGCTGTATAACATGTGCATTTTCCCTCATTCACACTAACTACAGTGTTAAATGATCTTGTCTTTTTATCATGTACTTTCCACAGTACTGTCTGTAAAGTTTTACTATTATATCAGCATTTGCTTCACACTCTTGGTTTTGTATTTGTGATCTTGCAATGAACAATAGCCACAACTTCATCAACATTAACAATAATAAAACTGTAACCTTCCCACATTAAGTTTTATACTTCAGTACAAAGCATCGTCTCGCATGTATTTCAACTAGTTATATGATGTAATTGGCAAACATTTACTTCAAACTAGTTGTGACATCAGCAGAGGGTTGCTCGTCGAACTGTGATAACGTAATTGTAAGCATGACTAAGGACCGAGCTTGCTAAAAAACTTGGGGCGGACAAACCTACGACCTTTTTGTAAAATTGGCAAAAAGGGGGGCACATTATGGGATTCATATATATTGGTGACCAATCTGCATTTACTATGAAAACATTAATTCTGAGAGTTGGGCTTAAATAGACATAATTATGCTCAAAAATTGTGTTAATCAATTCAGATTTGGTCTGTGCCGAAATAAAATGTGCTGCTACTAAAAACAGCAAGATCACATAGATCAAATCAAAAACAAACCACACGATTTTGGTGAATACTAGCAGTAGCAACCAGGCGCTTTGCCAGAACTTTTAATAGGGTGGGAAAACAACCGAGTTCCAACATCTAAATATTTCTAATACTCCTTGTTTTTAAAGCATCATCCACGAAACATGCAAGTTTCTGGCGTTTTCTCTTGAAGAATTGTGTTCAGATTTAAAGCCGACAAATAAAAGTCTGCTTTCATTGAAGTAACAAGTTTTAAAAGATTTTATAGTGAAGTTCCAAACTTCTACTTCGAATCAATGCCACCATTTGCTCACAAACCTTTCCTGCAAAAGCGCTAGTAAACCTCTCAATGCTATAAGTGCACGGTCTGCAGTATGCTTTTTGCAACCAATATTGCAATTGATCAAGAAGTCATCGGGACCACCATTACGGTTGTGCTTCTTATGCTGTGTTTACACTCTTCGCATGTACACCAGCACAGCACGTTTAATCGAAGCCGAGCACAGACTTTGCTCTGAGGCACTGACTTCCAAAGTAGGCCTTCTACAAACCTTTCGCGCATATAAGAAGTGGATCCGGTTGTCGTCTAATTTTGAGCGATTAATTCACGTATGTAGTTGATAAACGTAAACGCTAGCCTTTCAACGTGTTTGAAAAATGTTTGGATTTTTGATAACCCGTAAGATCTTTTGGCTATGTTCACTTTTTCCGTAAAACCTTTGTAGCTACGTTAAGCTTACTTCGTTTAAATTGTTTGATAAGACTTTGCTGCATTTAACTGACTTTAGTGAAATATAAAATGGAATTAAACTGTATACACAATCTTAACCCATGCAGTATTACAAAACTTATTGACCACCCTCAGCTGCATTTAAAAATAGGTTGGCACGGCACGTAATTAAATTTGTACAAATCACGGGTTTCTTGAAAATACAATAACTTATCTGCGGAGTTTGAAGCCCTAATGGAAAAAAATTCAAATTTAGTTTCATTTTAGTCACATGCCCTTTGCCAACAAGAGAGATTGCAAGCTCAGGGATAGATATTAGGGAAGGATAACAAGACAGTCATCTCGGGCCCCTTTTTTCAGAGATACCGTGCCCCCTTTTGAGAGCTTTGCACCATTGTTTAGTTAAAAAGGTTATGTACCACTCTAGAGCCACATTTAAAGAAGCTCTGAAGCAAGTCATATGTTTTTCAAA
>JGI24158J21664_10005285_pt1 | contig 16850 bp, 12 predicted proteins | sample Ectturendosymbi3_FD_21664 | JGI IMG/M metagenome (IMG submission 21664)
ACGCATAGGACTGTACAGCCACGAACAATCCCACCTCCAAAGATAAGATGATGGATCGGACTCGTCGTTTCGACGTCCATCGAAGAGAGAGAGGGAGAGCATTTCCCATCGGTGAAAATGACTTTGTCTGAAACGACGTTATGCACCATCAGTCACATAGTATAGCATCTTGTGCCCTTTGGTTAAAGAAAGTGCAAAGGTTTTTGTTATCTTATTCAAATGGGCGCGTCGTACCAAGTGAGTAAAACTGCCTGGTGTACGTTGGTAGAGAACAACCGCTTTTTCCACTTCAATACGTGTTTTGTACTAAGATTCTCGTAAATTCTTATCAACAGAAAAGGAAATGTGACTTAGGCAAGTTTAGATTCTTTGTGGCTTGTGTTCAAGATTTCCTAAACTTTTTTAAAATGTCACCGTAATTATGATTTCACTAACTCTGCCCAATACTGCGTAAGTTTTCGCTATTCCTTTGAGAAGATGTTATCAGAACCAGGCTTGAAGTTTTGGTGCCAAAAAAATTAGTTTTCGTATGGGTAAAACCCGATGCTTTACATTTTATAAAATAAAGACATAACCTTGTTGATCTATGACTCTATGATTACTCATCAAATCCACTGCAAAACGCTGCCAAGTTTTTACCATCGTCACCTGATTTCTTTTATCTGTATGTGGCACTGAAACGCTGCCATGCACGATATACTGCCACAATGCCATGTTCTGCCACTGTTTGCAGGTCTGGAGTATAGATGTTGGTCACGGTTGCTTTCCATCTTCAGCTGTGATATTGATATTGACCATTCTCGCTATAGTGTTTAATTTGACACCATGCATGTTCAGTATGCACTGATGTGATAATGGCTTTCCTTGCTTGAAGTTTCCTTCGTCAGCGAAATAGTTTCAAGCAACTCAATAGAAAGGTCGAATTAGTCCGACTTCAGTTTTGCTCTCGTGTAAAACCAAAGAACAAAGGTGGGAATTAGATTTACATCGCTTTTTAGATGCATTATCAGCGCAGTCAACTGTTGTGCAGGAAGTGCTGTTGATGCATATCTTAACATGACTTCCACCTGTTTAAGGCGCAAAACAATTCTTTAGCAATGTTTTTGTTACAGTTACACTGCCAAAAAATACGCTGTTCCTGCTCTGGAAGCTCACTGCGTTGAGTTCTTGAAGAAAAATTTGGGACCTGACAACGCGTTCATGCTTCTCACTCAAGCCAGATTGTTCGACGAACCGCAGCTGGCCACCCTTTGTCTCGACTGTATCGATGAAAACACAAGAGAAGCTCTTTCCGCAGATGGCAAGTCATTGATTTTTGTCACCACTGCGTGTCGCACGTTGTGCCCACTTGGTTTAAACTTAAGCGTGGAGGTACAACGTTATGCTTGTGTGTGTTTGATTTCTAGTTAGTGGGATTATTTGCATTAACACCCCTTGTTCACCTAGTTTCGGCATACTAAGCGTAGCCTTGGAAAGCAAGCATTCAAAATTAGTTTCAATACAGTTTAAGTCAAATGTAATATCTCTGTAGATTTGTAATGTGTTTGTAAGTGTGAGGAATTAAAAATTGCTGCAATTACCAGCGGAAAGGAATTGTTAGGGTTTTGAGAATTTTATCTAAGTCTCGAAAATTGTATTGCAGTTGCTAAAATACGACTGCATTCTGCAACAGTTAAGAAATTGTATCAGAGTCCACTTTCAGTGAGAATAAAGTGATGCAGTCTCGAACATCTTAGGAAGCAGGCTCGTAGCCACGGGGGAACATTCGGGGTCAGTGCTCCCCAAATTTGTTGCGCCCAGAAAAATCTATTTTAAACATATAATGAAAGCAAAAATCTTGCCACCGTGGAAATGTATGTTTCTACCCAAACCGTAAAATCTGGCTACGGGCCTGTTAGGAAGTGGAGAAGAGTTTGTTGAATTGAAAAAAAACAAAGCTTTTCATGGTGAATTCTTAAAAATCTCACACCGGTGTACAGAAGAATCGCGAGCTTATTTTTGGTTGATATTAAGTTTCGTACGTATATTTAGGACCAGCGTGTATGGGGCCGTCTGCTTTTTTCTGGTTATTGGATTAAATTTATCCATTTTGTGCGTGCGTACGATGCCGCTGTATTTCAGTAAATCATTAATCGTGATTTTCCCTCTGCTTCAGGTTTTACTGACATCGATTACAACACTCTCGTTACTGTCCTGGAAAGAGATACTCTCGGCCTAACGGAAAGTGCTATTTTTTCTGCGGTGGAAAGGTATGGGCAAACTCGACTATTGCGCAACAACGAAAGGAAATTTGCGTGGAAGCTGCGTTCTTGTCAACCAGTCAAGTTTCTAGTTTGTATTGCTTAATTTTGAAACGCAGATGGGCGGATGCCGAATGCATTCGTCAAGAACTCGACGTTACGAAAGAAAACAAGCGCAAGGTCCTTGGCGACGCCGTATACTTGATTCGCTTTCCGCTGATGCCCGTGGAAGAATTTGCCCAAGGCCCGGCGCAATCCGGCATGATCAGTGACCGAGAGGTCATCGAATTGTTCCTGTATTACACCCTCAACCCCAAGCCCAGGGTGAGAACGTGCGTTTTCTGCTTTTGCCTTCAAACATTAGCTTGTAAGATTGGTCTCCAACAGCGCGATTTGCCTCGATCCGGTCGAGTTTTGTTTTTGGTGAACTTTGGTTTTCAAAGTATTTGCATAAGCCAAGAAGTTATTGTACTAGTGAAATGAAAACACAGATATTTAGTTCTTCTTCCGCCACCGAATTTTAGCAGTCGCCTAAGGCCTAGGAGTTAGGCAAACTTTTCAAGAGCAAAGGCCACGTTCAGAAATCCATAATTTTAAGTGGCTGCATAGCATATGAAATAAAATAGTTGGTATTAAAATAGGCAATTTTGTTCAAAAGTTAGCGTGCTTTAATGTGTCATTCTGTAGCCCTACGACCAGAGGCGTACCAAAGTTAGATGGTGCCCGGGGCAAGAAACAAGTTTGCCGCCCCCATGTTCAAACCTGAGGTATTTTAGGAGTAAATTTATCGTACTGAAGAAAGTACTTGCGGTATTGTTGGGAGTTTTCGGCGCCCGGGGCGTTGTGCTCCTCTTTCCCCCTCGCTACGCCCCTGCCTACAACACCAACTACTCATGACAGATCAAGTCAGTGATGGAGTCCCGAAACTCCCTTCAATGCCCATTTTGAAGTGTCCAGGCTTCCGTTTCGAAGGGCGCAGTGCTCGGCCTTAAACTCCTTGTCTTGAGACTTGCGGTTTTGATTGAGGCATTACGTTTTGTTACAAACACCGCTTTAATCTTTGCTTGGAAAAGCGATTGTAAATGTAAAGCTGAAGCAGCTCATCTTCCTCAGTGTCATGTTGATCCTTTGGCTAAATACACGAAAAGATGGCAAAATTAGATGAAATTCAATCATTGTGGAGATCGATAGTGCTGACGACTTATTTTGGTCATGCCCGGGAATTGCGAAAGAAGCGAACGAAAACCTGGCCTGGTATAAAGATAAAGCCTTGAACACTTTTGGCGTGACACCGCAAAAATCACTCAAGCTTCTTATTGAAGCACTAAGTATGGAGGCAGGTACAAGTTTCTAACCAACAAATTTTCAGGTCTCAGTCTCTTATGCTTTTTTGACAAAGTCTAGGTTTCGCAGTTTGTACGACGTCTCAGTCTTGGGTTAAGATTTCGAAAATATGTGTATCAAACATAAAGCTTCAACTTCAATGTGTAGTGAAGAAAGACTTTCAATCAATAGCTTTTTAAAAACACAGCATTCGTACTTGAGAATTAGCTTTCAAAAAGGTTTGAAGTAGATTTTGCCAGATAATGAAAGCTAGTCAAATGAAAACTAACATGTTGGTTGTCGAAATGTACATGGAAATAAATACGTAATTGGTGAAATGACGTGCATACAATGCGTTTTAACTTCGATCGCTAGGAGTTGTGAGAGGCCAAACGAAGTTTACAGTAGGCCAAAGACTCCAAGTGTGACGTGTTCGTTCTCTGTGCTCCAAATAAAGTGAGACGATGACTTGATCTCAGAGACCGCATGGCATTCATTAGTTGACCGTAGTTGACCACTGCTGGCTTAAAGTTAAGGTCATGTTAAGATTTGAATCGCTGTTTGCATGACCTAAGTGGTATCATGCAATGTTCCCAAACCGTGTTACTCGGTTAAGTGTCGATACTTTAGCGTAGCCTATCTACGTTTTATCGTGCGAAACACAAATGCGACGTAATTTTCTTTGTATTAGCCGTTGCGTTATCATGTTTTCAAAACAAGAATATAGGCATTAAAATGTTCTTAAGTTATAACGGCGAAATAATGACGGCGCTTCGGTGATTTTATGAAAATTGATTTGTGCAACCCTCGACGCGCATATAATTACCAGTGCATAAAATATGAACCATCACCTGCTGCGCCCGCATTGCTGCCGTGCTTGCTCATAGTCTGTTGAACTCTGTCCAGGTGCGCTTCTCCGATCGACCTCGATGCAGCATCACCGGCAAAGAACAGAGCGTTGTCAGGTTCCGCGACGTCGCCGAAAGGTGAGCGCACGTGCGCTTTGTGCGAGGTCGCCGAAAAAATTCTTGGAACTGGAGTTGTCAAGCTTGAAATTTATATTAGCTTAATACTAGGTTCGTGCCGCGTTTACCGTGGCTGATGCTCTAGGCCAGTACTGCTAAGGACAGAATGTGGCAACTTGTACTTCGTTCCAAAATGTGACGTTTCGGTTGCTTACCAGGTCCTTTATTGCAGCCGCTAAATGCAAACCAGCGTAGCATGTGATTCGGACTCCACAGCAATATTCGCTAATGTTACTTGTTTCGTGGCTAGAAAATCTACCTTATTTTTTTACATTCTGATTGTCGAAGATGCTACGGCAGGTACCGGAGAATATCCCCAACAGATTAATCGTAAACAGTTCGTCAAACTTGAAAGTAGCTGCGTTTTTCGATGCAAAGATGTTGAGTTTCTCGTACATTTCTGGCCACTGTGCTTGAATCGTTTTTTTCAAATTGAAAATCTCACGCGATGAACCTAATTCTCTACGTGCGAAATATGCTTGAGAGGTCTTAGTGTTTTTTCTTACTATTTTATCCCGGTAAGTCGCAACTGTATATCGACATGACACCATTTGATATTTATCATGGTCAAATCGAAGTTGTTTTCTGGCAGATGGGGTTACTCAGGTACCAGCGACCGCGTTCGCTTCAGCGTCAACAGGAAGATCTATATTGTCGGCTTCGGTCTTTACGGCTCAATCATCGGACCTTCTGATTTCCAAGTGAACATTCAGGTACTTGTCAAGTTCTATTATTACGAGATTCTTCAACAGTTTTGGGAATTCAATGTGAGCGGATGTTTCAAGATTTTCTTTTTTTGAAAAAAAAATGCTATCAATGCCAAAAAATTTGTTTGTACTGAGGCAACACGCGCCATGCGCTCTGGACTGGCGGAAAGTATTGCAGAAAAGTGGCTCCTTTCATACAAGTAGTGGACACCTTTTTGTTGTTTAGAAGTTTTGGTGGTAGTAAGCCAAATCGTCCAGGAGAAGCAGTCATGGGTTAATTAAAAGTACGATTTGATATTGACTCGGGTATAACCAGTCTTTCAAATCGTCTCACTCCTGTCCGTACCGTAGATTGCATTCGTTGCATGGCTAAGTTCCAGTTCCAGGACGCAACATCCCGACTGCTACATCAGTCCATCTTGTTTGATACAATGTTGCGCTAAACCCAGGTTCGACGGAACCATTACAATGGTCCGCTGTGCAAAGTGCCAATAGATCAAAAATCCATTCGTGATGCAGTTGATTGTTCGATACAGGCGCCCCAGTGAAGATAATTAAGGGGGTGTTGCGATCGGAAATCCCGAGCGGCATGTGCGCAAAGCTTCGCACCGTGGCAGCAAGCAACAATAGAGATGACCCAATGAGATCACTCTGTTATTGCTTGTTCGCGCCACAGATATATTTTTGTTCTTCGCGCGCATCCCGTTCGTGGTGAATCATACAATCAACGCAACACCACCGGAGAGGTTGCAACACGGGTTGGGACGAAAACTGTTTTCCTTGAAAAGATTCCCTAGTCCAGGTGTTTGGCGCTTACTAGTTCGATTGTTTTTTTCTGGGCAAATTGGAGGAGTTCGTTAATCGTCTGAAATTTGCCGAAATAAGATCTCTTTTCAACTGAAAAAGTGAAGAACGAAAAAAGGTGACTGCCATTTTCAGTACCAGAAAGTTGGTTACATAAAACTCAGATGCACTCCCGAAAAGGTTACATCTCATCTTTCCACTGATCATTGCCATAATTTTTTCCCCTGAAAATATCAATCGTTATTACCCCGAAATCACTTTTTAGCCCTAAAAGTTGACCGACCTTGTCCTGGTTTGCGTACATTGCATAATTTTCACTCCCCATGGGTGAAGTGACTGAACCTCCGTCTCGTGCGACTGTGTAGAGCAGCTATGTCCAACCCGCGGCCCAGGCGAAGGTTTTGTGCGGCCCAGTTTAGGTTTTCGCTGTAGTAAAAGTAAACTACCTTTTGACAACCTGTCCTTATTTTGATAATCTTGAATTTNACGTTTTAGATGCAGGTGGTCCTCAGTGTCACTTTATCACGTCTGTTACCTCTGCAGTTAGGATTCGAACGCTTCCAGTACATCAGCTCGAGCTAAATTTAGTTTGCTAAGATCAAAGTAAGCTATTCAATGTGCGGCCCTCATTAACATGTCATTCAATGTGCGGCTCTGGTTAAGCTAGTGACATAATTTTTGGCTCAGTAAGCCATTTGGGTTGGACCTGGCTGGTGTAGAACGACCTTGACTTTTAAGTGGTTTGTTGTTGTAACAGCGTTGCGCAGGCAGTCACCATTTCCTCGGCTCTCTGCCAACCGCCGTGCTATATGAGGATGTAGAACAACGGTGCACAACCTACGGCCGAATGCGGCCTTCGATAATGAAATTTGCGGCCGTCCACATGTAATTTAAAATATAAGATTTGGCGGTCGTGCTGGCGTATACTGAAGCAAAACAAACGCAAGGCAAGAAAATCAGTCGAAACGATGCGTAACAATCTGAATGGTGATGTCACAAAGAGTTATAGAATGAATACGCAGTTTGACATATGCCGGATAAAACCTATTCTCTAATTAAACGTATCTCATAAATATAACTCGAACTCATTGGCGGCCGTACTTCATATAAATAATATAATGCAGCCGGCAATAGCAAAAGGTTGTACACGCTTGATGTAGAACAAACGACACTGCTCACAACTCTGCCGTGGTCTTCAGTTAAATGTTCACTAAATACTCGTACTATGTCCACTCCACGCCGGTGTATTCGGTTTATGGGATAGTTGACGCTGTTTGTTCAGATCACATCGAACGACACCGTGCTCGCTCAGAACGACACCGGATTCAGCTGCGACGGATCGGACAAAACGTTTCGCGTGATGTTCAAGCAACCCATTGAAATAAAGCCCAACCTGCAATACGTCGCATCTGCCACTCTGAACGTAAGTGCCGCCGTTTTCGCATGTTTTTCCAATCGCGCACATTGCGCATGCGGCTTAGTATGGCCCAAGCGACTAACTGTAACCAATTTTGTGACAAAATCATGTTATAAACTGAATGCCACTCTGCAGCCCCATGGATGAAAATGGCTGAAAGGAGACACCTTAAAACATGTTGATATCCTCCGTTCGAATCATCTTTTCAGTCACTGGCTAGACGACGTTGTCAACCACTTTTGGTTTGATACCGTTTGAAATGGAATTTGTGGAAGTCTGCTTGCTACAAAAAGTATCTCACAACACATCGCCAGGACCGGTGGAAGTACTGACAGTCGTGTGTGCTCAATTCCGTTATGCGTAGAAATCATGGCTCAGCTACTGCAGAAACGACACAAGTCGTGCTGCTGTTTTTGCCGCTGGGCTGAACCTAAGGAGAACATCAAGAAATGTCAGTATCGACTATAACTAAGCTGAGGTGTATGTAAACCAAAATATCAGAAATGATGGTGCTTCATTGAAGGTGTATCACCCAGAGAAAACTTTGGATGATGGGCTGAAAAAACAGAAGTATTTAGTTTTATTGGCCTTAGTATATGTCCTGTGACAGGCAGGTTGAGGGTCGCATGTATTTTCAGTGCAGTGGGAACTTTTGTCGTTACCGTTAAGTTATTGCGATAATGAAGATTGTCGTGAAACTTACAATCTAATTTTCAATGAGTATTTCACGTCACAATAAATGCTGCCTGAAAGTCATGACGGGATAAACAGGTTGGAATTTAATCTCTTGACAGCTCCGCACCATACTGTATTTAGTGGCGTCAGTAAGCGGAGCGCAGAGGTTTCAGCATGCGTTGTGGCCACCATAATATAACTCTCTGGCACTGCTTGCAGTCCATCGGTGACGACTGCGCGAAAGGCAGTTTTTTTCCTCCTGATCGTTGTGTCTTCGATATGAATATTCGTGGACCCGCTTGTGGCTCTGAAGTTCAAAAATTGATGCGCAGGGTCGTATTCATGTTCGACAAAAGTGTCTTGGATTGGTTCCAAGAATAAAAAAGTTGAATCTGCGAAACGCCCATAAGCATTTTTGAAAGTGTAGAGAACATCTGATTGAACCACATCTGATAGTTTAACGCAAACCACTGCAGTGCAAACGTACAGGAGCGTGCAACGGTTACAACAGAGACCGTCCCCACGAAGTGCAGGATACACCTCGGATGTTCAGAAAACACATGTGCTTGCTCATGAGTTTCCTCGCTAAAGGTGCCGAAAGTGAAACTAAAATTACCAACAGTTTTTTTGCACCGTAACCTTGACACCAACATGCGCAATTATTGGATGTTCTAAATGTTGCACAAGCATAGCAGTTATTTCGCCAAACAAAATCGCACTTACGCTTCGGTACAGAAAAAACGTCAATGACCTGCACATCAATTTCGATGTTTTTGTAAATACAAATCAGTGCTCATCCCGTCGAACGGTCGCCTGTCACTGTCGACCTCGTTGCAGCTTTAAAAATTTTCCTAATTACTAGTGCCAAAAGAAGGCTTGACCAACAACGAGCGTACTTTATGAAATAAATCACAGTGTACTTGTTACTGCTGGTGGGAGGATTCATCTTCCACCTACTCCCCAGTGTATCCGCTTCGGTTATTTGCAGTGCGATTTTCCATGTACGTTACGTTGAAATGGCAGTGGCGCCGCGTCTTCTAGTTGCTATTTGAGATACCTGCTTCATAAACCATTCGTGTCTTGCAGCGTCTGCACTGATCAAACTTGAGATCACGAAAGTATGCTGCTGCTGAACTGAACGACCAGCCATGTTTCTTTTAAATGTTTATATTCGCTCAGGGTCACGACAGTTACTACGGTACGCGAGGCTGTCGCCGGGTGACGAAGGAAAGTCCGAACGATGGACAAACGGTTTTCACCTTCGCGTTTGCGCCCGGCAATAACAACGGAACCTCGGTCGAGGACGGACAAATCCCTGAGCTCATCTACTACACGTAGCACGTGACGATCATGGCTTGCTTGTCGGTCGATAGTATTGTACTGCGAGCTGTTGCGTATGGATCCGCTTGGAACTGCCGCCGTACAGTCGGAATCTGGTCTCAGCTGTAGCAGTCGTGGCTGTGTTTCTTTCTTTGATCCTCTTCTTTTCTGCCTGATTCTCACGCACGTGTTCTTTGCTGCAGAATCCACGTCGCCCTGATTAAGCTCAGAAACCTTTTCGCCACCAGGTGGCGCAGCGTAAGCCCAACGTGCGACTCGATTCGCGCGTGTGAAAAGTTGACCCGGATGTTACAATGTTTGCTTTGCGCTGTTCCTCGTTCTGCCGTATGCGCTCTGCTGCTATTTAGTAGTCCTGGCAACCTTGAGAAAGTGTCATCTGATCAAACGGAATTTCTCATTTGCTTACCACTGTTTCTTGTTTGCGGTGAATCGATACCTCGAGTTATGCGGCAAACCGCCGGTAAGTCTATGGCACGAAAGCAAACTGTGTAAACGTTTTCGTCCGTGATGTGTGGGTTTGCTATAAGATGTAATTTATCCAAAGCGGTGGGTGTGATTCGGCATTGTTGGCTGTCGACAAGATCAGCAGCTATGTTTTTGCAAAGCTTGCTTTAAAGTATGCCTGTGGTCATTCCTACAGGCTCCCACGTCTAAATTGGTTTTGAAACCATTTGACGTTTTCTTTCGTGGACGGCTGTAAACTTAAACATGCCAGGAAATGCTTCCAAGTTGATCATTATTTTTGCGCTTTGGAAAGAATCTTAACAAAGGTTGTTTTTTTCGAATGTTTTCCCCAACTTAATTAAACACAAAAATGGATTTAGTGCACATCGAAAAGTTGAAATTCCGCCGGAACTGGGATTTCCTGAAAGCTGCGAATGAAAACGAACGTTGTTTTGCTTGCTGGTGGTTTAAATACAGTGATGATGAGATTGTGGGATTGAAGCAAAAACCCCCGACCGGAATAAATTCACTGCCTCTTCTGCATGGCGAAGTGAATGGTTTCGCTCGAAGGGGTAGAACGTATGCAACGTTTCATCCGTTTGCTGTCAACAGAGTCAATGTCCGGTTAGTTACTGGTCTCCAGCAAAACATTTTGCCGAACAGGATGTCTGGGTTTCATTGTCCGCATCCTTGCGCCATCGCCTCGCCAGAAATTGGAGCGCGTTTTCTGATAAACCGATAACAGTCGATTCTCGGCGCGCCACTTATCCACGACGGTTGCTTTTTCAAGACATTCTTCATTGACTGGTTTCGTTATTATTGCTATTCCGCTTTCAACGACCTTGATCGCATGTTAATAGTCGATGCGGTCGAATGTTGCGGCCGGTGATGAAACTGGCATCGTTTGCCAACGCCCGATACAAAACCTTCGTTGTTAAGTTTGTCGCGAACTACACCTGCGATTCCTCCCCCCCTCCCGCTTTTATGGTATTGTAAAAGCAACCACGAAGAAAGGGTTGCGTAAATATTTTTCTGACCAAAAAAGTGAATCGGTCCGTTTCAAGTCGATGTGATGACTCTGCTTAATTCCGGGTATTTTCTGTTGGGCTGGAATGTTTTCCAATCGCTTTCTTTTCATTTTTTCTACCAGTCCAGAGGCTTGCTCGCGGCGCAGATGTCAGTATTATGTGAAATCGCTTCGTTTCACCGCTTCTTTCTAATAAAGTGCAAATAAAAGTGCATCTTGTTACTATGCGTGTCGGTTCCAAGCAAAATATTTGTAAGAACAAATGCGTTCAGAAATCTCGCGCGTTGTTTCACTTCAGCGGTCATGACCCTGTATTTTGCGCGCGTACAACATGTGACAGCAACTGATCAACAATATCTTTCCGCAAGGATGGCTTGTTGAATAGACAATGCACCACGAATGGGATGTGCGCTACGAGTAGCACCCATATGTGAGTGTAAGTTGCGCGAACAAGCAAATAACAGTGATCTCGTCGGTTCATCTCCATTGTCGATATGTAACAATTAAAAAGTTTGAATGGATGATGCGAAGTGTGTCACGATGCATGAATACAGATGTCACGTGTGTTCGAGCACGCAAAGCGAATCTTCAAAATATAATTTAACCGATTATGGACTTCATTGTTTCTGCTGGACAAAGAGTGAACTGAATGTGTTTTTGTTCCCCTAGTGGTTGATTTGACGTTTAAACAGCAAGACCGTGCCACTTCTTTCTACCTCTTTGGATGGATTTGAACAACATTTCGGTTGTTAATCCTTGTTCCAATGTGAAATAATGCCTATAACGCAATTTGAGTTGCAGTTCCGACACAAACATTACCTATTTCACGCTTTATGATGAACACTGGCGTAACTGTCGGGAATGAGGAGGAGCGAATCGCCTCCCCAGCAAGGTAAATATAAACCGGGCCTCCACTTGGCTTTTATTTCGGCTTTGGTTTTCAGTACGTTATTTTTTTGCGTTTTTCCTAGTATTTTCTGGTGATCCAGGGTTTTAGTATAGCCATCCAGATTCACCATCATTTCTCAAGTTATTTCAGTGTTGGCTAGTGGGCCCCCTACAGTGGCCAGTAGACCTCTTTCAGCTAAGCTTGCCCCCATGGCTCAAACCTGTAGTTGCACCACTGACGGTGGACTAAATTTAAATTGCACGCTTTTCAACAAAGCGTAATGGCATAGATGCTTACTCCTCTGCAATTAACCAATCCCGCTACCTCATTTGAAAAAAATGATTGTCCTAACAAACAAAATTAACAACACAGTGCAAGATGTGCATGTAAGATAGAAAATTGGCTTTGTAAAATGAAAATGCATTTCAACAAAGAAAATATAAATCGAATCGACTGGCTAGACCTAGGCAATTTGGTGACAATAACGTCAAGGAACACCCATACTTAAGAGCGCTTAACTGTGGGAAAAGGTACGCGCTTCCTTTCGTGGAATGACAATAAATTGTGCTGAAACTAAGCCTTGGTGAAAACGATTCTTATACGTCTTCATAGAATTGTTTTAAAGTTTACTGAGAAAAGCGTTCTCTAGTCAGATCAAAGAATCGTTATACAAAAACTCCCTAAAACTACAAGTGTGTAGTTGTTTCTTGAACATCAAGTCCACTCTCGAAATATCACAATGCAAGTTAGCAACAGCGACGTTTTCTGTACGGCTTGTTTTGTATCTTTTCGGCGATCAAATAAAGCAGTGTGCCTATTACACATGTAGCGAAATTCACTGCTAGTACTTGAACTGGAAATAAAGGCCCACTTATTCCGAAAATGGTGGCTGAGCCGGCAAAATTCCACAACCAAACAAGCGCAGAACCCGCTTTTTTGTTGTCAGCATAAAATCTATTGTAAATGCTTCCTAGCTGACTGTTTAGCGAGCACTGACAAATGGCGAAGGCGCTTCGAACCACAAAAAATATCCAAACTTCTGATGCATCTCGATGAGGTTGCCAGATGATGATAATGACAAACAGTACAGCTTCAAGTGTCATTGTGACCAAGAAGATCTTGGCATGTGTTGTGTACTTCGGGAGTTTTCCAAAAACGTAGCATCCAACAATGTACACTCCTCCGCTGACGCACGAAACCGACGCCAAGTATTTGATGCCTAAAAAATCGTGATAAACGTCCACATTGGGGTGGTGCTTTGGCTTTTAGTAAAATGCAGCTCAATCCACTTTGTTAGAATAGTCAACTTGGCTTAGGATATACATTATCGTGGTTAAAAGACATGCATTGTTAAAATGCTAACGAAAGCATTCGCCTTCATCAAGCAAGCCATCCATCAACTTAACAATACTACCGAACATGGGCGTCGGAAGGGGGGGCAACGCCCCTGGATTTTGAAAATTTCAGCAAAAAAATTTGTTTTCGTTTCAAGTAGGAAAAAACAAATTTCACCACTTTCGGCCCCACCTAGAAAAATTTTTGTAAAAATCCACTAGTGCCCCTCCCTGGAAAAAATCCTTCCGACGCCCATGCTACCGAATCAACAGTTGAATCGGGAATGGACTATGGTAAAGAACTGAAGCAACAGACAGCTGCAATAAGGCCATGTTTTACTGCAAGAGAGATGTAGGTAACATTTTGCCACTAATATCATAGCAAACAATAAGACCTGTTTCGAATACAAGCTGCTGCAGCGCCCAATAAAAGAAGCAATGTTATTTAAAATACCACAAGACAATTTTAACTGTTGACAAACGCAGTACAACCGAAACTAATTATATATTTTGCTCCCTGCAGCTGCGGTGCACGCTTCAACTGAAGTGAAAATGGCAGTACCTCTAGTGAATTAAAACAAATTTCCAGACAAATTTTGATAACAATCAAGCTATCTTCGCATAATCGCATTTTATTGTAAAAAATTTCCGACAAAGCACGTCATCTTACCTAATGCACAAGTGATCCAAGATGCGTTTAATGCACCGCCAAGGAAAGCCTGAAGCATACCGAAGTTAAGCGTGAATGGGCATAACAGGAAAGCGGTCTTGTCCGTGAGCAGCAGCCCAACTGTAGATTTTATCAGCTTGAGCACCGATGGATCTTGCTGTTCTGGCGATTTTTTTTCTTTCGTCATTGTAGTGATTTCTTGTTTGCTCGCATTCTGTGATTCACTTCGGTCTATGGAGGTGAGTGAAACATTGGCTTCGTCTTTGGAAGTTTGATCTGTGGCTTTGGCCCCAGATACTTCGTCGATGCACAAACAGAGAACAGCTGCTAAGATGTTGAAGGCAAGAAAAACGGATAAGACGATGTACTTTGTGACATCACTAATCAGTTTGCTGCTTTTGCCTTCAGGTTGAGATAATTTGTAATAAAGACCGCAAGCTGACTCGCTATTTTCGTAAGTTAAGTTGTCACCTAACGTGGGGACTACTGTAGCGTTTATACCCTCCTGAAACGCCAGTGTTGAATTAGTTGGTGCGTTCGTGTGCACAGCGAGGATTTCGAAAACTATAGTCATGACCAATGTGCTGACGAGAAGTGACAGACTGTTGATTGCGTAATTTGCCAAAGAAGTCTGAAGTGACTTCAACAATGTTCTTCTTTTTCTCTTCTGCGTGCCGTTGAGCAAGCTGCATCAAGTAGTATGTAGCTGTTCCCCATAATACACTCCCTCCTATACCGAGAAGAGCAGACGCTGGGATGAGGACGGAGGGTTCTGGGTAGAAATTTGCTGGCAAATATAAAAAATATTCTTGATCGATTGATTTTGCATTAAAAAAACACACCAACTTTTTTCAAAACATTTGCTCAACATTCGAAATGTTAATTAATGCTTCCTTACCCGCAGTGAACACAGGATACATTAAGATGCTGAAGAACAATGACTTTCTACAATCCAATTGGCAATAGCAAGGGGAGGAAGAAACATCGATGAAATTACTAACATACCGTATATAAGACTCAAAGCGGTCGTTCCTGTAGAGCGGTTCAAACTGCTTTGCAAAACTGAAAGAAAAGAACAAGTGTTATATTATTTTTTATGCTATGAAAGCTTTGCCCCGGGAATGCCTATGGTTTGATGCTCCTAAATTTTTGTCTATCTCTACACTGTTGCAAGTTTTTTCTCTAGACCGGTGCTGGGCAAACTGCGGCCTGTCACAGATTTTTGAGCCACATGTCGAGAAGTAACATACATAAAACTCACTTATGTGGGAACAGATAATATCAGACATCGTGTCTCTGTTCGACTTGAAACGTGATTTTAACGTCTCACTGAAGTAAGTTCCGGTGATCAACGTTTAACGTTTTAACGTCATTCTGCTCTCGTATTCACCCGCGTTCACTTCGGTGGTACTTGCCAACTTGAAAGCTTTTGTTTGCCTAACTTCTATTAAATAATAAATTGTACCCAAAAAGATTTCTTTGAACTTATCTAGAAAGAGAAAATTGACGAGGAATGTCGTGTTTTATAAAACAGGGTACTGAAAGCTAGTCTCCTCTGACTTTGGGATTAAAGCCTTATGTTTTGATCCTGTTTAGAGCGCGGACACCGATAATTGGTTCAATCTTCTCAACTAAGACCTGTTGTTGGCTGGTAATTGAAAGTTATACCCGTCTCCACTTCTGGGCTTCGAAATTTGCGTGATTATAACGTTTTCTTGCCAACAGCATAGTCACCTTGAAGGTTTTACCTTTGTGCAACCAGGCCAGTTATCACGTTTTAGTTCACTTCTTTCAAAGTTTCCAGGCATGAACATGAAAGGTATTTAGCACTATTGATATCAGTGATGATTCGATATCATCCAGTTTTGCCAGCTCTTGTTTATTTGCCGGAGGATCAACGTAACACTGACGAGGATGAGCAACGTTAATGTTATATTGAAAACTTTGTTTCCAAACAAAGATTATAATGATGCCTTCAACAAACTATGTTGAATGCTGTAAATCAACATTCCAAGTGTCGAGACAAAGAGTTTAAGGCGGATAACTGCGCCCTTTGAGACAGAATCTGAGACTTCGAAACGGGCATTTTGGGAGTATCGGGACACTATTACTCATTTTATCTGTCATGAAGAACTTGCTCTTCTAGGAATATATTTTGAAACGACACTTTTGTTACCAGTTTTGTCTAATTTTAAATAGTTATTTCGATATAATTATGATTAAAATATGATTTTGCGTATTGTGTTTTTTGTGACAACTTGGAATTGCAAATTTGTGAATGCAGCCCTTGCACTAAAAAGGTTTACCACCCCTGCTCTAGACCGGTCACTTTTCCACAAAGGGCAAATTGTGCCACGTCATTTTCCAATAGTGGAAGCATTTTTTCAAATATCATCAAAAGTACCACATTTGAAGCAACACCTTCAGCCTCATTTTTATGAGTGGTATTCCTGCTGTAGATCTTATATCGAACATTCACAAAGAATTTTAAAAAATCGCGATACAGGACGGTATTCCATGTGTATTAAATACTGAACGGCAAAAATGCTATACCTAACATACTATAGGAAAAACTCAAATCGCTCCAACTGGCGTAATACGTGCGATAAAAGTTTTACATCAAGTAAAGTAATACAAACAAAAATTGTGTTGCGCAGCTAACGAGTCCTAGATATACACAAATTGTTGTCGGTATGAAGCATGAATTAACATTGGGGTTCATTAAACAGCAATGTTTAGTAAACTGTAGTGCACAGCCGTAAAATATGAACAATATTCAACCGCAGTTAACAACAGCAACGAAGAAATAGCTTACTTGCAAAGCAGTTTCTTCATTTCTGTTTAAACGTAATACAACCAATGGTCAATGGTTTATTGTTTCATATGACTCAACCAACAAGCAGAAGCATCATAAAAGCCATCGCATGCAGTAAGCCAATAGTTAGCGAACATTG